>Ga0123353_10002426_pt1 | contig 23168 bp, 14 predicted proteins | sample TergutLab28metaG_3_FD_92763 | JGI IMG/M metagenome (GOLD analysis project Ga0123353, IMG submission 92763) | Labiotermes labralis P3 segment gut microbial communities from Petit-Saut dam, French Guiana - Lab288 P3 | ecosystem: Host-associated > Arthropoda: Insects > Digestive system > Gut ... | reverse complement strand
CCTGCTGCAGTAAGGCTGCTTGAATCCGAGGGTCGCCACTTCTCAGAGTTCACCGTTCTTGGTTTCTTACCCTCCATCGCAGATGCATCTGTAGTCCCTCGGCACGGTAGTGTACAACTTGGACTAGGGGATTTTTTTTTTAGGTTTACTCCTCTAGATCCGCCGTGTTCCGTTTAAACAGGCTCACCTCTGGTCGGGGTGTAGGTACTCACTACGCACGGGCGGTCTTGTGTGCAAGGAAGTGCCTCAAGTTGCACTGCTGCACACCTGGGCTGGTGAGGACCAGTGCAGGGTCAACCCCTTACAAAGGTACTACCTCCCCCATACCCAATGAACCCTTATAATTACTACTATTATTATGTTTTTTATTTCCATTTACAGCTTATCCTGTTTAGAAGCCAGGATCGTACCTTGTATCTTGGATTCCTAAGGTAATGAAGCTACAGAAATTACACTCAGACTCCAAAGAATTGTGAGGAAAATTATTGTTATGTTACAGGGTATTCAAATTTTCTTCTATTCCTCTAGTTTGATGCGATTTGACCAGTAATTGATGAACTTTCGGATATGTGGTTGGCTTTCCGCGACGGCTGCTCTGCACATCCCTATAATCCACCTACTAACGGAATACAAAAATCTCGAGATTCTCAACCAAGGTTGAGGAACATTACATTCCGGAGTTAAGCAGTCCAAAATAATAATAATTATTATTATTATGCCACTGCCAATTGGAGACCAAACAGCACATCAACTTCTTTTTGTGGACGGTCAGGATTTAAATGTACGTATTCGTAAATCAGAATATGTAAATATAGGAAGTGACAGAAAACATGAGAATAAAAGACAAAATTTAAATTAAAGCCACTACGGAATTTTGGTACTGAGGGTCCACTTTGACCCAACTAGTGAAAATATAAAGAAGTGTTTAAGAAGACTGAGCAAGTCAGACAAGCAACAAGAATAATAAGTAGCCTACTCTAGAGTAAATGTAAATTTCAGTAAAGAAACACGCGGATATTGTGCACAGTGACGGCAGGCATTTTATCCTCGTGCTATGAAATTTGGGCAGTGGAGTACAGACTAAAGAAAAGTTGTTAAGTATAGGAATTGAGTTTTGGAGAAAAGCTAAAAGATCTTCCAAAATATTAAGAGTAAGGAATGAAGTTATTAAGAGAAGACACAATAACAACATCCTGGAAAAAATAAAAATAAATATTTAAATGCTATGCCATTTAATACGCTTGGGAGATAACAGACGGCCTACAGAATATCGATTTGGTCGCAGAAGAAAGGAAAAAAAGGGGAAGGTCCGAAATGAAAAGTGACAACAGTGCTAAAGCAGAAGAATCTTAACACCTGAAGCGCAGTATAGCGGCAAATGTGGTAAAAAGCGACTGAGAGCTAGTAACAGCTGTAACAGTGGGAAACTGTATAGATTATTATTATTAGTAGTAGTAGTAGTAGTAGTAGTAATAGTAGTAGTAGTAGAAGATTAGTAGTACTTGTACGAATGTAATTGCTTGAACAACGACTAGCATTAAAGATAACTTCTTCTGCGACATGACGCCGTGTAATTCTACCAGAGTACAAGGCCTTACATTCGAGAAGACAGAAGTAATCAAGGTTACAAGCTGGAGAATTTCAGTCCCACAAGACAAAGCTTTGGCACAATATTCTTACTTCCCAGTGATCCTTTCTTTTAGACTACTTAAAGTGAGCCGGCCAGAACGCGTCATATTCATGCACTAATCAACTTTACAACTCCAGATGGAACACGTCACTTAGCACAACATTTTGTAGTAAAACAGTGCTCAGTAAACAGTACTGCTATTCGGAGGTATGCTTCAAACTTTCTCGCCAAAGGTGGACGCTGAAATACCAACTGAAGCATCTCCTCAGCTGCTGTTTTTACTGCCTCTTCTTCTCCTATTCATAGCTAGCAAATTACTGACACAGAACATAACGAAGACTAGGGCAAACTGATCCTCTGTACATGTAATGTATCATCATTATAATTTTCATCTATGTCAGCGTCGTCGTACTCAGTAGTAGTAGTGGTAGTAGTAGCGTTAAATATCGGTTTCTAAACAAAATAAACAACTAGCTTATTAATATATTTTTTATCCTCTGACGATTTTGAACAATAATTTATATTTATCTGAGAAAATTTTTCTTGTCCTGACAAGAGAGGAAGTTCAGCAACACCAATGGTTGACACAGGGCCATACAACAGTTATGAAGGAAAGTAAAGTTTTTAAATATGGGGATGAAACACGTTCCGAGAGAAAAATATTCTTGCCATGATGATTTAAAAATAACAAACATTAAGAATACCCACAGCACTGGAGTACAGAGCAAAGCTATCTAAGACACGTCGTCAGGGACCGGACCATACATCAACATTTTTTTAAACTGAAGCCTAACTGTGGCACAATTCGTGTTAAATTTTCCAGTCGTGAATTAAGATTTTTGTTGTCGTAATGATGTGGAATGCAATTTTACAACCATAATTTATTTTGTGCTGACGTCCATTCTTTACACATCGGCAGAATATAGTTGATCAACGAAACACCAATTAATACTCCACTGGGATTGCAGGTATTTATTAATTATTTTCTTTAAAAGATAAACGTGTAACTCTTGATTCATTTAAAAATCCAGTACTTCAGAGACATTATAAATTAAAGACAGCCAAAGCCAACTTTGGAAATACACAAGTATATAAAGACCTTGTGAACAATATAAGCGATATTCACAAGAAGGTGTTTTTAGGACAGATCGTTTTATTTAAATATATCAACATTAAATTTCCCCTTTTGAAATGTATATGCCATAAAATAAACACAAAAGCGAAAGCGTTCACGCCCAAGCTTAAATACAAGGTTTTTTTTACCAGTGTCTTGCTTGTGACTTGAATTTCTCACATCCCCCCCCCCAAAAAAAAATCAGGGGCATAGAAACAGCAATACATGGAGGAAAATTCCTTTCTTAAGTAAAATAACGAAAATTCTGACATTGAAATTTGCTCCATTCAATAATCAACAGTATAGACGAAGTTCGAAGCACACAAACTAGCCTTGGACTACTCCGGAGAGAGAAGCAGCTTGCTCCTCCGAAATATCGATAACCCGTGAACGTGGAATAATATTCCGGAGGGCTTTAGTCTTGTTATATTTGGTCTGCTTAATTGAAATCGCGTTTATACAAGTTACTGAAAAATGCTCTAATTTTTTTATGGGTCTGTTAGTTTCTAGTTATTATTCACAAATCTGAAAAAAGAAACTGATCTGAAGGGAATGTCTGTGCGTCAGCTTGTTCTGACCTAGCATGCCGATCATGGTCGAAACCGTTGGACAAATTTTGAACCTCCTTGTCGATCAATATCGGACAATTCTGACATTCATCTATTCTCACAACAAAGTCAGTTGTACTTAAAGTCCTCGACATCATTTAGATTCTAGAGGTATTGCATTAGCCACTTAAAAATATTTTAAAATAGGTCGAAGAGAAGTAGACTGTTTGTAATCCTGAATATTGCTTTGTCTTTGTGGAGCACACCAATACGATTATAGTCATGAATGTGTGATGGCCGGAAGGGTGACACTGTCTGTGCCAAGTGATTGGCACGTTTGACTGTGCTTTTCCTGCGACATAAATACAGAATAGCTGGTGTAGATGTTATTTCTCGGGTGGATCTCACTCATGTGTTCGGATGTGTTGACGGCATGTGCGCAGCATTTACAGGAGTCTTTCCCAACTATCATAAGGTTAAAAGATTATTCCCAAGGATTCGTCTTGATAAAGAACATTCACTGACAGCGGATTTGAAACGTTCCAATGGATACACAAGGCCTTCACAGTTTTCGTGATCACTGGATTTTGCAGTTAGATTTGCAGTGCGTCTGCAGCAACGATTCTGTTTTATCTTCAGAAAAAAAGTATTGTTTTCCCCCATCGTATGCTTATATTTGTAATCACAATCACGTTCATTTATGACGTAATTTATTATCGCATATTTGTTTTTCGGAGGTAGATCGTACGAGATCGTTATAACTGCTTCCGTCCAGTTCCTTCGCAATTCTTAATTTATGTCATTCTTTAAATTAATAGGTCAACTGCATAATGAAATTCTGATGAAGACGATGAGCGGAGGAAGTTTTGAAACTTAATGTATGTCTGTAATTTATTTTATGTCATTAGTTTATTCGGCATTACTTTCAGCATCTCATACGGCACCGTATGACAACACTATAATGACCCAGAACGGGTATGGTATAATTGAAGGCACTGTTAAAATTATCATGGAGGGATTAGGAAAGTCGCGACAGATATTTGTCAGGGTAGCCGATAACAGACCTTCCGAAGAAACTCTCAAATATTAAGTTCAATAAACCTTATAGTAAGGATGATCAAGACCACTTCTGGTTACCAGTTTGATAGTACAATTACAAATGCCAATTGTCTGGAAGTGTTAGTATATATGTGTGTATATATATATATATATATATATATATACACACACACACACACACAGACACACTTCAGTAACTTTACTACAAGTTCGAAGCGTTTCGGACCACATTTACGTTAATAAAAAAATATTGTTTCTTGAGAGATTTGATGTTCTTACAGTGGCACTGATGAAAACTAACATGTTACGTAACGCCGTGCCGATTTTTGCATGGTTACCGACGTGTCTGAGGAAATTCCTGTCGTCATCGTCCGAATGGATGCAGTCCAAGCAGAGACATAGGCTCTAATGTAGAAACACGCACTTACGCAACATCGCTAACTGCTTACCGATGGACACGGTGTCATGTTCCCAAAGATTTTAATCGAATAATGTCTGCTATGTCAGTATTCATATGACTATTTTATCATCAAAACAGGCAAACCCCGTAAGCTACGAGACTTTCACGCCTTGTTTTAAAAAATATAATAATCAGGTACTCTTATGTAAGTCATCTACGACAGCGCCCCAAAAATTACACGCAAATTTAACCGTAGGAATACAAATCATCTTTCAACCCTTGGACTTTGATTCTTTTGGTAGAATAAACACAAATATTTACAATGATGTTAAGATTTTAGTAACTTTTGCAGCTGAAATATTGTCGTTATAGAGCCTAGAAATTGATAAGGGTTATTGACCAACCGAAAGTTCTTGTGCAGTGTTACTGTTTTAGGTCACGGGTATTTTTTACCGGCCTTAAAACATGCTTTGCTGATATTTTTCGTTGTTCTCCGTAATTTGTTCACACACATTCCAGAACAGAACTTCATCTACGAGCACTTCCTTCTATATACTCTTCAATTAAGTAATCACTAATCATCCTGTAACTGTACACTACAGCGCGCTCGTCAAAAGCTTTAATAAATAAACATAGGACAACAAACAAAAACTTACCACCCATTTGTTCCTACTTCGAGACGAGCGGACACCGAAATAGTTGGTCCTACTGCGCAGTGGCAATCGAACAAAGATCAGCGTGTCTGAAAAACCTTCAGTTGTGCGTCTCGTTCCAGAGTTACAACGGTCACTTTATTGACTCGTTAACATCTCCTTCATAGTGAGTGAGAGAAGGATACATCACATTGGCTGTCTTGTTTCTATTCGTCCCTTGTTCTCTGCAAGTAATTGACGCGTAATGATGAGGTTCATGTGTCATTCCGCATGTCCCATCTCTCCAGAAGAAGTATGAATGCCGATGGACCGTTGGAGGTTCGTATTCGAATTGTGTACCGAATTCCATACGTTACGCATTTTATCTATTCAATACAAACCGTATATGCATGATGCATCTCTTTTCTGTCTTTTTGAACTTCCTTTTTTGATTCTTTTCTTTTTTATAGCTTCCTGAACTTTCTTGTTATTCGTACTGGAGGTTCCGAGATCAAATCTTTACACTCGGACTGGGTAGCTTCCCTTATGTTTTCTTCTCCTATTCCCATTTTCTTCAGACATATTTCGTTAATGCTTCAAATAGGCCAAGGTCGCATCCTTCCACATTCTGTCCGCTAATATGCAACATACTTGTGCCATTTGACGCGTTGTAGGCCTAAACCATGCATTAGAAGTGTCACTTTTACTCTGACGGAGACAGGATATTCCTTCGAAATATTCATAAATATCTACCAAATTACACAATGTGCGATCCCAAGAGGCCGTAATTTTAACGCCTACCGCCATGAGAAGGTAAACTCAGTCTTAACTTTTCAGTCTATTATGTACCGGTACAGAGAACCATGAAAATATCACGACGTCGGGTATCTTATGGAAATTCGGAACAGGCACCGCAGGATAACAACATTTAAAGGGCGTTGTCTCAAATTAGTGTTACTCATATCCGTGCAACAAAGATGATATTACTCATACAACTGCAAACAAATGCACTTGTTAGACATCTAAATTGTAGTAACTTAAAATATAAACTCTCCTACATGTTTCGGTATGAATGAGTCATCTCCAGGAAGATTCGTATACAAGGGAATTATAGTTGTCGACATGTACAACACACAAGTTTAAAACACTGTTCAAGAAAACATTAATTTACAAAAACGATTAAAATTTAAAAAATATAGTATGTCAATTTCTGTACAGTACAGAGTGTTTTCTTGCACGGAACACATCAAAATTTGAGTACAAGGAATTTTATATTATACATTTTCCATGGAACTGTATTATATTCACCAAGAATCAAGACCAACTTGTGAACAAATTTGTCTTTATTCTTTGTGAAAATAATATTGTTCCACGGAAAATGTATAATATAAAATTTACAAATGCCCAACAGGCACAAGTAGTTTATAAACTCAAGAACACTAAAGAGAAGTTACTGAAACACAGTGCAGCTATTTGGTTCAAAGAGATATGCAAAAATCAAGAATTAACACCGATTTACATAAATGCATTAGTTTTGTCTTGATTTTTGGTGGCTACAGAGACGTGATCCATATAAGGATCGAGGACGCTTTGAAGTAGATACTTGCGTGCAGAAGCACAACACAGGAAAAGTAATAGAAGACATAATTTCGTATGTTAACTTTTAACAATTTTATTGTAGTTTTGTAAATTACTCTTTATCTTGCACAGTGTTTTAAAATTGTCTGTTATACATATCGACAAACAGAAGTAATTTGTACAGGAATCTCCCTCCAGGTAGCTCACTCGAGCCGAAAGAAGTAAGAGCGTTTGTATTTCAAGTTGATACAATTTAAATACCTGTCAACTGTAAGTGCATTTTTTTGGAACTCTATGAATATTAAGTGTTATCGCACTTCAACTTGTTCGTTACGGAGTCGACTCCTAACCGTAAAAGGTAAAGGTAAAGTAATCCCATTACAGGCCTGGACAGGCCCCGAAGGTTCCAGGAGGTTGAGGCTCCCATATTTCAAGACAATCATCATACGAAGGGGGTAAGATTGTCAGCCCTCCGCACCGGCCTCCTTTACCCCCAGAAATTATTCCTGGTACTCATTTCTGTTAAAGGCTGAGTCAAGTCCAGTGCCATAGTGCGTCCGGAAGGATAATGTCAATGAAAAATACCAATGATACCATCGGGAATCGAACCCGCGACCTTGCCGACTTGTAGCGCAGTGTCTCAACCAACTGCGCCACCGCGTACCCCCCATAACCCTAAAAAGCAGAATGTAATTAACTGCAATATCCCCTTAAATGCAAGCCCTATTCATCTTGAAATTAAACCTAGGTTGTGAAACGGAAATTGATGTCCTTCACCAGGTGGAGTATCCGCTATATATATGCCTATCAGCGACTATTCGGAGTGACATTCCTGTAAGTCAGGGGGAGGTTCTGCCGGACATCTGTAACTCGACTTTGTTGCAGCAACGTTCAAGTTGGCTAGTTTTATAAGGTGAAAATTCGGCTGAAATATCTAACAGCGTCTTTTCTGCAATGACCCTTCTCCAGTAGGTGACCTGTACTCACTGGAGGTTGTTGTCAACATTTCTGGCTCTGACGTTGTCGCAGTGACTCCTTAGTAGGTCTTCTGCAGAAGATGGGCATTCTGTTGGACTTTTCTAGCAGCTACCTTATCGCAGTCGTTGTCCAGTGGGTGCGGACTATCAGGCGGAAATTCCGTTGGACATTTCTAGCTCCGCGTTTAACATTCACGACTTTTTCAAACTTATGTGTCGGTACACGACGGTGGCTGTACTACTTCTGTCACAATACAATCATTCTCAGAATTTCTGATTGGGATCTGATCTGTGAACACACATTACTGGCACAGAATGACTCACGAATTAGCGGACCTACACACACACACACACACATACACACAGACACGAGCTATATTCCCAATACGGCTGAATTGTTCCCAGTTTACAGGACGCACTTAACATCTAAAATGTGTAGGAGCAACTCTTCTTCCAATAAGAACACTGTTTTGCATTTTGTATTCCCGAGACCCACATCACAACAGAACTTAAAGTAGGCCCGGTCTAGTTGTCCCGCTACATTGTGTTCTTCGAATTGTCACCTTCCATTTCATATCCCCAGTCGATATTAAGTAACTTCAAGGAGAAACGTCCTCCTTAATCTGACAGAAGCTCAGTAGGTCAAGTAATTTCCCGTTTGTAATGGGATCCCAAGGCCCATCACTATGTAGAAGAAAACCCGTCACTCTACCCTACTTCGGCCAGAAGAATTCACTACAAGCATTCACAGCTTACTTTCTCGCTATTCAGCAGTTAACTTAGTAATGTACGTTATTCTTGAGAAGCTCATGACTGCTCAGCCAGTAAAATGTTCCCTGTCATTTTGCCACGTTCAACATTATCACTTGTCCGTCCTTCGGGCCCAATCAAGAGCAAATTCACTTTGCTTTCTGTAGTTCACTACCCCAGTAAGCTTATCCATTTTTGTTAGGCGCGTTTGCAAAAATTAAAAAGCTGGTACTAACTACATTTTGTTTTATGCTCGCCTCGCCGTATGGAACTCGGCTCAGACAACCAATTTTCATGAAATTTTATATTTGAGTACTTTTACAAAATCGGAAGAGAAAATTGAAGTTTCATTAAAATGTGACAAAAATTAGACGAAAACCTGTGTATGTATATGGTAATATCTCGCTGAACTCTTCTTAGAATGCGACATGTTTCAGACGAAAATTAAAACAAGCATGATGAGTTCAGTAAAATTTTTCTGAAAATCTTGCCAAATACATTGTGTTGCTCTTCCACTGCATACAATTGTTCTGCGAACGCGAACGCGCCACAGTCTTACGTAATGCGCAGATTGCACTTCTTGTGTTAAAACTATATTCTCTTGTCATCGCGGGTACCTAAACGCCCCCTTTTTTATTTAAATATATCAGCGCAGCTTGCTGTAAAAATTCATTTGTGTTTGTGTGTGTAGAGAGTACTACAGCGACGCTATCTGTAATCCGCATCTGATTCCTAGAATCACAATGACATATTCATCTGTAGGTAGACTTATGATGCGGAAACTTCCTGCTGTTACTACCACAGCGGAATGTACTGGCCTAATTATATTGTCTATTGTATTCTTATTTTATTTTAAACAAACAACACTATAAGATAACACAAGTAAATAATACAAAATATAGCCATCCGATCCAAGTATTTCCCTCACTGCTTATTTATGGAATTCTCCACCCTTACAACTGCAAAAGTAAATCGTCGCTATATGGATGTGACTGGTTGGCTTCACGCGTCGGTTCACTGAACACCGAGAAAATACGAGTATCCTCCGGTATCCATTTGATAGGAATCTGGGTTGGCATCAGACGATTTCCTGCTACTCTCTAGGAAAAGGAACGCTGTCATTGGACGTGAAGAGTTGAACATTAATCTTAAAATATCCATTAATCAAGGGACAATTTTCTGAGGGCATCAGTCCACTAAGGAAAATACATCAGAGTTAACTGCCAATTTACAATGAGCTCTCTTTCCTTTATATTACTATAAATGGGCCCCAGGAATTTGTTTTAATCACACGGGTTTCTTAAATCGTACCTTGTGACTACGATTTAGAAACGTCGTGAACAATGTTTTTCAACAACAGTTTTGTCCCGTTCAGTCTGTAGGCTCTACACCACTGCGGCAACCATCTGCCACATTTGATGCACTATTGATAGTATTTCATTGCAGTCTCAATCGTCTAAGTTTTCTCAGTATGAGGTATATAAACTGCTTTCATGAATACCAGGTTTAACGTTTGTTCATACTTCCATCAGACAGCAAAATATCCTACGGACTAAACTCACAAACTGCGTGTTGCACAAGCATGGCCTATATGGCCAAGGATGTGTTCATGCAGTAAAAAGATTTTCCGATTCTAACATTTCTGACTGAGCTGACGGCAGAATTTCTCGTATTCCAAAGAACTGGCCGCCAAGACTCTAGGATTTCCAAAACTGGTATTTATGTATACTTTTCTTATCTTCCATCTACTCCGTATCATTTTTAATTATAACTTATTAATACTTACATTTGTGCTTATTTTGGTAGTCTAGAAACTTGTATAACATTTTCATGTTGTTTAAAAGTTCATATTCTTTATTCAATAACTCATTTTCATCTCCAGTAGAAGTATGATAACTTGAAATATTGGGATGGGAATATAATCTAAATATGCGTCTCAAAAAATAGACTGTCATTGGCAGTTTACTTCAGCTGTAGCAGTAATTAGCATATCGACGAATCTTTACATTACTATTTCTTTAACGATTAATATTTTGTATTATCTATCCTAACAAATATTAACGTTCAATATTTAGAGTTATAACCTCACTACGTTTCCGCTAGAGGGACGGAAAATGAACAATTGGAGTCGTCAAATGAATTGTTTTGATGTCACCAAAAGAAGTCATCAAAAGGCTGATTAGAATGAATGAAAGTAAATTTCAGCGTACTGCCCGGATATCTGGTAAACTAAATAAAGAAATATTAAAATGAATGAAATATCTGCATCTGACCGAAAGGCCAAAAAACTTAGAAAATTCAAACAAATAATAAGATTGTTATAAATGTTGTCAGAATTGATAATCAATAACCTCACTGCTTTATCTGTGAATAATTATTAATGAAAAAGCACATAATGTTGGTCGGCAAAAAAATTTCGTTCCCTGTTAAAATGAGGGCAATTCTTATAGTTTTGACATTGCTGAATCCGAATATGACAACCAAACGGTCCTATCATCCACCAATGCTACGGGAGGGGGGATTAAATTATAAAATTACGTTGGCAGTACAAAAGTAATGTATTGGTGTCTAATTACAATATAGAGTATCAAATAAATAACATTGTTCCTCTGTACCATATATTTACTAGTAAAATTTCATCAGACACTCATTTCATCTTCTTTTGCCTCTTACTTTCGCCAGTTGATGTCTCCTTTATAAGACTCCAGCAGCAGTCAGCCGACATATTGCGACTCCATTTTCCACTGTACCTCTTTTTAATTTGGGAAATGTCCTGATGGAAACTTTCGCCACCTTCATCGGAGACGGTTCCAATGTTTTCAAGAAACAAATCCAAATAGGAATGCAGAATATGAAGTTTCAAAGACATGTTGCACCCCGCAGCAATGTATGATGAAATTAGCCCCTGCACAATTTCACTGTTATTTTCCGATTTTTCACTACCTAGAAAGTTTCTGCAGATGTATTCAAATGCCATCTAGACTATTATTTATGCAGAATCAATTGTGTACTAAAGCCTTGTTCTTCGAATAGATGTAATTTGTGGACTAACGAAAATTCCTTCTTTCATATTGACCTCGCCTCTTTTGGGAAATATTTGCCTTAAATAAGCAGCCCCTTTGCTTTCTTTATCCGTCGCTTTCCCAGACAATTTTATCAAACTGAGCTTGATATTCAATGGACGCAAATATGTTTTTACTTATCCCTTAGAGCACGATGTGCCACATTCTTCAGACCTGGCGCTGTTTCTGAACGGAGTAGCCATTCTTTTTATTCTATAGTGACAGTGCCTCGCTCGGCTGTCCCTTTCACATTACAAGCAGCAGAATTTAGTGGATCCACCTTGCAGCACAGTCAGCATTGTTGTAAAGTTTAGGTCAGCAAATATATTCCACCGGTGTTTTCCATAGCGTTCTTTATGCAGCAAAACCTGACATTTCTCGTACGTTTCTGTCGTGTGAACTGCTGGAGCCAGTGCGATACTAGGGAACTTATTGCCCTTGTGGAGTAACACTGCTTCAAACCGACCTTAGATGAATCAGTGAAAAGCCTCCATTGGCCAGATATGTGTTCAAGTTGGAATTCATGTATTAATTCTTGGATGTTATTTCAGCACAATAGATCGCCATACACTGAGTAATACGTTGCTATTTATGACTGCCTCTTCCTATAAAATGATATTATAACATCTTTCTCAAGAAGATTCCACTGTTTAAGGCGCGATCCAAGTAGCTGAGGCTTTGTTTTGTCGCTCTAATAAAATATTGGTGTGTTTCGCATTCCTTTAATTGCACAAGTGTGATTATCACACTGCAAATTAAAGGGAGGCTAAACAGTTGGAAGGAAACTTTTTCTGTTTGAGATATATTTTGAGACAATATTATTCTGGGTATTTAAGTGTCTTAAATAAGTAAAAATAAATGAACATCGTGAAACCTGTGGCCCAGGCCCACGTTTGGGTTTTTGGCCATTCAACTGAAGTATCATCTGATATAAATCCAAAATGAGGGTGACATAGACATTTAATTCACACATTCGAGTTTGTAAAATTATTTCCAATAAGAATTTATCAAAATTATTTTGGGAAGGAAATTTATGCCAACCAGTGTAAATGTTTGTCAAAAAATTCAATAAAAGTACTACTGAAAGGGTTACAGTAATAACTGACTTATTTGACGGGGAGAATACAAAATACACGTGAGTTCTGAAGTTCTCAGAGTGATTATCATTACTTATCTTCTCGGATGTGATGCCGTGAATTTTGCTTGAAAGGAGGACCTCACCAGCAAACTTCACGCTGTTATGTCTAAAAAACTGTGGTCTTTTTCGAGTATTTTATTGATTTATTTTTCAACTAAATGCATAACTCAAGAACATGTTAAAATTGCTAAGATAATTAGGCTGAAGAAACTTTATGAATTCAAGGAAAGTTTCGACAATAAAATTATCAGCGTCCAGCACTGTATTGTAGGGACAAACAATCTTGTCACTCGCTCAACACGAGTTTCTGCACAGATACATGCTATCACAACATTCACCCAGTCGTTTACAGCGTGATTCACTTTGCATCCAAGAATATTTCATTTATCTGACATTCGAATTTGTTTGCTTAATGTTACACGTCTAACGGGAATTGTCGGTGTTTGAATATAAAAACTTTCTAAATACATAAAGAGCGAAAATTTATAGAATTCGAAGCCGGCCGAATGTAGGACATAAGCAATCACAATAATAATAGTAAGGAACGACATTCCTGCATTAATACTCTCATGTCTGTTGTTTTCATAACACGCCATGGTAAGAGGCAGCAGCAAAACCACTGTGCGATTCAGCAGGGGTCACAAAAATTATTAGCTAAATGGCATTTGACTGAAGTTTCATGGGCTAACAATATCATGAGGTATCATGTATCAGTACACACATGCAGGTTAGTGTTCCAGTGCCTTATCAGAATCTAGTCTGCAACACGGATAATTTTCAATGAGGTTCTAAGTTTTTCCGCAGAAATGATTAGCTGGTATGTCGACTGGACCAGAAACTCTTCACTCAGAATCTTTTCCAACTCACCTTTTACGACTAAGTTCTAAAATCTCACGCTATGCAATATGATACAAGGGAAGCGTCGTTAAATGAAGAGTAAATAAAGGACGACCCCTTTCAGAGAGAACAAAGTATGTGTTCTGAGGAAGAAAGTGTGTTGTGTAGTTGATACACATTCTTTTTTTGTGTTCTTTTCTTCCTTCTTTCTCCAGGATTGTTGTATGTACTCTATGTAAGTCATAAGTTTAATTTCATCACGTTTAGTTCTCGCCTGTCTGTAACTCATACTCTTTGTTTACACTTCCATTTCTTAGTGAGCAGACCAGGCATGGGAGGAATATAATTTCCGGCTAGTTCTTTTTGTTTATAAGTGTTCGCGCTAAGTGTTTATCGCTCGAGCAATATGTGGATTGATGCATATAACAGTAGCTGCCTTGTGCTCCAGTTGCAATCTGTTGTGTATCTCTGTTGTATATCTCGAAGAGTGATTGAGCAACAGAGAATGAAGCTGGACGATCAGTAGTGTTAACGGTAATGAGCCCGTTGGCGAGATTTGTCACCAATACAGTTCAGTTCTAACTGCAAGTATTCCCTAATCACGCACAATAAAACTCCAATACATTCTACTTGGGGATTATTGAGTGTGTGTGCGGCCTGCCCGACTCCCCGTCTTAACTTGAGTTCCGAGCTCCGTCCCTCCTGGAACAATATCCAAGATACCTTCCCCACCGGGTCTGCGCAGGATACAGCAAGTGGTCGGTTACTCGAAATTTCATTTACGTGTAGAAATACGAAAGTTATGTAAGTGGCTTTCTATTTTTTTATGTTTAAATTTCGGATAATGATAAGCCTGTAATCGCTGAGAATCGATCTCATGTTTAGGTTATGTATAACATTTCTGTTGGGTAATTCTAAATAATCTACAGGAATACTCATAAAATTCCGCCTCATTTGTTCTATCTAAGCTGTAGATAAAATATACGAAATGGAGACCCCTGAAACGTCAGTCATTAAAGCCCACGTCTGCCTCTTACGATTTTATCGAACGGTATCTGATACCTTAAGACGTCTGCAAACCGCCCGGGACGCAATTTGTCTTGCATCTTCAGAGCACCGTGACAACCGAAACACTGTTCTGCTTCGTGGGCCCAGTTCCTGTACCGAATGATGTTCATCTGGCTGTCTGTCATTTGTAACATTGTGTTGCGGAACCATTACAAATCAAGTGTGACGTTATCTTGGTTCAAATTTATATAAGACAATATGAGGCCCACTTAAATTCAAATGCTTCTGCCCACACGTTACGGAAAGAAGGAAATGCAGAGTTATAACTATAGGTTTCTATTTATTGCTAGTGAATGTACGTAAGCCCCATATTGTCTACAGGCCCTTGCGTTGAACGTGTGAAGGCAAAACACTAATAACATTTTTCTTTCATGACTTCTCTAGCCCATTCCAATAACCTACTCGAAGCTCTAGTGCTAAAAACCATTTTGGACGCAGTGCAGATTCTTCAAAGTGTAAGGGCTTCTGAGAGCCAAATATGGGGAAATAATAATTCTATGAAATGCCTACATTATTCTTGGGGAAGAAAAATAGAAGACTATTTGAAGGCCGAAAAAAAAGGAAAAATTATGGCAAAAGTACTTGTAGCATAATACACGTAGCCCAAAAACCAAGAAAACAAAAAAAAATCCTACATCTCGAATAAAATAAATTTGCCGCTGAGCTAAATTCCGGATAATAATCATTGCCGACTGGTGAAATATCGATTGGTCTACCATCAGATGGCAGCACTCACTTATGTGTTGTATAACTCAATTTATAATGCAAATCTCTGTCCTGAGAAGAACAAAACTAGTGGTTGATTTCAAAATAAGGAGGACGGAATGGTGACGTCTAGTGTTAACAAGTAAAAGTGCAGTCCATCAGCATTGTGATCCATCATCAGACACAGTCAATATCGACGAGAGATACTGATAAAAAGTGACGTCACTGAGTTACTATGTTCATCCACTGCAGCATAACATTTTGAAAGTCGTGTGATCAATCGCTGTCAGTCAGACACACAGTCCGCAGTGTGTAAGTGAAAAGACGTACTCTACCATCCGAGCCGTTGTCAAGACAATGGCAAAAACGGCAGTACGGCCTGACGCACATTGCATATTCTAGAGTACATATCTACATTGTCTGGGGAAAATCAGAATAATTTCCAGACTCTAGAAATAGGACCTATTTACGAATTTATTATATTAATCATGTTTTTCTTTTTATGTTTACTTGCATTCTTGTATATGTTCTCCATTTTATCCTTTCTTCCTCATATTTTGTTTTTATTTCTTCCGTCGCTCGTCATTTTTACCTTCCTTCATGCTGATTATGTAAACAAAAATTAGTAGCCAACATAAAATATTAAGGAGGTATAAAATACTCATTCAGTTCTATGGATTAACCCCAAAGTCAACAATATCCGGAATTACCCCAATTGTTAGATTATATGCAGTATTTGCGGCATAAATAAGGGTAATCTGGAGATTCGGCTTATCCTAAAGCTTGTTACGAACATCAGAAAACAAAGCATAACAAAGAAGTACATAAGGAAGAAGAGGTTTTCAAGACAGTACAAGCCTCAGACCAAACAGCCATTATAATCGTTAGCTCCAGTTTGCAAGGTTACAAGCGTCAAGTGTACGAGGTCTTATTTATCATAGGGTGTTTAGCTACGAATCGGAGCAGCCTGCTTCTTACATCTTCCGGGTTGTCCAAAAGAAGTAAGACGCTTCTTGAACTGTTACGAAGACAAAGGTAGTCAGCTAATCTGCAAAGCCTGGAATTAATTACCAATCAACGCAGAGTAATGTCTCAGAGAGTGTAATAACAAATGTGCTGAAAACTCACATTCACATAACAAATATCATATTCATTGCGGAGGAAACTCAGTTGCATATTTCTGTTTCATACTGTGGTTTTATGTTGCTCATCTGAGTATAGGAGCAGATCCATTTTCCGAAATGTGTTCTTACCGGAAGACAAGATGTAAGAAAAGTCCAGGGACTCAGAACCATACGAACCGTTCAGAATTTGTTTGTTGGAGGCTGCGTATAACGAGCATTGATTCCGTACAGCACTGAGAGAACATTAGTTGAGATTATCATTCGTTATTCGTTTGTTTGTTTGAGATGTGTAGTGTCAGTGTAAATTCATTACGGATGGTGTTTAGTAACAGTTCGTATGACAATACTAATAAATGGGAGATACGTTTGGCGCTACACTCCTCAGTGGACCAAGGCCTCCTCATTCACGAGGTTACTAGATCACACACAACGATGCACACAGTCGCTGGGACTCCTCTGGTGATGAGCTCGTTGCATAGACCTCTACCTGATAACACTCAACACTCATAACAGACAGAAGGATTTCTGTCTGTTATGAGTGTTGAGTGGGGACATGGATGTGTCCCCGGTGCGATTCGAACCCACAATCTCAGCAGGCGGAAGGACACTGACCTATGCAGTAGACCGCGCGGCCACTGGGACCGGTAAGAGACTTGTTAGATTTTCAAAAAGGACAGATTGTTAGTGCTTGGTGTACCAAGAACAGCAGTTTCCAAGATTATGCGGCATACACAAATCATGGGAAGACATAAGATAAAGGGAACAGTGGCCGAAAACCGAAACTAATTGAAAGGGAAGAGTATTAGAGAGGATTGTGTCTAAATTTTCATACAAATGCTGCAACAAAGGTAACAACAGAACTCGATCAATATTCATGCTGAAGATCCAGTTTCCACAAAACCAGTCTGATGAGAACTTCACAAATCTAACATCCACGGTAGAATAGCAATTGCGAAAACTCTGATTACTGAAAACAATGCTAAAAACGAAAAAGGTGGTGTGATGATCATAAAACCTGAACATCTGATGACTGGAAATAAGCAGTATAGGCAAACGAGTCGTCTTTCACGTTGTTCACAACATGAGACCGGGTTCATATTTGGAGAACGCCCGAGGAAGCCTATAATCCTGAATGCCTGCTTCCAACTGTGAAACATGGAGGCGGATCTGTGATGATCTGGGCAGCAATATCTTGGTATTCTGCTGGTCTTATAATTACTCTGAATGGTCGACTTACTGCCAGTGACTACGTGGAAATTTTAGGTAACCAGGTGCATCCAGTGGTTCTAATGTTGTTTCCTAGCAATGGTGGAATTTGTCAAGATGACAATTCACCCATTCACACAACAAAAGTGTTCAGTGTTTGTTTGAGAAGCATGAAGATGCACTTCAACACCTTCCCTGGCCAGCAGACTCGCCAGACTTAAATATCATCGAACACTGTGTTCAATGTTACATAGGAGTGGGAGAAACAGAAGCTATCCACCATAATCTCTCAAACAACTAGAATATGTTCTTCATGAACAGTGGTACAGTATTCCACCAGAGACTACTCAGAACTTACATGAGTCTATTCCAAGAAGGTTACAAGCTGTATTATAGGCAAATGGTGGCCCAACTCCCTATTAATAAAGAAGTGTGCATCTTTCGCAACTGTTTCCGTTATTTTGTCCAAAAAGAGAGACAGAAAAAGGAAGAAACGTAGACAGACTGCAAGAAAAAAGTGAAGGGAAAATGAAGAAAGAGAAGAGAATTTCCAAGTTCCCGCCTCCTCTGTTTTAATGCGACACACGAACGAAAATGTTTCAAACCAATCAGACCATAAAGACACGTTTGTATTCCAGCATCCTACCACCACAAATGTCTGTTTGAAAGTCAGTGTTAAAATGATACCACTGCAACGTTCAACAGTAAACGTAAAATTCACTCTATATAAGGCTATGAAGGCCCAGAAGTGGAGTAGAGGTACAGTCCCGCTCTCTCGTGAACCGCGGCGTTAGGAAGGAGTCGGTGTTTTACGCCACGCTCCGGCCGCTTCACCAACTGTACTCGTTGTACAGGAGGCCTGGTAGGCCCCAGAGCCGGACTGGTCGGGCGCGGGTCCGATTTCCGGACCGTCCAGCCCTTAGCGGGTAGCTATACTGACTACCCTTAGCGGGTAGCTATACTGACTACCCTTAGCGGATAGCTATACTGACTGCCCTTAGCGGGTAGCTATACTGACTACGCTATTCCCTACCTCACGTTCTAGGGTAAACAAAATACTTTAGGCCTGATTTTGTTTATAGTGTGATGAGGAAGATAATGTCTGTGACATGACAAGGCCTAGCCCTTTAAAGCCACATAAATAACTGCATTTACCACAAACACTAACATTACGAAGCGTACCTAGAATCTCTTGTGGACGTTCGTTCAGAAATATCACACTTATTTGAGGCCATATTCCCCCGTCCCCACAAAGAGGGCTTCATATCCAAATATATGCCTATGTTAGCAACACGAAACTAAAGTATAGACAAGATTCCCAAACGGAGCCTGAAAGCAAGATCGCTCCTGTTGGTGAACGTAATAGCAAGACAACACTGTTCAGCTCTTCTGTAGTCATCAAAGGGTGCAAGTGAACTTTGAATTAGGGAAGTGCTGGTTAGCTGAAATTATGACACCACAGAGATAAAAGAAGACTGTATGCAACAAGTCTTCAAATTAATGAGATAAAAGTCCGTAGTGTAGAAATTCTCGTATTTGGATGAAATCTTAGGTTCAAATCTAAAGAACTTCATTGTGGCTAAGTTTGTTATTTCCATCATGTATTACAGAAGAATAAACGTCATTATTGATATGACGCTACACAGGCTACGTAGGCCTAAATAGTAGTAGTAGTAGTTCCATTAGGAACATAGGGCACTTGTCAACCATCTCAATGTAGGCTTAAATACTGACTGAAAATCTTGTAGCAGAGAACGAAGTTTAAAACCACCAATCCGAAAAATTGCATTCAGTTAATACAGTGTCCCATTTTCTACAAACTTCCCTTCCTTAAAACACTTTTTTCTATGTTTTTTAATATATTTTCTTGTCATTTCCTTCCCTGCCTTGGAATTGGTCGATTTTAAGAATTTCTCTTAAAGTTGTGCACAAATTTCTATTCTCTCTTAAAAGTTACATGTAAGGATTCCTAGATGCAAACATCCTAACAAGCTAGTGAACAAAGGAACATCCAACTGAAGCCACTACCAAGGTTTTTCGAATTATTCATTGCCCTTTTTTATAAAGTATATTCCTGTAATAAATTTAATTTCGTTAAAAATTGTTTCTCGTATATTTCTACTGCCACTCTGAGAACTCGTCTGGTATCCCTCGGGAATAGAATAGTCGATTGTCGCAAAAGCGGACGGCGGTTGTCGTATCGAGTGGCCACATTTATATAGAATCTTACGCTGAGATAGCAGAATGGAGAAAAATAATAATCACTGGTTATGCAAATGTAATTTCTAACAGTAGGTCGCTTAAAGGTAAAGTAAAGGTAAAGTTTGTCATGGAACAGGCAACGAAGGGTCAGAGGGTTGTGGGAAGTATAGCTCTACCCTTTCTTTAACCTCGGAGCTAGATAGGGTGGGTGGTCAAAACTACGCCCCGGCCACTTTACTTACGCACTGATGTACTTACTGCATGGAGCAGAGTCCTTCTAGAGAAACTGAAAGATTCTCAGCTAGTCAAGAAATTCCCCGCATTTTGTGGAAACCGAAGGTTTAATTGCCGTGTTTACACATGCCCTCCACCTATCCCTATCACTTCTGCTGGGATTTGGTCAGTACCTGGTGATTTGTGTCTTTGTAGCTTTCAATGGCCATCTCAAACTCCAAGGCACTAGTGGCTCTGCTGCATGTAGTTTTGTCTGCCTAACATCGTTAACCCTATGTACATTCAATAGCTGAGAGAAATGGTTCCTCCACCCAGCCACGATACCATGGGACTCTGTAACCAAATCACCCTTCTCATCTTTCACTTTATTAGTTCTACGGTGGTAACACTTCTTGAAATCATTAATGTCCCCATACAAGCTTCTGATATTTTTTATCATACTGTCAGTTTCAAGTTCATCAATTTTAATTTTCAGATATTCCTTCTTTTTGTTCCTGAGAAGCCTGCATGCTTCACGTCTTACGTTGTTTTAGGGTATCCACGTTATTTTGGTTCGGATCCTGTAACCGCTGCATTTTAGTCTGCTTCCTTGGATCTGAAAATCGTGAGCATTCTTCATGAACCCATGGTTTATGCTGTTTCAGTTCATACAGACTTAGATTCTTTAGCTGAGGTTTTGATATTCTGTTTAATGTTTTCCCAAACCCTATGTATGTCCACGCTATCATTTAAGTTCACCAAAACTGCATTCCTTTTTGAAATCTTAATCTGATACTTTTTCCTAACCTCCAGTTCATTTAGCTTCCTGAGATTAAAAATTCTAATCAACCTTTTGTGATGCTTATTTTTTATTGCCAATATTTCACTAACTTTTGAAACCACTAGATAGTGGTCAGGATCACAGTCATCGCCTTTGGAAGATCGTACTTTGAGTCTACTCGAATGGCATATCCTATCTATCAGCATGTGATCAACGTGGTTGTGAGCCTTCTCATCAAGAGAGGTTCATTTGTGTTGAATGTTTCGGTGTGGGAACATCGTGCTCTTAACTAGATTTTTGTTGTGGCAAATTTTACTGTTCTAACACCATTGTCTTTATTATCCTGATGTTGAATTTCATTCCCAATTTCTCGTTTGAAAATATCTTCTCTCCCCAATTTTGTATTAAAATCTCCAAACATAATTTTCATATGTTACTTAGAAAAAGGATCGAAAACCTGCTATAATTCCACATAAACACTGTCTTTGGTATCATCACGTTCCTCCTGACTTGGTGCATGCACATTCAAAACAATGATAATATGCAAAGATATTATACCAACCATCTCTCAGAACTGTATGAATGACATTCTGTCCCTAACAAAATCTGCTCTCTTAACTGCTGATTCTATTCTCTGTTGTAAAAAAACTTTTCCCAATTAACTTTCCTTTCCTTTTCCGCAGAAAAAATATAATCCTCTATTTTACAGTGCCCCCTTTGACCCAACTAACCTCCTGTATTAACACTACATCCAATTTTTACCGTTCTGATTTCTTGTTGTAGGTGAACCTGCCTTACACATTCTCCTTACATTCATGTACCAAATCTCACGTTTCTTTTACAGTGCTTAGGTCGTACCAAATTTTCAGTCCGGTTCCGAGGTACATGTATCCGTTTCGTAAAACGGCCAATTTTTACAGTGAGAAGTTGTTAGCACCTCGTCCGACCCTCAAGCTGGAGGAACACCCCTTGTCTGCTGTCCGACTGCTTATTCAATATATTCGCAGCTACCCTCCATAGTGGAAGCCATTACTCTATCAGCTACCTGAGGACGCGCCATACCGCGGTGACAGGAAACCACTTATAATGACCCGGCCGCTTTACCCCCGGGGACGACACGGTGCCCATTTTATAGGAGGTTGGGTGGGCCCCAGGGCTGATCTGCATTCGTGCGGAAAATCTCGCACCCACCGGTATTCTATCTCCGGACAGTCCAGCCCGCAGCAAGTTGCTGTACCGACTACGCTATCCCAGCCCACAACTGTAGGTCTTAGGTTCAAAATTTGTCATCAGCAGTTGTTTTTAAACCTTGAATTTGAAAATGTATGTTGTGTTGATTTAATTCATTTGACATCAAAACAAAAAGTTTTCAGAAGAAAATAGTTAAGAGCGCACACAATTAGTTCGTGTGAAGAAATATTCTTATTTTTAATTTTTAAATTTTAAACCCGTAAATTTAAGCTCCTAATGAATCTAAAAATATTTTAGATTTAAAACACAAAAGTGGCATGAATGTATAACATGTGGGACGTAATGAAGTAGCGTTTTTGGGAGGAACGGTTTAGTACATAAACCCATCTTCCTTTGATCTTTACCCTTGCACGCATGGCATCTGTGTAATCGGAAAACAGAGTCAGTGTTGTGATTCCTACCGTGATGAGTGATTAATTAAGCAAAAGTTAATCTTTATGTACCTTTAGCCATTAGGTAAGTGGTCATGAAACTTGTAATAAATTAACATTTGCCGTTTGGATTAGCGTATTTTAGGATGTGACGCCATGAAATGGCGTAGATCAGTACTGGGGTTTTTCCATGGCACCTTCCTACCCAGTACTCAAAATGGCATCACATTCCAGCGGCCATGATCTTAAAATTTAAGCCATAGTAATTAAAATTTCGCGGTCGTAACTTTGTGTTATGACGATATTATACAGCCCAACATACAGTATCTGACTCTAAGGTTAACTTTCTTCAGGTTATCCAGATGCTTTAAAATTCTATATATAAGCTTGTTAAAAATATTTATCTATTAATGAACTTTTGCAAGACACACCTTTTAAGTACCTCGCTCTAAAAGTATATACATAATTCTGTCCGTGGCATTGTATGGGTGTATGTTATTTTGGGGGGGGGTATTTTATGAT
>Ga0123353_10002425_pt1 | contig 23172 bp, 25 predicted proteins | sample TergutLab28metaG_3_FD_92763 | JGI IMG/M metagenome (GOLD analysis project Ga0123353, IMG submission 92763) | Labiotermes labralis P3 segment gut microbial communities from Petit-Saut dam, French Guiana - Lab288 P3 | ecosystem: Host-associated > Arthropoda: Insects > Digestive system > Gut ... | reverse complement strand
TGTCGATGAGGATGGTGACGTACGCGCGGGGAAAGCGGCCTATTTTTCGCCTGAGCGTGCTCGTGGAGAAGGTGCGACCCCTGCGTCAGACCTGTTTGCCGCTGCGGTCGTTGCCGCGGAACTCATGTTGGGGCGGAGATTGTTTGAAGGCGGCTCCCCGGCAGCTGTTCTTGAGTGCGTTCGCTCTTTCGACCCGGACAGCCTCGAATTTCCGGATGCGGCGGGAGAAACCGTCCGTATTTTGCGGAAAGGACTCGCGCCTGATCCTGAAAATCGGTTCCAGGATGTTGGAAGTTTCCTGGCTGCTCTTGCCGCCCACGGACCAGAGCGGGCAACCCCACCGCAGCTTGCGGACTTCTGGGATGCCCTGTTTGTCGACTCCGAAGAGGAGGCGACGTCTCCTGTGTTTGCGCTGGAGCGCCGCGGCACAGAATTTCCACTGACCCGGGAGCCGATGAGAGGTGGATTCCGAGGAACAAGGGGAAAGGTAGCCGCGGCTGCCGCGGTTGTATTGGCTGTTGGTGGAATCTACATGTGGACGGAAAGAGGAAAAACTGTTCCTTCTGTCGCATCATCTGTTACTGCCGGTTCACCGCATTCTTCTATGCAGTCCGCTAATCCTGCTTCCGAAGCTCCAGTCGAGACTGCCAGGAAGCTGGCTTCTACTGACGAGGTTTCGTCCCGACCGGAAAAAAGGTACGTCATGATCGAAACAGATCCGAAAAATGCCGACATCCTGCTTGGGAATGGCGAACTGCTCGACAAGACTCCGGCCAGGATCGATCTTTCCGAAACCGACGGCAAAGGAATTGTTTTATCGAAAGAAGGATACGAGCGAAAGCGCATTCCTGCGAGTGCTTTGGCTGGTGTTGACACGGTTCGCATAGAGCTTGAACCGATGATGGGCGTGGTGGAAGTGATCCAGGCGATCCCGTGGGCGCGGGTATACTTGGGCAAACGGTTTCTTGGAGATACCCCGCTAAGCGATGTGCGTTTGCCCGTGGGTGAGCACCGACTGCGTTTTGTGAACGAACCGCTTGGGGTGGACAAGGCGGAAAAGCTGTCGGTGCGCCCTGGAAGAAACCCCAAGCTCATTGTGCAGATGACAGGGGAGAGTCGCTTGAGAAGCGATTGAGTTTCCTTTGTCTGGCGAGGCTCTTGTAACGTTCGATCTTTTGCGTTTCTTTCCTGGCCTTGGCGATTTGCAAGGAAAGCAAGATCTTGTCGCCGTGGTTTCCATCGCTCTCGTCGTGAACCACTGGCGCCGGCATTGCGAAAAGGATAACCAGGAGTAGAATTCCCGTCAGCCTTGCCTTGTTTGTCATTGTTTTCACCTCGAAAAAGAATTCCAAAAACCAAGAATCACCGGCGACAGGATGATGAGGAAAACCGCCGGAAAGATAAAGCAAGCCAGCGGAAGCAGAAGCTTCACCGCCGCCTGCTGCGCGATAGTTTCGGCCCTGTGGTCTTGGCTTTCGAGCATCTTTGACGAAAGCCCGCGCAGGCTTTTTGAAAGCCCGATGCCGAGGCGTTCTCCCTGCAAAATGTGGTTTAGAAAAAGCCGGTAGTCCTCTAAAGGGATTCTTTCGCCACTTCGACGGATGGATTCTGCTTTCGAAACTCCCAAGGCGCGGGCGGAGACCATATCGGCAAGTTCCATGGAAAGCGGGCCGCGCGGTATGGACAGGGCGGTTTCCTGAAGGGCTGAGGATGTTCCCATCCCGGATTCAAGGAGAAGGGACAGGAGAAAACATGCGACAGGAAGATCTCTTCGCACCGAATCGATAGCCTTGCGGGAAGAGGAAACAAGGATGGCCCATGCGATACAGGCGCAAAAAAGAAAAGCGACAGGAAAAACTTTAAGCGCTCCCGCCAGTGTTTGTTTGAAACAGCAAGCCAGAAAAAGGATTGCCAATCCGAAAAGTTCTCCGCAAGCAAATGGCAGAACAGGATCAACCAGATAAAGGCCCGGTATGCGCAGGATCTTTTTCTTGATGAGTTGATCGACAAAGCGGTAGTGCCGGCGTTTGTAAGATTCCAGAAAGCGTTCCAGGAAGCGATTACTGAACACCTTTCTGGCAAAGCGCGCGACCAGCGTTCCTCCGATTAGCATGAATAACCCGATCAGGAAAAAATCCAACATTTTCATGGGCGCACCGATAGTATCTTTCGGATCGTTATCCATCCGAGGATTTGAAGGATTACAGAAATGGCAAGGATGGTTTTACCTTGTGGGGTGCCGACGAGGTTTGGGAAGAAGGACGGGTCAATCCTGGAAAGGATTAGCGTGAAAAAGGGAGTAATCAGCGTCAACACCATTGCCTGAAGCCTAGCTTGAGCGGTCATGCTTTTAAGCTTTTCCGCTGAGCGGTTTCTGCGACGCAGAATGTCACGGGTTTGTTCGAGAAGGTCTACTAGGTTTCCGCCGCTCGAAAGCGCCGCCTGCAACGGTCTCACAAATAGCGAGACGTCTTCCGAAGGCATACGCTTCTCGAAAAGCAAAAATGTTTCGATCAGAGGCGTACCCAGGCGATGCTTTTGCATGACCCAGGACATTTCCTCGCGAATGCCGGAGGGAAGCAGGGGAATGGTTTCTGCAAGCGACTCCGAAAAACTGTGTCCCGCCTTGAGGTGACCTACGAGCAGATCCAGCAGTACCGGAAGTCGGGAAAGGATTTTTTTTCGTCTTCGGGTTCGATACCACCGGATGACGGTTCCTGCCAGCAGAACGGGGATGATTCCGGCTGCCGAGGCGATGAGCAAACCGGTTGTGACTACCGCAAAGCATGCGGATATAAAGCCGGTAAGGATCAGTAAGAAAGCGACCCGTGACGCCGGCATCTGCACGAACTCGTCGCGCAGAGTATCTGACAGCAGGCTGGATCTGCTTTCGAGGCGACGGGTCGCCGATGGAAGCGCGACGCGAAACAGGTACCGCATGACCAGCCCTGTTCCGAGCGCAAAAGACGCTATTTCGATTTTGGTCAATCCCACAGGCTTTCTTTCTCTTCGGCGAACCGGGAAGGGATACCGGTGAATACAAGCCCGTTTTCACAGGAGAGGTCGCCATTTCCTTTCCCCCACCGGAAGATTTCCTGGATAAGAATCTGGGAATCGTTCATTCCGGATATTTCCGTGATCGAGGTGACTGCGCGCTTTCCTCCCTTTATCCGGCTTACATGGATAACCAGATGTATTGCTGAGGCGATCTGCTCTCGTATTGCTCGAATCGGGAGTTCCATTCCCGAAAGGAGTGTCATCGTTTCCAGGCGGCGCAGCATATCCCGCGGAGTGTTCGCGTGTCCCGTGGTGATGGAGCCGTCGTGCCCGGTGTTCATCGCCTGAAGCATGTCGAGCGCCTCGCCTCCACGGCATTCCCCCACGATGATGCGATCCGGACGCATCCTCAGAGAATTACGGACGAGGTCTCTTATAGTGACGGCGCCTCCTCCTTCTATATTGGGCGGTCGGGATTCAAGCCGGATGACGTGCGGTTTCTGAAGGCGAAGTTCCGCGGAGTCCTCGATTGTTACGATCCGCTCGTCTTCCGGGATGGCGCCGGAGAGCGCGTTTAGCAGGGTGGTTTTGCCGGATCCGGTTCCTCCGGAGACGATGATGTTTTTGCGCTGCAAGACTGCTTCGCGCAGGTATCCGGAAGCTTCCTGTGAAAGCGAGCCGATCTGAACGAGTTCATCGAGAGAGAATGCTTCCTTTCGGAATTTTCGAATCGTCAGGCATGCCCCAGTAAGAGAGACAGGAGGGATGATGGCATTGATGCGTGATCCGTCCGGAAGGCGAGCGTCTACATACGGGGATGACTCGTCGAGGCGGCGGTTGACCCGGGCGACCATACGGTCGATGGCGACCCGCAGTGACTCCTCCGAAAGGAAACTTTTGTCGTGCCGGTTAATTTTTCCCTCTCTTTCTAAATAGATGGAATCTGCGCCGTTTACCATGATTTCGGAAACGGATGGATCCTCAAGAAGAGGTGTGATTGGGCCGTACCCGAAGATCTCATCGATTAGCTCTTTCCGGAGGGAATCCCTGTTTTCAGGGCTCACAGAGGCATTGCTCATCTCTTCGTTGATGATCTCCTCGGCGCGGCGCCTGCAACGGTCAATATCTTCTCCGTACGCGAGCCCTATCTTGCGAGCGTCTAACTGGGACAGGACGGTTTGCTGCAACTTTATTTTTGAAGTCTTTTCCATGGCGTTTCTCCTTAATCGAGCAACCGAAAGCGCAAAGCGCTTTCAGCCGCTGTATATTTTTGATTCCATTCCTCTGATTCCTGAGCGGCGTTTTCCTTGACCTCCATTGGTGTTATGAAAACCGCAAGTTCGGTCTGGTTTTCACGGAAGGCCCTCGATTTGAAGAGTTCTCCCAGGACCGGAATATGTCCAAGCAGCGGAATCTTCGACACATCCTTTGCCATTTCGTTTTTCACAAGTCCAGAGAGCATCACTGTTTCTCCGGGAGAGGAGGAGAAGTGCGTGGATACACGGCGGGTCAAGAAGCCGGGAACATCGGAGGAGCCGCTGGCGTGGTCCACAGAGCTTACTTCCGCCAGCACCTTGGTTCGGACCTTGCCTCCGTGGGCGATAGATGGGTTGATCTGCAGGATAATGCCGTATGTTTTCCACTCTACTTTACGGCTCTCGGGCGTGATGATTACGATCGGGATCTCGCCTCCCGCCAGAAAAGTCGCCTCTTCGCCGCTTTCACAGGACAGCTTGGGGTTGGTGAGAATTCGCGCTTTCCCGTTTGCCAGAAGAAGGTTGAGGGTTGCATCGAAATCCATTCCTACCGAAACTACTCCTCTTGGTTCTCTTGTCGTTCTGGATACTGATCCCTGCGCAACCATGGCGTCCGGCCAGCGGATTCCCAGGCGCGCCGATTCTCCCTGACTGATCTCGATGATCTTCAGGTCGTATTGGAGCATGATCTTTTTTTCCTCGGGGAGGGTCACCCTTAGGTGGATTGACGGATAGTCCTTGATGAAATCTTCGAGTATTTTCTTTTCCTGAAAAGAGGGGACCTGGCCGCTGATGATCATGGAGCCGCCGGCTTCCGAGACTATCAATCCGGGAAATGATGCTACGAAAAGCCGGACATCCTCGGCCGCCGCGCTCTTGCGGGCACCGACTTCGACACGCCATTCTTTACGGACTCCTCTTTCCCAAAGAACCAGGTTTGTTTCCCCTTCCTGTTTTCCCACGACCAGGATCCCGTCTCCGCGAGGCAGCGCCTGGGCTTCGAGGATCTCCGGGTCTCCAACGGAAATCCTGGAAACTCCTTTACGGTCCAGTATCTTTTGAAAGCCGGGTCTCAGCCGGAGGGTCTCCGCGGCGTGGGAGTCAGCGGCTTGGCCAACGACTAAAACAGTCATAAGGAGGATCGGCAGGATGCGAAAAGCTTTCATAATGTCGATTTACCTCTGTTGGTATCCGCGACTGGCGGCGGCACTCGAATTCCGGCGTGCCAGAGTTCCACCGCCGGATAGTAGGCGCGGTTGTTCTTGTGATGATCTGCTACGTTGTCATTGGGGTTTCTCAAGAACCAGAAAAGTTGGCCTTCCGTAGATGCTTCCGCGATGGCGGTGCCTTCCTCGACCGTTACCATAAGAGTGACCGCGCTGGTTTCCATCGCCTCTTCGGGCCTGGCCGACTGGTTTGTGTTGCGGTCCATGGCGATTACGCTTATGTCCCGAATCCATTTGGAACGGTTTTTCGCATCCTTTGCCAGAAGGTCTACCCGGTCTCCAGGCCTCAAAAGTCCGGAGAAGGAGGAAGTAGTATCGACGTTCAAAGTCAAAGCTCTTCGGCCTTCCGGCACTGTTTTGGAGAAGATGTCAGTATTGAAAGGCTCCTCAACGTCTGTCCACAGGATCGGCTCACCCGGGTCGATCGCGCTCTTTGACTTCGCCCCGAGGAGGAGTTCGAAATCAGATGCCAATACATTGCGCCTCCCTGTGCCGGACGCGGGAACGGTCTTGCTGGCCAGGTTTCCGATGTGCAAGTCGGCGCCTGCATAAATTGGAACCGATGCGACGACTACCGCAATGGGTTCAGACCGCTTGAGGATATCGATCTCAACCGCCGCTACCCTTTTCATGGCCGCAAAAACAGCAATGGCCATGAGGATCACTCCGATCCCAAACGGGATAGCTTCCTTGAGCTTATCGTTCCACTCTGCGAAGCAGAAGGAAGGTACCTTTTTTTTCATCCAGGCAAACAATGTCTGTCTCTTTTCCCCGGCTTTTCCGGAAGATTTTTGGAAAGCTGCGATCTCCAGCCGTTTCCGCCTTGCTCCATTGGTCGGTCTCAAGGCGCGCCGCGGTTGATCCGCTTCCTCGCTTTATATTTCCCATGACCAATTCGACTGTTCCGTTTTCTCCTGACATCGTTAGCGTATGGTCTGCTTTGAATCCTTCAGGCACTCGCGGCGCTTTCTCCAGGCTCGTTTTCCTGGTTGCCATGGGTTTTTCCGGGATGACTGGTTTCACGTGTCGGATTTCATCGAAATTTACGACGCCATCCGTGATATCGATTCCAAGTCCTGCAAGCTCTCGCCGTAGGGCGGACCTGCTGTCTATGGAAGGGTTTTCGACAATGAACGACATGCCGTCTATGGATACTTTGGTGGTGCCTGAGCCGATTCGCCTTGCGTTGGCGGCTTCAAGCGCCAGCAATGAAACGGCTATGACGGTTCCCGCAACAAGGAAAATGATGTGTTTGCGTTTCATTTGATCAAACCTACGCCGATGGCTGCCCAAACGGTGGTTTGGATCACCGAACCGGAACGACTGTCTTTCCCCCAACAATCGACCGCTGCTTCCGCTTCCCGGCTAAGGTTGTAGTCCGGCAGGTCGATGAATGCTCCTACCTGTTCTTTTTGGAGAGAGACGCTTACGGAAGCGAAGGTGTTTCCCGAGAGACCGCTGAAAAACGGTATTTTGCCGACAAGGGAGTGGTTTTTGCCTTCCAGTTGCGCGCTGTTTTCTTCGGGATGTATTGTTTTGGAGAGTTCCGAAGCGATCGAAGGAAGGTTTCTTCCGGTGCGAAGAAGATGGGCGTGGGCGGCCGACTCTGCAGCGTTAGACAGGGATGTGTATTGGAACGCCCACCATCCTCCCGCCAGAAGAATGAGCATAAGCGGCAGGAGAATGACGGTTTCCACTATTGACTGGCCTCGTGCTGTTTGCAGACGCGTTTTCATTTGTCCTCCCATTTAGTCAATCGGGATTTCCATGTCATGGACTCCGCGCCGCCGCCGTAAGGTTCCGCCTGCGCCTGCTCAAAGATGCGTTCCGTTCCGTGATTCCCCCAAAACGGTATCGGTAATGGCTGGATCTTCCGGCTGCCGACAAATCTGACGAACTGCCTTTTGGGAAAATCTTTTTCCGGGACCAGCTTGCGGATCGGCTTATTGTTGCCGCCGAGGATGAAGTTGATTGTGCTGTTCAGGACGTTTCTTATTGCTTTCAAGGTTCCGTCCGGGCGGCGGGCTTTATTCAATCGGCTAAGTAAGGTGAAAACCGGCTCAAAAGCATCGATGAGGTGGATGGGGGGACCATACTCCAGATGGAGTTCGAGAGTGTTTGGTCCGTCATGAGGGCCACGCGGGTCAAACGGATGCAGGATTCCCTCGACCCCCAGTTTGCTCGCAAGCGCGATCGTTTCGCCCAACACCAGGTACGGGGCCAGATCACGTATCTGCTCGCTCCACGATGCCAGCATGTGCGCTGTCTTCCAGCATTTCGAGACCAGTTCTCGCGCGTACTCGGTGTACGCATTAAAGGCGGGAACGCCTATACCAAAAGCCGCCAGGGCCGCCAGAACTGCCCAGACGGCGCATGTCCAGAAGATGATATCCATGCATTTGGAGATCCCGTCGTTTAGGGCCGCGATTATGTTTAGACACCTGGCTTCCCATGTGGCCGCGTTTAAAGCGATGGCGTCTATAGCATTTGCGCAGGCGACCCGCGAAGCCGCCACATTGTGAGCGACGACCGAGACGAACAGCAGTGTCATCACTGAGCACACGACAACCAAAAACAGAACCAGAGCCTGGCCGTTTTCTCCTTTGCGCACATGGAGCATCTGGCGGGAGAAGTAGCGGATCATGGCTATTCCACCGTCACCCAGCGGGTGGACTGCAGCATCAGGTAATACCGGTTTTCTATGCTGGTTTTGGGGCCCGGAGAAAGAAGGAAGAGGAACCAGTTGGCCCACGGGACGATCAGTTCGACCCCATGGGTCAACCGTACGCACAAAGCGTCTCCGGCGACGGCGCGGTCTGTCTTCCGTTCGCAGTCACGCGTGATGTCGAGAGTGGTCATGGACATGGAGGCAAGCGATCCGCCCGGACGGCTCAGGCAGGTTTGCCAGGCTTCGTGAAAAGCTTCCTGCCGCGCGTTTTCGAAATTGATTCGAGCTGTGCGGGCCAATTTCCGCGCGGCGAAGTGTGCGGCGGTATCGACGGTTCCTTTGTCGATCCATAGCAATGAGAGCTGCAGGATCATCATTAAGAAAAGCAGAAGTGGAATGCCGGCCAGCAGAAATTCGAACATGGTTGTTCCCCGGTTATTTGGATTCGCCATAAGTGTGGAGGTTTTTCTGGTTGGCTTCTTTGCCGGCTTTTTCGTACAGTTGTTCCACCTTTGCGGTAGAGCTTCCGGACATTGCTTTTACGATGACGTAAAACTGGTTTCTCAACTGGTTGCCGAAGATGTTGACGATTCCAATGGCCGCGATTGCGACTAACGCCGTGATGATGATGTACTCGGTCAGTCCCTGGCCTTTGCGGTTTTTACTGATTGCTGTTTTCATCGTTGCTGCCTCCTTCAGTGATTTGGATGACAAGGGAAGCAGCAATCACGATGCCGAAGGCCGAAACAGAAAGCGCCGCCTAAAACCATCGTGGTTTTAGGCGGTTGCAGGATCGAAGAGAATCGTGTTGGAAAAAGGGGGAAGAACGGGTACGGGATTCGTACTGTCGGTTCGGTTACCGATCTGTCTCCTGTAAACCGATCCCGTACTTTTTGAGCTTCTCAAACAGCGTCGACTTGGCAATTCCGAGCACCCGGGCTGTGCGCGTTTTGTTTCCGCTCTGGCGCGAAAGCTCCGCGAGGATATTGGTTCGCTCCGCCTGCTCCCAGCGCGTCAGACCTTGGGAGGTTTCCTGCTCGGGGGAAGCATGGGAGGAGGCGCGCAAGAAGGAGAAATCCGCCGCGGTGAGTTCCTCTCCTTCGGCCATGACCACCGCGCGCTGTATGGCGTTTCGTAGCTCGCGGACATTGCCGGGCCAGTCGTGCGAGACGAGGATGTCTAGCGCGGCCGGGGAGAGCGTTGGAACGGGGCGCGTGGAGTTGGAGTTTAAAAGCGCAAGGAAGTGCTTGGATAATGGCGCTATATCCTCACGTCGTTCGCGAAGGGGAGGCGCGGAAATACATATTGCTCCGACACGGAAATACAGATCTTCCCGGAATGTTTTTTTGGCTACTTCTTCTTTGAGATTCCGGTTTGTCGCGGCCAGTATGCGGGTGTCGGCCAAAAGTGTTTCGTTGCCGCCGACCCGCTTGATTTCTTTCTGCTCCAGCGCGCGCAAAAGCTTCGGTTGCAGGGTGTATGGCAGTTCGCCGATCTCATCCAGGAAGATGGTGCCGTTATGGGCCAGTTCGAAGGCGCCGCGGCGCTGCGCGGTGGCGCCCGTGAAAGCTCCCCGTTCGTGGCCAAACAGCTCGCTTTCGATCAGTTCGGGGGAGATCGCGCCGCAGTTGACTACGATGAACGGGCGATAGTTCCGGCTGGAGGCGTTGTGCAGCCCCCTTGCCACCAGTTCCTTGCCGCTTCCTGTTTCTCCCTCGATCAGGACCGCTGCGTCAGAAAGGCCGATCCGGCGGATCGTCTCGATGAGCTTTCGTATCGGCGGGCTTTCTCCCACCATGCCGAATGTAGCGTTGAGGGTTTCGTGTTCGATATTTACGCGTTTTTTGACATGCGTGGATGCGGCCTCGACGGAGAAGGTTGTGGTTGCGCCGGAAGCGGCTGGAGCGGGAGAAGGCAACGGAGACGGAGATGCTCCGGGAGTGACTGTGGGCTCTTCGTTTGGCAGCGGTGTGCCGGCGGGCCACAAGAAATGGATACGGTATGGGCCGATGGTAAAGGTTTGTCCGTCGTCCAGCGGGAGCTGCGTTATGGGCTTTCCGTTGACATGTGTTCCGTTGCGGCTGCCCAGGTCCGCCAGGAAATACCGGTTTCCGAAGCGATAAATCCGCGCGTGAAACCTTGAGACGGAGCGGTCGGGGAGTTGCAGGTCGGCCTCACGCCCACGGCCGATGCGGATCTCTTTGAGTCCCAGCCGTACCTCGACCGTCATGCTGTCGCTGATGGAAACGGAAAGTTTTGCGCCCGGATCGGTATGTATCATGGTCTCCTCCCGAATGGTTAGCCTACTGATAGCAAAGGCAATGCCATTATTGCGGGAGGTCCACCTTTTCGAGGTAGATGATCCATTCGTGGCTCAAAAGCTTCGGAATGCCAGACATCGGGCCTGAGACTGTGAAGGTCGATCCTTCCTTGGTGAGGATCTGGAATCCTGCCGCTGTAACCGCTTTTTCATCCGCAGTTTTCGGTACGGAGCGGAACTGGACCAGGATTGTGACAAGGCTTGATTCGGTGCCTTTGCCGAAACGGCCCAGCAGGTCGAACTCGAGCGGCGGATCAAGGCGCGCCAGGCGTGCTTGCGGCCCAAACCAGACGGCTTTTGTCAAGGAGGGGTCCTTGAGCAGCGGTAAAACTTCGGTGGGCCGTACAAGTAAAAACGCCACATTGCCGAATTCGTTCAGTACGGGGATGAATGATTGTTCTAGCGTGGCGGAACTCGACATGAATACGTCCTTGCGGAAAACGGCGATGATGACAAAAGGGTCTTTCTCTCCTTTGCAGACGGCTTCGTAGAGCGCCTTGTCCGCTCCCTTTGCGTTGAGCAGATCGTCATCATCCTTGGTCGGGACATAAGGCTTTGCGCCGAGGCAGCCCGCCAGGAGGACGGCTGCGGTTAGAAGAATAAGGGCTGTGAATTTGCCCTTACGATGTTTTCTTGGGAGAAAGGTATCCGACACGGAGTGTCATATCCAGGTATCGTTGGTCATCATACCGGCTTTTCAGAACGGTTGAGCGGACTACTACGGGGAGATCTCTTGCCGACAGCTTCCGTAAGGCATTGACGGCTTCAAGATATGTGAGATTTTCGATCTGGACCTCGAACGATTCTTCGCGGAACGCTTCGCCATCGCGGATGCCGGCGGATTTGATGGCCAAAACGGATGCCGGTATTCCTGCCCCCTGCAGGATCGAGGTTAGTTGGGTCAGTGGTGAGTCATTCGAGTTTGCGGCCGCCGTGACGGCGCCTTGCCGCTCGATGGTGGCTTGCCGAACGCGCTGTAGGTCCGGGCTGGACTTGCGCATTTCGGCCAGGTTTTTCTGTGCCGCGGTGGTGGTGCGGGAAAGAACCCGGATGCGGGATATCGCCGGAGAGACCACGAAAGCCACGATCAGCAAGACGGCTACGGCTGCGCCGCCGATCAGCAGTACCTGTTTCTCTCGCTCAAGAAGCACGGAAGTCCTCTTTTTTCTCTACCAGGATGGTGAATTTGATGGCGCCTCTTTTGGCTCCCGCCTCCGTACCCTGGAGCGTGGCGGTATATACGGGACCAAAGGATTTGGACAACCCTTCCCGGAACGACTCCACAAGGCGTGAATCTCCCGTTTCCCCGGCAATACGAACGCGTCCGCCTTCTACCGATGCCTCACGCACGGCGATATCGCCCTGCGGCAGGGCGGACGATGCAAGCGCCAGCAGGTCCGCGGGCGGAGGCGCGTTTATTCCCAGATCCTTTTGGAGGTGATTCAGGGAGGTTATCCTCTCCCGTATCTGGCTTTCCATCGTTGCGTTACGCAGCGTAACGTCGGGCGCTATATGTGAGAACTCGCTGCGGATCTGGTCGCGGACCTTTGCAAGCTTTTTCCCGTTTACCCAGACGAAGAACTGGAGCGTAATGATTGCGAACACGGCTGCCGCCGCCGTAGCGATTGCCGCGATCTTGATCTTGCGCTCCTGCCGGGCCTTATCCGCTGCCGCTTCGGCTGATGTCCGCAATGAGAAGCCGTTTAGCGCTTTCTGGGACGCGGGCGCCAGCGCAGCGCCAAGCGCGGCGAAGTGGGAAGGGGGAATCCATTCAGGGAGAGGAAGCGTCATGTGCCCTGAAAGGTCTTTTGCGATGGAAGCGGGCAGTTCGCCGGCCACGATCAGCGGAAGGGCCGCCCCCTTGTCTCGTGTCATATCGGCGATGGCCGCCAGGATGTCGTCTGGGGCATCGGCCATGGCTATGGGGAACTGTCGCGCGGCGCGCACGCCGCCGTTGGATACACGCAGCAGGAGGATGTCGGAGAAGGCCGAGATGAGCAAGGCATCCTCCGGGATTTCCCCGAAAGCGGCCGCAAGCAACGCCGCGTGGTCGGTGATGACCATGTCCACGCGGATCCCCGCGCCCAGGAACGTTTCCACCGTATTCTCGACGAGCGGCCGTTTCGCGGCAACGGCCATAAATGTGTCCGGAGACGCCGTGGAAGAAGGGAGCAGATCGGACAGGATCTCCTCGTCTTCGATGGGGAGGTTTCCTTCCAGTTCGCCAAGATGTATGAGGCGCGCTCTGCGGAAATCGTTTACGGGAAGCTTGAGCGGTCGCAGATAGGTCATTGCCGGCGGGAGGGTGATCACCGCTCCAGGCAGGACGCCGTCTGGAAAAATATCACGCAGCCGGTCAGCGAGTTCAACCGCTTCTTCTTTCCACTGGAAAGGCTCCCGGCATCGCACGGAAACAGCGACCGCCTGGTTAGAGGAGGAAGCGGCATCGTACAGAACGACCGCGAGCAGTTGATCACTGGTTACGGCTATGCCGATGGTCAACGTTGCCTCATTTCAGAGGAGTAAAAATTCAGCCTTAAGGGAACTCGGTGGTCCGCTGATTCTAAGGGTAGCACTCTTTGCGTTTTTCGCCAGCATGTCGAACAACATTCCAACCTGGCCCCCGAAGGGGTTTCGGATAGTAAGCATAAATGTGACGGAGGCATCGTTTGACGACAGGAACTGCGCGATTTCCCCGGTGCCTTCGACGCTTGTTCCTCCGTAACTTCCATGCAGCCTGGGGATGTGTAATGTGTTTCCGCGGACTACCAGGGAAAGCGATGCATTGTCGATCCGCGCTTCCCGGATAGGGGCTACGGTGGAGTTGACGGGCAGCAACAGGTAATCCAATTCCATCGAGCCGGAGGCGTCGAGGCTGCTGCCGGATCCGCGCCACTGCGCCTGGGCACGCCGGAGGGAGAACTTTGTGCCGGAACTGGAGAAGATGGGGAGGGCAAGCTCATCGGATGAAATTCCAGTAAGCGTCACCTGTCCCCGGCTTGGGTTCCAAAATACGGGAGAAAGCCGGATATCCGCGACAGCGTTTCCGTGGACGGCCCTGAGGTGTGACGGCATCCCGCTGAAGAGGCCGGTCAATTTCCAGGCGGCGGTTGCCTCTTCGATGGTGATTGGATGTCCGCCATGGATGGAGAGGGTGGCGTTTTCGACGCGGATTCCCAACGGGAAAACCAGCCGCGCTTTTTCAGCTTCCAGGTTGATGCCGTTGGCTTCCAGGGACGGCGTGATTAATCCGAGCACCGTTTCCATTGGAAGCGTGAGGGCGACGGTAAAAAGAAAGCCGATCGCGAAAAGTACGCCCCCCAGCGCGTACACATAAATTCGCCTCCGGGAAGGGCGGCCGATATTCCTGGCCAAGGCCTTTCCTTTCATTCAAGACCTCTCGAATCAGGGGTTGCTACGACCTACTCCAGACGCCGAAAAACCCATTTTACATCATTTCCGCCGCGCGCTCCGATAACGTCTATCGTGCGTATGGTATCCCCGACATTTCCGGAAGATCGAACATGAAAGTGGGTGGACTTTACGTCCAGGATACCCGAATAAAAGGCGGCTTGCTGGTTATACAGGTTCTTGAAGAAAGGGCTGACGTTTCCGATATCGGACGCTTTTTGGAACGGACGCTCTTTTCGGTATTCGATGAGCAAAGCCGCGGACTCGGTGTCGATCGCCCCGGATTCGGCGGCGATTCTGCCCGCGGACAAAGACACCAGAACCTCCGCCGGCGCGGTATTGATGTTTATCCTGCCGGAGGAAGTGACTGTTACGAATGGGCGGATCTTATCGTAGATCTCCTGGGTGACGCCGCGCACGAGGAGGATTTCCTCTATCGTGTCGAACAGGTCGTTTTTCGCCTTGTACGGGCGAGGGAGCGAAAGGTAATAGTTGCTTTCGGCGCCTCCGACGCGTGGAGTGTCGTCGTTGTCTAGCCAGTCTACGAAGGCGTCCGCAATCGACGCGTCGATCTCCATATGTGTCAGGAATGCCCGGAACATGGCTACCCGGTCTTCGTCCGGCGCGTTTCCGTTCGACATGACCAGCCTGTTGAGGTTGATCTTGCGCTCCTCGTCCTCGACGAAGACAGAGATAGTTCCGTCTCCCATTTCGAATGGAGGCGTCGGCCGGGCCCAGAGTTCTTCCAGGGTGTCGTATGGGTCACCCTTTGTGCTTTCCTGTAACGCCAGGCGCGCGGCGCTGATCCCCGCCTCCGCGAGCATTGCGCTGCGGATCGAGTCTTTGCCGTAGGCGCTGGTCTGGGCTGTTCGTGTGCCGATTCGGAAAATTTCGTTGGTGAGCACGACCACCAGGACCAAAGTGAGCAAGGTAGTCAGAAGCGCGACTCCCCGATTGTTGCCGGTACGCAGCTTCATCGGGAGCCTCCCGGCCTGCTTCCGGACTGGATGACGGAGTCTTGCCCGGAAAGGTGCAACGCAATTTCGCGGCGGTATTCCTCTCCGCGGGAATCGGTGAGCATTATCGCCACTTTTTTGGGCAGGGAGGTCTGGCTCCTTCCGGCGGGCCATTCTTTCTGCCACCCGTTGCCATCGTGGAACTCCACCCGGAATCCTTTCAGTTTCTCCACGATGAGCGCTTCTTTTGCCGGGATCCGGTTTTCAATGAAAGGCAGGTCTGATTGCCTCCGGTGCAGTTCTATATGTGCGCCGTCCTTGCCGACTTTTGGAAAGTAGGTGACCCTGACGATGCTTACGGGAGGATAGCCGTCTCCGCTCGAAGGAGTCTGGAAGGCGGTGAACGTGAGAGTCGCGGCCGGGTTCCCCGACAGTCTGTCTTCTTTGTACGAAAACGCTGAGTCGGACCGCTTTGTGGTTGAGAAAGCGCCCTGCAGGTCGGTTCCGATGCGGTCCATGGCGATCAGAACCTGGCGGAAGTCGCGTCCACGAGAGATCAGTCCGCTGCGCGTTCTTGACGCGCCCGTGAAGGCGGAAACCAGCAGCAGCATAATTACGGACAGGATTGCCAGAGTGAGCAGCACTTCGACGAGGGTGAAACCGGCGCGTTTTTTTGCGGCGCTCATCATTTCACCGAAAGGCTGGTCACGGAAACCTGGTCCGTTTCCTTGCCTGACGTCCATGAGACGATTACCACTACCTCGACTGCGTCGGGATGGGCGGCGGCTCTCACGATACGCCTCCAGGAATAGGAGTCGTGCGGCGGCTGGAACGTTCCTTCCGTCTCATTTGTTTCGGGGAATTTGTCGTGAGCCTCCAGGATCATCTTCTCCGCTAGATATGCCGCGGCGGTCCATCTGTCCGACCTGTTGGATGCCGAAATCGCTCCGGAGATGACCCGATAGGTCAACATGAGCGTGACAGCCAGGATCGAGAGTGAAACCAGCACCTCGATCAGGGTGAATCCTTTACGGTCAATCATCGTACCTGACCATGCCTTCCAAAACGCTGATGGAGCCGTCCCAGGGGTTTAGGCGGAGAGTCCAATCTATCGGGTTATTTCTGTTGCTGGAATCCCGAAGGTGGATCCGCGCGTCCGGTATGCGGCCGCCGGGCTGGTAGCGGATCTCTGTCGGCAGATCCAGCGGACGTTCCTCTCCCCAGATACGGATGCCGGTTATCGCGAGATTGGTACCGAATTCCCTTGGGCGCTGCTCGTCATTGGTGCGGGTTGGGTTACGGAACTCGTATGTTCCGGAAGATGGGATGAGTACGAGACGGGTCTCGCGTTTCTCGAACAGCGATGTGTCAAATGCCTGCTCGGAAGCGGAGGCCAGATCGCGGAACACCACGTCGCGTCCCGGATCGCCCAAACGCGACAGACGTGGAACGACAGTCCACAGGATCAGGCCGAGCACGAACAGGACCGCCGTCAGCTCGACCAGAGTGAAACCGCGCCTATCTATCGTCCCACGAGTTGATGTCAGCATCCTCTCCTTCGCCGCCTGCTACGCCGTCCGCCCCGTAGGAACTGAGGTCGTAGTTGCCGTGGGCTCCGGGACTAATATAAACATATGGCTCTCCCCACGGGTCCTTGGGAACACGATCGAGGTAGCCGTCCTTACGGTAGTTCTTGGGAGCCCGGCCGGAAGTGGGCATACGTACGAGCGCCTCGAGCCCCTGTTCCGTCGTCGGGAAGAAACCGTTGTCGAGCTTGAACAGTTCGAGCGCTTGCTGGACGTGCTTCATCTGTACGCGGGCCTGGGTTCTCTTTGCCTCTTCCGTTCTTCCTATCAGTTTTGGCACCACCAAGGCGGCGAGAAGCCCAAGGATGACGATGACCACCATGATTTCGATGAGGGTGAATCCCTCGCGGCTTCGTAGATGCTTCTCACAAGCCTGCCTGCGATTCATGTGATACCTCCTAACCGACGATGTTGGAAATGTCGAGCAGCGGCAGCAGAACCGCCACGACTATGAAAGCGACGACCAATCCCATTACGAGAATAATCAACGGTTCAAGGAGGGTGAGAAGGCGTGAAAGCCGGGCCTCGATCTCTTCGTCCATCGCATCCGCCCCCCGGGCGAGCATATCTCCAAGTGTACCGCTGCTTTCGCCGACGGCCACCATCTGTATCAGGCTGATGGGAATCTCGGGGTGAGCGCGCATGGCGTCCGCAAGTGTCGCGCCTTCCACGACCCGGTCGGCGGTGGCCAGAATTTTATTGGAAATGATGATGTTGCCCACCACTGGGGCGACGATCTTCAGCGCGCGGTTTACCGGGATTCCCCCCGAGGTTAACGTCGATAGAGTCCGCGCGAAGCGCGACAGGGAGGACAGATGTTCGAGCCTCCCAAGCAGCGGCAGGCGCAACAGAATGGTGTCGCGGCGGGTTTGACCGCGTTCCGTGGCCAGGTACCTTCGAAGCATCAGCGTTACGGCGGCGATGGCTATGAGCAGCGCCCACCACGCGACTGACAGAAAATCCGTAATCCCGATAAGAATGCGTGTTGGAAGGGGAAGCGCTTTGCCGAGGTGGCCGAATACTCCGACGATCTTTGGGACGACGAACGTCAGAAGAAAAACCACGACGAGGCTTGCGACGACGGCCATCAGGACGGGATACGTCAGGGCGGACCGGACCCGGTTCTTCGTTTTGGCCTGTCTCTCCAGATGGTCCGCAAGGCGCGTCAGGGAAAGCGGAAGCGTGCCGCTTTCCTCGCCGGCGCGAACCATGCTGGCGTAAAGATCGGGGAATGTTTCCCCTTGAGCTTCAACCGCCCGCGCGAATGTCGATCCGCCGTTGATAGCCTCCTGGATGTCCTCCAGAACCTTGCGGCTTCTCGGGTCGTCCACCTGTGGAGCTACCGCTTTCAGCGCTCCGGCCAGAGGGACTCCCGCGTTGGACAGGGTTGCAAGCTGGCGTGTGAGCAGGGGGAGAAATTCCTGTTGTCCAAGAAGGGAGGGAAACGAAAAGCCGCTTCTTTCTCCCGTGTCTTCCGTAAGTTTTTCTGGGAACACTCCGTCCGCGTGGAGTTTTTTTCGGGCCTGCGCGGGATTTTCCGCCTCGACAGTCCCTTTCTTCTCCTGTCCTGTTTTCGTGATCCCTTTATAGCGATATGTAGGCAAGGAAGCCTCAATCCTCCTGTGTTACCCGGAGAACCTCTTCCACGGATGTCGCGCCGGAGACGATCTTCTCCACTCCTGCCGCCATGATAGTACGCATTCCCTTGGAGACGGCCAACGCCTTGATCCCGCTTGCGTCCGCGCGGGTAAGTATGAGTGACCGGATCTCCTCATCGGCTGTGAGGATTTCGTAAAGGCCCGTACGTCCGGAATACCCGGTGTTTGAGCAGCTCTCGCATCTTCCGGCCCGATAGAACTTGGATTTGTGGCGGAGGGTCAAGCCAAGTCTGCGAAGCTCTGATTCAGAGGGGCTGTAGGGAACCCTGCAATGGGGACACAGGCGGCGGACCAGCCTCTGGGCCATGACGCCGGAAAGGGATGAGGCGACAAGAAACGGCTCGATCCCCATATCGACGAGGCGGGTGACGGCGCTTGCGGAGTCGTTCGTATGGAGCGTGGAAAGGACGAGGTGTCCGGTTAGGGAAGCCTGAATAGCGATCTCGGCGGTCTCCGGGTCGCGGATCTCGCCCACCATGATGACGTCCGGGTCCTGGCGGAGGATAGACCGCAGACCGCCGGCGAAAGTCAGGTGGATCTTCGGGTTGACCTGGATCTGTCCGATTCCCTGAATCTGGTACTCCACCGGATCTTCTATGGTGATGATGTTCTTCGTTCCTGAGTCGAGCCGGCGCAGCGCCGCGTAGAGCGTTGTGGTCTTGCCGGAACCGGTCGGCCCCGTTACGAGGAGGATGCCGTTAGAGCGGGCGAGAAACCGTTCCAGGATGGCCAGATCCTCGGGATCCAGCCCAAGGTCGGACAGCCCGATAAGTATGTTGGTTTGGTCGAGGAGGCGCAACACCGCCCGTTCTCCGAATGAAGTGGGTACTGTCGAGACGCGGATGTCCACCTCTTTGCCGCCGATGCGTATACGTATGCGGCCGTCCTGCGGGAGCCGGCGCTCGCCGATGTCGAGCCCGGCCATGACCTTGATGCGTGAGATTGCCGGGGCGTGCCACTTTCGTGGGGCCGTAATCATCTGGCAGAGGATTCCGTCAACACGGTTGCGGACGATCAGTTCCTTTTCGTAAGGCTCGAAATGGATGTCGCTCGAGCGTTCCCTGATTGCGCGGACCAGGACGGAATGGACAAACCGTATGACCGGCGCTTCGTCGGGGGAGTCGAGCAGATCCTTTGTTTCTTCGATGGCGGCGGTTACATCGAGATCCCATTCGTCGGGAAGACCATCCGCGATGTCATCCAGCGGGGCGGCGGCATTCTGATACGCGATGTCGATCCGGGGAAGGAGATCTTCCGCGGGCGTCTGGACGACGCGGACCGGACCGGCCAGAAATCGCATCTCGTCGATGGCTTCCCGCGCGTCGGGATTTCCCGACAGCAGGACAAGCTCTCCAGACGCGGACCGTGCAGGCAAAATGAGGTGTTTCCTGGCGTAGCCGATGGGGATCTTCGAGACCAGCGCTGTTTCAGGCTGGAAGTCGCCCATCGGCGCGATTGCTGAGGAAGTGGCGATCACTGATCCAATGTTTCCTGCTGCGTCGGAAGCACGCTGCGGATGTGATCGTTGTTTTTGTCGAAGTCCTCCAGCAGCCTGCGCTGCCGCTCCGCGAGTTTTTCCGTGAATACCCCCGGCTCCTGGATGATGTGCGGAGTAAGGAGGATGACGAGATTCGTGCGGGTCGTGACTTTCGTGTTGTACTTGAAGAGCCAGCCAATAAGCGGAATGCTGCCCAGGATCGGAACCTTGCTTTCGATATCTGACTTGGTCTCCTGTACGATGCCTCCGATGAGTATCGTGTCGCCGCTTTTTACCAGAACGGTGGTCCTGGCTGAGCGCTTTGTAGTGGTCGGGCCCACCAGGGACTGATCGAGGCCGGAGGATTCTTTCAGGGCGGAGGACTCCTGATAGATGTCCATGCTGACGAATTCGCTCTCGTGGATGTGCGGCGTGATTTTCAAGGTTACGCCGACGTCCTTGCGCTCGACGGTGTTTATGACGTTGGCAAGGTTTGTCGTGTCCCGCGACTGGCTTGATATGAAGGGAACGTTTTCACCAACGACGATCTCCGCCTCTTTGTTGTTCTGCGTGAGCAGATGTGGAGAGGAGAGGATCTTGATGTCGCTGCGTGTCTGCGCCGCTCGCAGTACTGCCGCGACGGCCGGAATTTCTGTTCCGTCCGGCAGCTTGACGGTCCCGCCGATGCCGCCTGCGAGCAGGCCGGTGCCGGAGAAGAGCATCGGATTGCCGGAAGCAAGGGCGGTGAGCATGGAATTGACGTTGCCCGTGAAGTTGAAATTGGTTCCGCCAATGATTGCGCCGTGGTTGCCCGCTGCCGTTGCCGTGCGCCACTCGACGCCCGTGTCTCTGCTTTTGCTGAGATCTATCTCGAGGATCATCGCCTCGACGAAAACCTGCCTCCTGCGGATGTCGAGCTTCTTTATGACGCCCACAAGCGTTTTGTAGTCGTTTGGCGAAGCTACGATGACGAGGGAGTTGGTTGCCTTGTCCGCTGTTATTTTCACTCTGCTTTCGAATTCGGCGGTGACCACGCCGGCTGCGACCACCTGCGGCCCTTGGGGATTTGGCATGGGCGCGCTGCCGGTGAGCGTGGTAAGGACATTCGCCGCCTCTTCGGCATTTGCGTTTTCTAGGTAATAGACGTTGATCTTGCCGCTTCCGCTGGGAAGGGGAACGTCGAGCTGCGCGATGAGGTCGGCGATTTCCGGCAGCGTCTCAGGAGGGGCAAGGACAATCAGATTATTCGTGCGAAGTTCGGGAATGAACCGGACCCCCACGCCGCTTGTGGCTGTGGTGCGCCGGGAGGCTCCGCGGCCGGTTTGCGGTGTTGGAGTTGCGCCTGGTGTCGCAGCGGACGGGAAAAGTTGTTCAAGTGTTTTGGCCAGATCTTGCGCCGACGCGTATGTGAGCTGGAAGAGCTTCGTTTCGTTTGGGCTCTCCACGTCGATCAGCCGGAGAATTCCCATGAGGCGCTCGATGTTCTGGCGGGAATCGATGAGCATTATCGTGTTCGCGGAGGGGAAGGAGGAAATCATTCCGTCTTTCGAGAGGAGCGGAGTCAGCAACTGTATGATTTCGGGGCTTTCTGTGTGTCGCAAGGGAATCAGGCGGGTGATGAATTCTCCGCTGTGCCGGGCGGGTGTCCCTTTCCCTTCGGTCGGAATGGATTCCTGACGGATTTCCCGGGCGGGAACGATCTTGATCGTGTTGCCGACCTCTACCGTGGCAAATCCCTTGACCTGGAGTACGGAGAGAAACACATTGTATGCGTCTTCCTCGGTCATCTTGCTTGGGGATACGATGCTCACCCTTCCTTGCACTCGCTCATCGAACAAGAAGTTTCTGCCGGTCTGTTCGCTCATGAACTTGATAAGCACCTGGAGATCTACATCAGTGAAGTCGAGCGAGATGTATGAGCGGGGCGACCCGCCGGGGCGCTGCTGGGAAGCGGCGGCGCGCTGCCTGCCTCGATTTTTCGGAGGCGCTTCCTGTGCTGCGGAGGGCGCTGTAACGTCTTCTTGGGGAGCGCGGTTCCCTTCGCTTATCGTGGCTTCAGGCGCGGCTGTGCCGGGCGCCTCGAAAAGCTCTGCGGCCGTCGCGGCGCCTACAAGGAAGATCAATGCCGCCAGCAATATGGCGGTTATTCGCATGGGCGTCTCCACGCTCATTTGATTTCGTACTTCAGTGTGTTCTTCCTCCCCTGGCGGATGATGTCTACGGATACCGTTTTTTCATCCTTGAGGTTCTGGAAGATGGTGTACATCTTTTCCGGGGAGGACAGGGTTACGCCGTTTACGTTCTGTATGACATCGCCACTGCGAAAGCCAAGTTTGTCGAAGGCTGTGCCCGGACGGATTGCCGCTATTCGATATCCGGCGGACGTGCTTCCCTCGAAATACGGGGTGATCCGGATGTTGGTCATGAACTGGTTGATATTTCCGGATAGATGAGCCAAGCCCGCCTCGTCGAGGGCGAAGCTGTTTTCGCTGATGCGCTCCACGTGCAGGGAACCGTCGGAGGAGCCTTCCGCAGAGGGCGGCATCTGTCGGGCGTCCGGCGCTCTTATCGCGGAGGGCGAATGTTCGACTGTGACGGAGGATGAGCGCGACCTGCTTCCAATCGGGAGCAAATCTAGATGTTCCTGTGATCCCCCCCGGTTGATAACCGCCTTGTCTCTCATTACCGACGCAAGGGTTGCGCCCGGTTCCACCTGGGTGTTTACCCGTACCAGTTTGGGCAGCTTCATTCCGTCTGACCAGAGGATGGCGCGTGAATCGCCGGGGTAGGTGGATACGATCGTGCCCAGAAGGACGAAGTTCGAGCGGACTGCATGTCTGACGTCTGACAACGTTTGAGCCGGTAGACGAGAAGGAAGATTCATGCCGGACGTGGGCGCAAAGATGTTTGTCCAGTCTTCCGGAGGAGGCAAGGCGGGCGTGTGTGTAGGCGCGGCGTAAACCCGCGCCGCCTTTGTGGAATAAGCGCGCAGCGACAGATATTTTGTCAGCATGATCCCGAGGCAGACGGCGCAGACCGCGACTGAAGCTCCCACAATGCCCTGAAATACCGGTTTGCGCACTGCTGTCACCTTAAGGAAAAGTTAACATTAATATATATAACTATATAACATTATCATTGAATTGTTGTCAAAACGTCAATAACGGTCTATCAATTTGCCGGTTTTGACACGAGCATGGCAGCGTGATATTTCTAACTGCATTATAATTTACAAAGGCCGGGGAAATTACGGATATTCCCTGCTCCCAATATGGCTGATCTCAACGGAATTACTCAGGAAACCGGAAAGGGGACCACCGATTTCCTGAGAGAAATAGTCAAAAGAGATACCCTTGCCGACGTATACGGCGGGCGTGTCGTAACACGCTTTCCTCCCGAGCCCAACGGCTACCTTCATATCGGTCACGCCAAATCCATTTGCCTCAATTTTGGGATTGCCGGTGAATTCGGAGGCGTATGTCATCTTCGGATGGACGACACGAACCCGGAGACCGAGGATATGAAGTACGTCGAGTCGATAATGAACGACGTTCGCTGGCTTGGGTTTGACTGGCGCGACAAAATGTTTTTCGCCTCGGACTATTACGAGAAACTCT
>Ga0123353_10002423_pt1 | contig 23181 bp, 8 predicted proteins | sample TergutLab28metaG_3_FD_92763 | JGI IMG/M metagenome (GOLD analysis project Ga0123353, IMG submission 92763) | Labiotermes labralis P3 segment gut microbial communities from Petit-Saut dam, French Guiana - Lab288 P3 | ecosystem: Host-associated > Arthropoda: Insects > Digestive system > Gut ... | reverse complement strand
GGGTCTTTCCCGAGGTTAAAGTGCGGCCGGGGCGTGCTGCTGACCACTCATCCCCTTCTAGTGCCGCGGTCATGGAAGAGTAGAGCTATACCTCTACCCTCCCTCTGGGCCAAACCGGACCTGTAACGGGATCACTTTACCTTTACCAATATTTTGGAGGGATATCATGTGTCTATTTTAAGGATAAAAGTTTAGGCTAAACTTTTTTCTACTCTTACACCCATCTTCTACTTTGAAGAGGGTAAAGAATAGTAGTTTCTTAGAAACACACTTGACGCCATAGACCATAGGAACATTAACCCTGATGGTGGCCGCCAAGAACCCCTACATATCACACACGCACATAATGGGTCATGGACTTTTTCCAGTAGGCCTGCTTACAGCTGCGACTTTCATGATTATGTATCCGTTGTCAAGCCAACCTGTTCTTCATATACGAAATGTTTGTTTCTCTTGTTATGTGGTTAAACACCCTGCGCAAACCAGACAGAGGGGAAGTTCGAAAACTACTGGACCTAGATTAATAACACAAGTGTTGCACAGAACTGTTTCACGCTGCATCGCAGCGTAAGTTTGGATACAAACTGCAACTTTGAATGTCAAGCATTATGTTCAGAGTTTCAAGATACCACTTACAAATTTCTGTTCCTTGATTCTTCATATTCCGGAGGCATAAATATTGGCGTTTAACAGAATAATTGACACGTCTTTACAGGTACGTTACATCACAAAGGAGAGTTTCAGTGTTTTCACAGCTTCATTCTGAAATATTATCTTCATCACCACGACTACGTACATCTAAGTTCAATTTTTAGATGTGAAATGGCAATGTACCTTAAGTGTTGTGCCGGTAAATATTGTCAGAATCAACTTAGAAAGAAACAATCTTTGAGTTACGCAATAGTATATGAAACATTGCACCTCTGATTGGTGATGCAGGATACCAGAACTTACGTGGCCTTTAAACATTTCATCTTTTGCGTGATGTAAGGTTTAACTCGCGGTATAAATGGGGTCTTCATTCTTCTGGGACGTTATACAGCATTGATTGGTATTTAGATAACGAAGTTTCGGAACAGCCTATCAGTCCCATCTTCAAGGGTCAAGTAGTCCGAGAAGACTCTTGGACTGCATGACCCTTAAAGATGGGGTTAACTGCTGATCAAGGCTGCGTAACATCCCAGAAGGGTAAAGACCTCATTTCGTCTTGTAATAGCGTTTTCCGACAGAAAAATTGTGTACCAATTGTGTGCTTGTATCCGTTAGATTTGCAGTCTGAAACCAAATGCATCAATTGAACAGTAGTCATGGAGAAAACTTGGAATAGGACGCAAACACAAAAAAAGTAAGATCTGTGTTCTTGAGGGATATTACGCAGAAGACGCCAGATGCCATCTACATCGCGGTGGAAGCCTGAAGTTACGAGAAGAGTAATTTTGCCATCAACAGTTAAATAAGCGTTCGTGCGAACATACAGTGTTGGAACAACATCAGCGTCACGTACAGTAAACGGTCAAGGTAAACAATGAGGTAAAGTCCCCTTCTATACTGCGTGACGGTATCAGGGGGAATGGAGGTATACCGCAACTGGTTCAAGCTCAAGTCCCTTTATCCTCTGTGAATGTGCCTCTTTACACCCTTCATAGGAGGCCATTTGGCCCCAGGAACTGAATGGATGCTTTTATGAGAAAAAAATCTCTTGCTAGTGCCGGGAATCGAATTACGATTCCTCAGTCCGCAACCCATTCAAAATACCAAGTGGGTTATCCCGAAGGCCATACATAGCAGAATTTTAAAAAAATGTACCTTACAATTAGTCATTTTAAGCAATCTAACGAATTAATCCATGGATCCCATTTTTATTACAACACTAATAGTTTGTCAGTTTGTCAATTAAACCTCCAAAGTGCTTACCAAACACGAGGTTTGAATACTGTGTTCACTCGAGCGTATTCTGAGATAAGTGACTGTATTTCGCATGCACCAATCCTATTTAAAATCCCGTATAATATTATCGAATCATCAAGGGATATGTCTTCAATGTAGCTTCCTTCCTTCAGTATTTTCTATCACAGTTCCGTATGTCATTTGGGTCTCCCGCATGCGTGCTACGTGCTTCGCCTATCTCATCTTCCTTTATTTGATCCTCGTCATAATGACAGGCTGAGGCAACAGTTATGATCATCAAAATGTTATTCTTCCCTCTGAAGTCGACAAGTTCCCTTCAGTACATTACTTTGAAGCATCCTCATACTCTGTTGTTCGTTCAGAGCGACAGGTCACTTTCTCAACCGCAAGAATCAAAAAGCAAACTCAGGACCAACAATTTCCCCTTTACATTTTTAGGTTACAGACTAGGAGGCAAACAGTTCAGAATTTGGAACAAGCAATTATTCCCAGAATGTAACAAGCTCTTAATTTTTCCCCTAACATAGTTTTGATTTGTTCGTGTTATGTTACAAGGACGCAACACCTTAGGCCCTTCCTTCTGCAAATAGACACTCTGATGATAAGATCACAAAAGTTTTGAAACCTAACAAAATGGCTTTAGAATCACAAAAACCTGCATATAGTACAGACATAATGTTTTGTATATTAACAAATTTTTGTTTACGAGACTGATTTATAGTCTCATGGCGGTGACTATGCAGAATATCGTCTACTAGAATGTGAAGCCGTGTAGTATGGTAGAAACTTTTCAATGTTTTGGAAGAAACCTGCTGCCCTTACCTATGGACTAGTGGGATTATTCCTAAAGATGGAGAAAGCAGACAATTCAGAAACACCGGGAATATTCTACCAGACGGCAGTGCATCGCGTTTGAAAGGCTTTAACCTTAGAGTGTTTCAGATGGTTGTGTTTTCCAAATCAATGGAAGTTAGGTGGGATTCAGATCAGTCTATTAGCTTTCCCTTTTCTCTCGTCCGCTCCACCAACAATATAATTCAGCTGAGTCAACCTGGTTTTATATATATACAAGACACGTAACTGACTGAATTACCTGAGCAGAACCGCAGAGAAGAACACTAAGGGAGAAGAGGCTGTTATTTGTTTCAGTGATGATTTCGCGAAGAGTCTCATGGATACAAAAGTTATCGTTGGGAGACAGATGATAGAGTTATTAGCAGTAGGTTAGAAACTCTGAGCAATAGATTACGAATTACGAGAGGTCCCTTCAATTCATCTCAAATAACTTGGCAAAAGGCACGAAAATAAAATTACAATTACATATTCGAAGAAGGTAGTTGATCTTTAAATAATCAATTCCTTCCTCAGGGAAAGAATATTACATCTCCATCACAGAGATTAACTCATCAATGATAAGAGAAGTCATGTTTATTTAATGCACGAATCATTTGAAAACCATAAAAGCAGTCTGTGGACAAAATTAAACGTTATTTAACGTTAAATTAGACGGTACGTACGTTCACCACTTTGTTCCAGAAAATTAAAGGGTGGATTACTAATTTAGATGCGAACTGGGTACTGCAGATCTACCCCCGAGCCAAACGCACCTATGGCAAAAGTTTTGCTGCATAGCGAAGCCAATAGGCAGGCCTCTTATACGATGTAATGGTGCCGAATTGTGTGACAACAGCCATTTTTTCGTGTTTTACTGTTGGCGTTAACGTCGAAGTGAAATAACGACAAGGTCAAATACAAATATAAAAACATTTCGTCACGTTTCTGATTCTTTTTATACAACAGCCAATATCTCGGGCGACGTTTTATAGACGGTAACATGATTTATGTTACCGTGTCTTCTCTTTCTTGGTTATTGGAAATTCATAACCACTTTTCGCGTTACATTTGTCAAAACCGAGTAACAACCGGACTGCTGCAAACTTTTGATCTCCCTACACAAGACTTGTTTCATGCAGAAGTGTGTTTGGCGCTCAATATTTCCGTGAAAGAGGCACCAAGACCTTCATGTACTTTACAGCCACCCTGCGCAACCAGATGGAATGAATGTAAGAAGCAGTAAGGTCATAAATGTACGCAGACTTCATTATAATAGCAACGGACCGTCGTTTAAACTTGACTCATCATGCAGTGGAAACATAGAATGGCTTAATTAAAGAAGCGGGAGACACGAGAATTAAGATAAACGGAAACGATAAGAGAAATTTAGATTAATAAAGGGAGAAGTGCCGTATGGCACAATTAGAACGGAGAAAAAATCCACTAGCACGGCACACCATAGACCAGTCTTCTCAGACTGTGGAGATATCAGACAGTAACCTTAGACTCTTTGAGGTTACAGTAACGTGATTTCTTTTCTTAATTGTGGAAGTCGCATGTGGATGACATCTGACGGAATATGAACTTGTCTGGTTACCGTGGTGACGTATATATCGCACAGCAGATTAGAATATTAACAAAGGAGGTTACGGTGGTGGGGATAAGCCATATAGGGGAGAAATAGAGTTTATAAAGAAAAGGCAATGAAGCTTTATTTGTGGGAGTTAAGTGACTAAATAAATCTTTAAAAAGTTAAAACATTCCTTCGGCCTATTTTCATTGTTACACCGTGCATGTTGTCGAGTTACTCAATTATTACACTAACCACTGCACATATATAAAATTTACACATTAAAACATTAAAAACGCTCCGACATGTTCCGGTCCTAAGACCATCATCAGGGAGCCATACATTCCTTGCCAAAATCACACCAGAAATAGTCACAGATTGTGTGTGATTGGGTGTTGTGGCAGCATGCTGCCACAACAATCAGCTTGTACAACGAAATTAATCTGTGACTACTTTTGGTGTGACTTTGGCAAGGAATATATGGCTCCCTGATGATGGTCTTAGGACCGAAACATGTCGGAGCGTTTTTAATGTTTTAATGTGTAAATTTTATGAATTGTATATATGTGCAGTGGTTGGTGTAATAATTGAGTAATTCCTTCGGCCATTGAAGGAACACTTCAGATATTCTCCTACCTGTTACAGAACTACTCGCATCGATAAACAAGAGCCAAATGCCTCTGTGTATTGATCTGCAGGATTAGTTAATTTTAGTGTCTGGCAGTCGAAGGCACACCAGAGACACTGACGTTGTTGAATTCAAGCAGTACGTTTAGGTGCTACTGCATATTCATTGCCGTCGTCTACCCGACAGTGAAACCTCATTCTCATCCCACACCCAAATCGAAGAATGAACACACAGTGAGTACAGCAACAAAACGAGCGACGGCAATGCTGTTCGAAGCGAACGACAACAGTCTCTCCATGAAGTACGATCCACAGAAATGAAACGTATTCAAATGGACGGAAACCCATTTCAGGGCAATGCCTTTAGAAAAGGGGGAAGGGGGGTTGGACCACTGCCGTTCCATTCGACTGTGCACCAAACACAGGTCTATTTCACACCCACAACACACGAGAAAACTCTCTGCACAAAATTGTCAGCGCTTTGGTGTTATTCCCTCTAAGCTTTGTATATGAACCATTTACCACGGTCTAGAAAACGACGGCAGAGATTAAAAACTATGGTGGTGCGTCTACATTTCCACAATTCGAGTTGTGGTATTGCTTTCAAGAGCATTACTTCATTCCTTTTGTCCCTAGTGTTAGGGTATTTGTACGCAGTATTCTAACACCTACGTGAAATATGTTGTTAAATATATCTAAGCGGATTGTATATTGTGGCGGTTGGGATTCAACAGTGTATTGCTGTGTTCTTCGGCTATTATGAATTCAAAGCCAGATATAGCCTTGGGACAATGAAATAAATTTATACGATTCATTCCTAAATGCCTTCGAAGTAGGTGCATTATAGATTGTGGCAATCCCTGCACATTATTTCGTGCAGCAGTATTATTAAAACTCTCGTGGTAGAGGAAACTGTGATACTGATTTCGAATTTAAAAATCAAAGAGAAAGGAGGATGGAAACAGAGACCCTCCAAGTGTAAGAAGTAAGAATTTTGGATAAGACTATACATCATTACTTTGTCGAGTTTTTCAAAATATGACGCGGTTTTGTAGTACTTTTAAATGTTTCTAACGACTGCGTTTAACAATTCAGACTTCTAAAATGCGGACTATAAATTATGAAAACACAAATGCGTAAACATTACCAAGATAAAATATTATTGTGGGCACCAAACGGACTGTGTGATTGTAACATTCTTTAAGAGCGGAAAAAAAGTGTTGAAACTTTAAAACATGAATTTCTTGTGCTGTACGAACATTCAAGATCCTAGTCGTGATGTCTGCTGGCGTTGCTTCTCTCTTGTCTGTGTATCGCTAAACCGTGTTCCCTGCCAAAACAGCTCTGAGCACTGCCCTGTGCTCTAGGGATGGCGGCAACTGTATCCATATTTGTGTCGGCTCATTGACTACGATAATTTGAAACCTTCCCAAATAGGATCATCTTTCCTTGCTCCTAACTTACATTTCTATATGGGCATAGGTCCATATTCTTTTTAGTCAAAAGGCTGTGTTTCTTCATGAGTAAGCTTTTCATATTATTCTTCAAAAACTCCGCTTTAAGCAGGTCAGAAATTATCACCCCGGATATATAGACTAACATTTCTCGGGAACCAGAATGCGAAGAAGTTTAAAACGACACGGCAGGTCGTTCCAGCTTATTCCACTATACGAGTATGCCTCATGTCTGATTTATACGAAAGAAACATAGAAAAGAAGTGTATTTTCCGTTCAAAAATTACGCGTGGTCCTGAGGGTGGAACGATTTACAAAATTGGCACAAGGCCAGATAAATGGGGGAATCGAGACTAAACGAAAAGCGACAGGATCCCTTAAATTAAAGGGAGGGGGAAAATACCACAACCCGTGCATACTACATCTTCACGCTGCCTGTGTGTGCGTGTGTTTTTACATCGCTTTCTACTCTAGGAAGAATACGAAAGGTTATAGGTTAGGGTAGCCGGATCTGAGTGTTCGTATCTCACCAACTTTCTACACTCCTTGCTCTGGGCAGTGAGCCAGGTATACTATGCTTCGTTACAAAATGCTAGGAACCCACACCACTCTCACCGTCTTAAAGTTTAAGAACAGTTCATGTATGAGACGACGATATATTTTCTATAAAGCAGAGTGATGGTTGTTGTATGATAAAACTATAACATATTAATAAACCGTGGAAGTTGTTTTTAGTGGCTATATATATAATCTGGCAGTCTTGTGTTGGTGTCACGATCACGCGAACATTTTAATCTACTGTTTTATTGATTTGTTATTTTAATAATTTTGTAACTTTAACAAGCACAAGGTTAAGACTCCCTGAAGATGATGCAGATGCAATGAAACATGTAGGAGTGCTTAAGATATATGAAATATTATTAATATATATGTTGTGCATTTGTTGATGCGCACCTGTGACGATACCAGATGCTGTATAATACAATTTGACCTCCTGATGATGAACACAACAGTGCTCGAAACATGTAGAGGAATATAATAAACTTATTATAAAACAAGAAATTGTGCATTAAGTTGGTCAATTTCTAACATTATACTGAGAAGCACGTTCAGCAAAACATAAACAATATTTCGTACGAGTTACTGTCTTGTGGGCTGCATTGTTGCTGCATACAATATACCTCATACCGGTATGGAATTCAGACATGACTGATGAAGACGGAGCCGCTCTCTACCAGAGTACTCAGTGGAATGTGTACTATCGAGTCCTTGCCTGTGCTCATCCTAGTGCTATATACATTTTCCATCTTGTATGAGCATGTGACTTCTATCTAGTTCTTCACTGTTGGTACAATCTAAGGGTATAAAGTTACTTAACAGGTCATGTGAATGTTATCACTCCCGAAGATACTGTGACTGAAATATTCTTCTGTACTAACACTGTAAGTCGTTTGGCTGAAGTTACATAAGAACAATTTAAAAAAGCGCTTGCATGTGAATATGTCTCAGTTGCGCGACATCAGCTGAACCAATCACGACATGGCATTTCGACTGAGCTTCTAGTGGATAGTCGCAGCGAGATTTTAGCTCCTCGCGACGGTATTGCTAAATAGTCAAGGCTTTTGGGACGTTACTGCTTGTTGACTGGTAAATACATGCCGATGTTTCGAAGGATCCTTGTGCCTTTGTTTTCAAGATCAAGCTGACACTCTTTTTTTGGTCTGCTCGATCCGGAATATGAAGGCACTACGGTCCGTCGAAACGTCCGTAAATATTGAGTCAAAGCACAAAGTTTGTCTCTTTTGGCTAATTTATATCGATTGCTATGTGTAAAAAAAAACTCTTTACAGCTTAACGATCGGTATATTAGGAGTAAATTGTATATTTTTCCAAAACCAGTGTGCATGTCATTACTCTGTAAAAACATCACTGTTTTATAACTGAATGTTTATAACTTGTGGCTTATAACAGTGACAGTACAATTCTGAGGTAGTAAAGCTCTAATTACGGGATATTGCAATTAAAGTGGGGAAAGTATATTACAGCCGTGAACGTTAAACTTGCCCAGTTATGAGACCAACATGGAATATAACCAAGTCACAGGCAGAGACGTGTGCCTCCTGTGCTGTAGTCATCAGTCCCTTTCCTGCGTGCTGGTGCACCGTTGGATATCTGGATCATCTGTACATTTTCCAGTTCCAGAAACAGAGATAACACTATTGTACTTCTGTTATTAACCGTCTGTTATTATTCTTTCACCTCTGCCCTACTATAATTTCTTCATACGGCAGAATCTGCTACTGGTAAAACGAGTTCGGCATGTCCGTTACGACTGTCCATAAGAATAACGTATTTAAAAAATTGTTGCATTTTAATTACTTCTGTATGAACGTCTCAGCACTTGAGACTTTTCTAATTGGGTATTTCTATTAACGTATAGTGAATAATTCCAATATAGGACCCGTGCGAATACCTGAGCCGTAAATTATATTTGCACTATTATTAACACTTTAGTTTAGCATTATCAGTTTTTGTGTAGCAACATGTACTTCCGTTTTTTTAAATAAATTGTTCTGTAAAATGCGAAATATCCATGTATGTCACTTTCTACAAATTTAGTGTTTCTTCACGCTTTCGAAGTCTGCTAATTGTTGGTGATCAGCCAGTACACTTAAATTTATCACCGAATTATACGGTTATCCTACTGGTTTATAGTGTTTGGTAATCAGTGTCCGTTAATTCCACGTACTGCACGCAAATCAGCGGTCAAGTTATCAGAGTTAAGACCACCAGCATGTGCCATTCTGTGGCCACATAAATTGGCTTAAGTCCAAGTATTATGCGCCATTGTGTCAACAAATTTTGTTCCTCAATTCTCATAATTGTGCGCCATCCTGCAGTCATGTAACTTGCACTTAGGTCTGTGCGCCAGTCGGCGGTTATATAACATATCTTAGGTCCAAATATTACGCTCCATTATGCCGCAAAATCATCTACGTGAGGTTTAGATGTTATACTTATCATTTGCAGTGTTCGAATATATTTTGCATAACCAGGGGTTCCGGTAACTCCAGAAAACTTTAATTTTTTTACAAATGAGACACATTAATAAAATGCGGCACAGTGAATCTAAGTGCCATAAATACGCCAAGGAATAATATCATCCGAAATAAGTATCTGCCTGTCTATGTATCATCCATCCACCCATCCACCACCTACCTACCTATCTGTCTGTCTGTCTAAGCAACTAACAAACTAAATAACCAGCTAATCAACTATATAACCAACTAACTAATTCACTAACTCCAATAACCAAATCCATTCTTCTGAAGCTCTCATTTCCTCAGCTAGTCGTGAAATTTTTCTCAGTTTATGGAGCCCGAAATTTCGTTATCTTGTTCACAGCAGTATGTCAATTGTCCGTCCTCAGCCAGGAGAATATAGCCCACGTTATGGCACCCAACTTTTCTAAGCCATTTTAATATTATCTTCTCATTGTGCCTAGATCTCACACGTGGTATCTTCCTTCAAGGTTCCTCCAACAATATCCTGTATGAATTTCTCTCCTCCCCCATCCTGACACACGTCCCATCCAGCTCATTCTCTTGAAGATGATCAGCAGGATAATATTTGATGAAAGTTACGTCATGATGCTTTCAACAACCTACGAAGTATAATCTGTTATGAATAATGCAAGTGAGGTAGGGAAAGTTAAAGTTGGGTAAGGTGAGGTACAATATCTGTTGTATTACTGACACAGTATTTTCATCCGTAGGTCTTACAGTCTCAAGCGTTTATTGGCGTGGGTGGATTACGTAATTTACAGAAAATAATTCCCGCTTCCCCGGTATCGAATGACCAAGACTAGTGACAATCTGTCTGTTAATGTTACGCAAACCCGTAACTGCAGTAAGGTGGGGTTAGATTTAATTAAGTCGTTATCACCAGCTGCAGGAACGACTTCAGACTTTAGGTTGTGGTGTCTTGTTTAGTGTTAGGTTAGAAGTTGTTGTTCTATCACTTGTGTGGTCTACCCATTATCCTTTGTCCCTCTGTTTCATACCCAATGCAGTTCTTGGTAACTACACAACAGTACGTCATACTTTCTTCATTTGGTTTTTAACACCTACGTCCGTATGTGACATATGAGCAGTAGAAGGCGAAGTACAAACCGTCAAACACAACTAAATGTAAATCATCAAGCAATAAAACTGGCATAAATTTAGTTGCGATTAACGGTTTTTACCACCACTTTCACTGTTTTATCATCTGATTATTCAGGTTATTCCTATATTTAATGGTAATGTCACAACCACTTTGTAATTACCTAAAATGATGAATCCTTGGTTTTATTTCCAGGCCCACATGCTCTCCTAAGCCTTTTGTTTTCATAACACTGCAGCTTATGTTCTTCCATCAAAGTAAGCTACCATGTAGGGCCAACTAACCGCATTTATGAAATGGAGACTTTTGTGTTCAATATCTAAAAATCGAATATCGCCGACAACTTAGCACCAAATATTTTTGATAAAATTATTTCATATTTTCCCTCAGTTCCTGCCGACAAATGTCGGGACATTGTGCCATATGACGCCACCAAATGCGTCCTACATAGGTTCCAATTCATTATTCAATCACAATTCCACCAATACACGTCATCGTTTAATCGGAACTATTAAAAACGTCTTTATGTAAATAATAAATTAATTAAATCATTTATTCGCTCTTCCACTAGTTATGATATCTGAGGCTACCACATATCCGGTTACTGGAGGAAGCGTTCGTCTGGAATATGACGCCATCTAGCTTGATGGGTAGTTAAGAATCTTTCGGAGAACACATCGCAGCGGTATCCTGCAGAGAAAACGAACACGATTCTCGGAAATCTTTACAACTGTCTGTCTTATGTTCCAAGGTACACTGAGTCAAATCCCAGAAGAAAGTTGTGTTCTACCCACTGAAGTTCTGCTGGATTAGCCAATAATGGAGTTGACATCGTAATAGGCTATACTTAACTGTTATGGAGTCGACTTCTCGATCTTGACGGTGTGTTAGTAATTCCAGGAAAAACACGGATCTTTCTGTCAAAAACACGGAGAAGAAAATAAAAAAAACACGCATTTTGTGAGCTTTCATACGGACGGTCTGTCTTCTTTCAACCACTGCTACAATCAATAGGGCATTTGAACACAAATAAAACCCCCTGTTAACATTACTGCCGGGATAGTTTTCAGTGTGATTCTTCTGGGAATGCGGGAACAATAAAGAGCAGAATGTGGGCACGCCATCTTGCCTTCCAGAACAGCATCGTTAAAATCGGTGTACTTGGTTGGAATAGAAGAGGAGTTCCCGTCTAGTTCAGGCTGTTGTGTGTCTTTTGTCTGCAGCGTTTACACCGCGATACGTCGCGCTGAAGGTGGGCAAAGTGTTTCCTTTTTTTTTTCTGTTGCTTCATTCCTCACTGTTCATGATTTCTGAAAGACTACTTTTAAACTAGTCTAATTAATCCTCTTGATTTAACCTTTGTTATATATCATAACTGAGGTTTAAAATTTCTAATAGCGGAGAAATTCGAAAGTTCTGAGTGTTCGGCTCCACAGGAAACATGAACTATTGAGACTGGTAAGAGATTGCAGTCAAAATTTCTATGTCAGCTAGCCGGTGGAAAGCAGACAAAAGGAGAGGCTTTAAACTCATTGCAAATAATTTTGCCAGCATGTTCTTGTATCAGTTTCACGTCCACCTTATCATGACAGTTTTACAGAAAGAATATTTTTCGTGACTGAATAACTAATGCCTTCTTAACAACGATAGATTAATTGTAATTATCTAGTAGGTCAACATGTTAAAGGAAAAAGTTTATCTTTTACAATAATGATTCATTTCCTTTAAAACTCCACTGATATGCCATGGTTAAAACTCTTCACATCACGTACTGATAAATACAATGTAACTCCAATCACTTTTTTTCCACTTGAACCAGTTTTATTCATAGGAGGAAAGCCCGAGTTCAGGCAACAATTGACCACACTCCTCTTAATTTTTACTAAACCCACAGGTAAGAATGACAAAGAGAATGAAGGAGGAGAAGGGAATACGTTATTATGACATCCCGCTAGACAACAAAGCACTTGTAGGTTGCTAAGAGTTATTTCTTGAGAAAAACATTTGTCCACCTTCCATTGACTGTTACCGCCAATTTCTTTCCTGACAGCCCGACAAGCCAAGTATGGATCAACATTCAGTTATTAAGATTTAGCCTGCATAATGCTAAAAGTTCCTTCTTTATTACACTGCACAACAGTACAGCAGCGCTTACACCTTCCGGTCGAATTATAAATCCATCCTCTGCATATAATCCTGAACAAATAAAAGAGTGTTTTCAGATATTAACAATAATTATTTGCGGAAAGATGAAAGGCTAAAAACTCGAACAGTTTCGTCTTTGAAAACAAGACCCACAAAGACATCAATTTTATGTCTTAATAAAAGGATACGTCAGGGATAAACCTGACGGAGAGGAAAGCTGTCAATAGAGAAAAATGAAACAGATGAAACTGAACACAAAATTTACGTTGAGAGGAACACGGAAAAAGTAATAAACGATTTGAATATAATATATTGCAGTTCACCTCACCTGGGCGAAAGTAAAATTTATTTACGTCTATAGTTAATTTATTTATTATTAAACGAAAATTAAAAAAAAAACAAGTCTATTGTCAGAAAAAGCTACATTTTTCGGTCCTACCTTACCATCATCAGGCGACATATAAAAATTGAATATAAAGGTAGAACTGAAACACTTAGCTAATCTTTACACAATAAATATACACGTGTGTTTGGTAGTTATTTACTGCTTAATTACTTCACCTTCGAAACAACGGGATGCCTTCTTTCGTTCTTTCTTTCTTAGTCTGAACCCATCCACCCATTCATTTCAGATGTAGAAAGTGATTGTCGTATCTGATCACACATAGTGACACCCCCCTGAACACACACACACACACACACACACACACAACTTTCGATAGGACTGTTGAACACGAAGGATCGACACATCGTAGAGATCTATAGCTGAAAACACACTACAGACAGACATTCTTGCCCCTGGGGGGATTCGAACCCGCAATTCCAACATGGAAGTAGCAGTAGACCCCGCGGCCACCCGGATCGGACTCCTTCTATCAAGTTATAATGGTGAATTTGTCTATGAAGTTTCGAACCACATTCTTATAACAAAAAAAAAAAAAGATATTTTACTGCTGATCTAACTCACTCGGCATTAAATTTCAAAAAACGTATCAAATACGAACTATTTGGAAGCACCTATTAAATAGATCCAGCTATAAATTAATTATTTTGTGTCTAATTTTTAAGTTGAGTACTTGCAGGCTGCAACAGTTTATCATTGTGAAGAGTCAGTGTCCCAGGTGTGAATACGTAAAAATGTAGTGCAGCTAAGTAGGATTAGGAACGGTGAAGCGTTTTATTGAGATTATGTATTTTGTTTTATCCAACAAACAATGAAACTGCCAGTGCATGCATTATCTCCATGCCTTTCAGTGACTGTGTAGCAGAGCTTGCCAACCTATTCTGGACACGGATTACTATGAGGGAAAGAGACAATATGAGAAGCAAATAATTTATAGCTGACGCCGGAAAAATGAGAATGGAAATAATTAGATTTCGAATCGCTTGGTACCTTGTGTTATCACATACAGACACTTGCCAAAACACTGTTGCAGTACAGTCTCTCTGGCAAAAAGAGACCTAAATAGTCATAAGTAATGTATTGGAAGGTGTAAACATATTTGCAAACCGTCTCCTCAAAAGATGTTCAGCCCCAAACCAATTTGAATATTCAGAGCTTCTCCGGATTGGAGAGGATTATGTTACAAAGTAAGGATCATCGTTTGAACAAAAGAAAAGCAAAAACCAGCAGAATGTCAAAAAGGTATTGTAAAATTTATTTTAAATTTATTGTGGACGTTTAGGTACCAATAAATACTATCCGTCAGTCAATAACACAATATTTATTTTATATACAATGGTATATATGTCAGGGCGACATGTTTCGACCTATTCGGTCATCCTCAGGCCCTCCAAGAAAGCAGAACCAAGAACTGTTTAATTTTCCTGCATTATGAGCTAACTAAACAGTTCTGGGATCTGTTTTCTTGGAATGCCTTAGGATGACCGACTAGGTCGGAACATGTCACCCTGACATATATACCATTGTATATAAAATAAATGTTGTGTTATTGACTGACGGATAGTATTTATTTGTATGTTATAACACTTCGGGATGGAAAACTTCAAATTTATAATTTAGGTAGCATTTAAATTATGCTAGTAGCCTTTTGAAAAATGTAGTTAGCTACACAAATGACGTTATGAAACATGTATTATACGAGGCTTCAGGCTTGCACCGCAGTGTAGTTGTGGCCCTCGCTCTTCTGTAATGTTACGCAGCATAGGTTGTTAGGTGTTTACTTCCATTTCGGGTTAACCTGTCGGTCACCTCTTCGAGCGTCAAGCTGTCCCAGAAGATGATTCAAAAGAAATTAAACAAAGTTTTGGAATCACAGAAGACGACAGTGCTCAGATCACAGGGTGAATAGGCCGTAAAAGATCACATGTGCACTGAAACAATTACAGAGCAAATTGATGTAGCTGATTTTGCAGACGATGCTGGGAAATGCAGAAGGCAATGAAGACCCCCACTTGCAAAAGCTGCATTGTGACAGTGTACGATATCAATACAACACACAGTAAGAGCAGAAGGAGTGTGGGAGGCGGAGGGAATACCTGAAAAGAGATCACCTGAAGAGCGGTGACACCCTCAGAACAGACAGTGTGAATCCAATTCATGACACTAAAGCAGCATTTAAAATATTGTTCATCGGTGACCTTAATTATCCAATGCGACGCCATGTTTGTGATTTATGTAATGGCGTTAATGAACTGGAGATATAATGTGGAAGCGAACTGTATGATAACTTTGGAGTGCTGAATTCGTAAGTTGTAAAAGCTAGCTGTCGTGACCTATTTTTATGAATTAATCAACAACTTCTTCCAGGCATTGAGGCACTAAGAAGCTCATAGTCTGTTACTGAGACCAGATTCGAACCGGGGACCTACCTAAATAAGCTATAAGAATGCTGCTTGCTACAACCCATTTGTTACTACGCCGCTCCTTGGTATGTTGATAAACTGAAAGTACAACTCTCTAGTGGACAGAAGTACATGAAACATACAAATTTCTCTGCTTTAATTTCAGCACCGTCTAGCCGACGGCTACATATTCCCTTTCATGATAAAACCCTCCCGTTACGATACAGTGGCCCGTATTTCATTCCTTTCCAATCCTCATTCACGTGTGTCCTTTTCTAAATCCGTAACCACATCTGTTAGCCACAGCCATTCCCCGGACTTTACATCGGAGTTAATTACAGGCTGAGCCGTGCGTTAGAGATATTCATTAGCTGTCGTCTAAGCGGTTAAAATGCAGGATGTATGCGTTGGTGAGGCAGGAACTTCAAATAGCACGTACGTCTAGTCAATAGGCAGCAAATTACATTTTCAGTTCAGACGAGCTTAAAATCTGCTGTATATTATTATTATTATTATTTATCGCACTCATCTAGGGCAATTACAATTATACACTTTAAATTAATCATGTATATAGGGTACGTAATTTTAAAGGTAAATGTAGCTACAATTCATGGTACATGTAATGCTGTTTCCCAAACTAAACATTTTGTGCTTTTACATTATAACTTGTTGATTATTATTATTATTATTATTATAACAATACGCTTGTAGTTTTGTTGTATCTGAGGGAAAAATTGCGCTAAAAAAATAAAGATAATTCCATATTAGTCGTTAACTGCAGAATCTGTCTACTGAGTCTCGCAGTCAGCCCAGTGGATCAAAGATCTCCTTTCTTCCTGAAAAAATCCTGAGAATCATATCCGTGTTCACAGAAATATGCTGTTACTCTAAGCCCACTTAATCCAATCTGAACAATCACATACCGGATAGTTAATAGGTATTTTTTTATGTTTCTCTTGACCACGCCTAGCTGTCCCAAATATTCTCCTCTCTACTGGTTTTCCAATCAAAATTGTTTTTCCATTTCTCACATCTCATGTGCTGTTATACGCTCCTCCCATTTCGTTCTTCTTCACTTGGTCATCTGAAAGATTCTATATATAACTGCGTACTCCTCATTACGCACTGTTTGTCCTTATCTTGCTCAATAGTAGTTATAGTGCTGGCGGTGGTAGTTGTGGTGGTGGGGGTGGTGCGGGTGATGGTGGTGGTGTTAGTAGTAGTAGTAGTAGTAGTAGTAGTAGTAGTAGTAGCAACCTCAGCAGCACAACGCAATTTAATGCGAAATATCCAGAAAACGTTGCATGTTGCCTGTCGGCTGACAACCTCATGTGATAGTGCAGGGGTATAAAAGTGTCTCAAGTATGTGATTTCTTTTGCAAAGTGTAATTTTTTATTAAATTTTGCAGCACAATGTTTGTAATTATTACGCACTGTGTACCAGGTGCAATATATACTCTTATTTGAAAGCCGAGCAAACCCACAAACACCAGAGCAGCATTTCGAAATGCCATCGCTGATGTACCCGAGTTGCGTCGAAGGACTTTTTTTGACTTTGACTATTTTGTAAGAAGACAGGCAATGTACATTGAGGCGCGTTCATATAACCATTGTTGCTGTGGAACAGTAATAAGTATTACATACTCTGAGTGTATGTTCGTAGCTTTAGGTAACCACCGTGAAATGAACAAGCTCCATATTGTCCTCTGTGGCCTGCCCGGTTCTAAAATGTTTTTCCACATTATCTTATAAACAAAAACATTTTCGGATAAACGCTACTGAACACAGAGTGTGTTTGGATTTTCTATGCAACATTTGTCTAAAACATGTCTCATTTTGAGAAGAACTGAGCGACATATGATCAAAAGCGTATATTGGTCGTCATGTAAATTATTCCTCTCAGATTTTAATGAAACTTGCATTTTATCGACAAATTTAGAAAAATTCTCATATGTCACATTTCCTGAAAATCCGTCGGTTAGGAGCTGAGTTGTTCCATGCGAACGGACGGACAGACAGCCATGACGAAGCTAATACTCGCTTTTCGCAATTTTGCGAATGCACCTAAAAGCTACGATTGCTCTAGAAGCAGAATAGTACGGAATGACTTTTTATTGTTAGGTCCCCCAAAATAGTTATAATGAGAAATAACCTGTGTTTATTTTTAGTATAACAGGATTGGCTGCACGTATTTTGTTCGTAAAGACGAGTTAGATTTTTCTGCGCTCATTTGCTTTTACGCAGTTTAAAAGGGGGTTTTGAATGTATGCAAACTCAAAAGTCAAGTTTGTTAAAAATAAGTATTTCATTGCTGTATTTATATTTTGGATCAAGAAATGAGAATGTTCGCCATAAGGCAAAATAAATGACAAATCTCTGTATGTTCCTTTGCAATCCATTCCAACAAAATATATATTGGTTGAGTAAAATTATAAAGAAGTTTCTACCTGTTTAAAACTGGGCTCGCTGCACTAAAGTTCTGGAGAATTTTATACCAGAACTGGATGTTAAACCTAAAAATGAGAAGGTAATTCTAAATTAGAATTTGAGAAGCTGTTACTTGTACGAGATGAACTGTTACAGAGTAAATATTACACGCATATTTTTATTGGATGCAGGGTTCAATTTATTTTAAGTGCGTTCTCAAATGAATTCAACTGCCCGATTTTAAAATCTAATTCAATCTAACAATAAGAAGAGAATTTATCATTTTGCTTCTCCATTGTATGTGAATCGCTACCGTGTCTAGAACATTGCAGACATACTTCTTTTGTTCTTCAGATGCGGGTGGGAGTGTGCAGCACTGCTTTCGTCTGGATCAATGCATGGTATGAGGGTGCTCTCCACAGTTCGAGAGCCCGAATTGTGTGAAACATACCATGTGACTCAGCAAATATCCGCTACGTTAAACGGAAACATTAGTCAAATAACTGTAATCGGTATTAAAAAAAACGCATTCTTCCTTCCAAAATAAAGGGTCCATATTTAGCATTTACAACGATTTAGAATTTTTGCGCGAAACCCCGCATACTAATAATAAGAAGAATAGCGTTACGTTTAACTAGTTTAAAATTACGCATTTTTGTGAAACTTTTTTCACAGCATCTCAAAACCAGCGTCGAAATTCGGAACCATAAACATGTGCAATCCACACCATTCATTGGCACTGTGAATTAAAATTGCTTGTTAGCTTATAACTGGACAAATCATGCACTTGAACAACGCACTTCTTATGTGTATTAAGGTACAAATTGAAGAAATAAAAACATTTTATTCTAACCGAACCCATTTTATCTATTAGCTGCAATAATATTATTGGTGTGTTTTCCTTGTGACAGTTTCTTCTTAATAATTTTGCAGAAGACATCCCATTGTGTTTATGGACTTTAAACAAAACATCATATTTTCGTCAAACAAAATCACGTCTTTTATTCAGGAATTACAAAATGTTTCGTTATAAAAGTCGTCATCAGGACACCATGACAAAAAGAATGTAAAATATGATATAATGCATTTGATGTTTTTGTGACTGTGCATCATTGATACAATAATATAAACAGCGAACTAGATACAACAATAAAAATTATTGATAATTACAATTAGCCCAGCATGTTTCGGGCGATAAATTCGTCCATCCTCAAGAGCACTAGATTGTGTTTACAGCTTTTGGTATAATGCACCGTCGATGCTGCCTGCAGGACAACCAAACTGCCTTCGGAAATAAAATTTAAATCAGTGCCACAGAGTAATGGATCTTCAATTCAAGCTGACAGGGGATCTGTTAAAAAACACTTCCACGCATATAAGTTTTCGTCGCATTGAAGTACCCATATATTTAACATTACTTACTATAAACAGAATGCAAAAGTAAATGGGCTAATATGATGAGTGTGACTCGTGACACAGAGTTCTCTGCGAAATATCCAGGCTTTTGTTAGGGGGACCAAAGTAGAATGGAAAACTGGTGCATAACTGATAATCGGGGAATGGCGGCTTTGGAATGAGAAGCCAGAGCTTCATTCAGAAAAGTACGTCACTCAGTTGAAAAGAACAGCAAAACACACATTATAAAACGAGGCAGAATATTCTTTCTTGTAAACACCGAATATAGACACCATCAGTACAACCAAAATGATGACGATAAATTCGATCCTACTGTTTTCTGTCTCATTACTTTCGTCTGTAATTCAAGTAACAGTGTCTTCAGTATATTGCCCTGCAGGCGTTAGTTGGACAGCGAATAGAAAGAGACATGCAATTGCTCCAAGACAGAGTAACTGTTTTGAAATACACGTGCTGTTATCCAGTATTACATTTGTATCGGAGGTCCACTTGCAATGTAACCTTCAAGCTTGTACCAATGCGAAAATTTGTGAAAATAAAGAACTTGTAGCCTATTATGTCCTCTAAAAGAATTTATTGGACTGCTTGTTTAAAATCTTGGAATAGGTTACTTGTGTCATTACATTACACCGTGTCTGACCCCAATCTGCATAACCATAGCGCGGAGAAGACGTGTTGGATATGACAATGTATTGTTTGATGAGAGACTGCACAGTTAACGATAATAGACTTCCTATAATCTAAAAAATAGTCCCTTGCGCCCTTACCGCCACTCCTCAATAAAAGTTTTTTATGAGACATAAAATAAGAAGAGTTACTGAGTGATTGAGGTGGGGCGCCTTTAAACAGAACACATTATATCTCCCCTCCTCTAGTCATGGCAGCTCATATGTAAGCCAGCACAATCGTTACAGACAGCAGTTTCACAAAAATTTGTTATTCATCTTTGTACTAATACCGACATCAAGAATAAATGGCCTTATGCAACCAAAAGAGCGGCGCTACTAACACAAGAGTCTAGAAAAATCTGCAGTTTTCCTAGAATTAATTGTCAGTTCTCAACAATTCTACACCCTTGCTTTGTAAGACCTATTTAATATTCAAGGAAACTATTTCAAGCTGTGTTCATATTTTCTTAATAGCGGAACTTCGTGATTTCTTTCAATATACGAGTATTAGCAAACGATTTACTGACCAACAACTAACCTACCAACCAAAAAAACAACCACCATCCGATCCAACAAATCAACGAAAGAACCAACCAAACAATTAACTCGAAGCATCTGAGACCTCCTTGAGAGGCTAACAATTCCTCGAGGAATAATTATCTCCGCCCCCCGACCCAATTTCTTGGAGCCCAAGACTCAACAGCCCGCCATTTGTCATTATTCGAAGCGACATAAATCCATTCCAATCTTGAAGATAAACTTTAAAGTCAATTTCCCATCTATGCCTAGGGCTCCCGACTGGGTTCTTTCTTTTAGGGTTTCCTACTAAATTCTGAATGCGTTGCTCTTGGCACGTGTTTTACTCGATTTTACAATATGCGTCTTCGAAAGCACAAATAAATATTCTTCAACTGAGACTTAACCAGCTAGAAAAAGTCAGTATGTCTCAGTTGTTATACTAATTGCCTCAGCCAAACCATTCAACTTCATGTTGTTAACAGCCTTCTGAATAAAAAGCCGAACAGCGAAACAAAGCAATTTTGATTCGGGTGTCTCCGACATATTACGTGAAAAACACAGGAAGTTACTTTAATAATAATAATAATAATATCAATATTAAATAAAATCCAACTAGATGCAACAGTATGCAGTCTGATTTATTTTACTGCAAAATCACTCCACATGTTTCGGATGTTACCTCGCCCATCATCAGGCTACTAAAATCTGTAACCGCAGCCTCCGGTACAGATCACAATATCGGTACAGCTACAGCTACTTCCCTCCAACATGGCCAGGTAGGTCCGACCTGGCCACGTTGGAGTACAAGTTTTTAGTACTCCTGATGATAGGCGCGGTGACATCCGAAAAATGTGGAGTGATTTTGCAGTAAAATAAATCAGACTGCATGCTGTTGCATCTAGTTGGATTTTATTTAATACTGAATTATGATGGACGGAACCATGAGCTTGAAATTACTCTAATAAATCCAGTAAATCACGTACAATTCTTATTTCCTTCTTTACACGAATTTAACGCGTAGAAGAAATTGTGTTCACTCATGTGTTACTACTCTACGGATATCGAATAAATTTGGTACGCTGGGGAGTTCACACTGAACGTCTTACAGGGAATACAATTTAAAGTGAAATTTGACGCTGTCAGGGAGGCAATTTTAAGGATTATTGTCTTCTGGGATGTTATGCCGTTTAGTATGGGCAACAGGTACCTTTTCGGAGATATATGCTCCCTGCATAACTATTATTAAATTTTATAAGTCTTACTTGAAACACTTTCGAATATGATAAACTGTGACAAAAACAGGAAGACAAGTAGTTCACAGTTCCACGCATTACGAATAACGTTGCAATTACGTCTGACACTATTACAACCTGAATCGTTTTGTGTCGCAAAGTCCTTTCATAGAATCCCACTTACATGCATCATTCAACATTGCCGACATTCGGTTTAACGATACCGGTGGAACAGCTGCGGTTAGGGTAGCGCAACAGACTTGTATGGCCAATAATAACGGGAGTAGATTTGTATCATTAGTGAATGAAAATTAAGGTAAAGGGGGTAAAAAAAACTGAATGTAAATTAATTTATGATGCTATACCGTCTGATTGTCAATATATGAACTTAATTCTCAAAACCTGAACCTAGATCCACACTAATTTAAATCGTAGGTTAGTCAGAGTGGTTAATTAAGTTGATTTCACATCAAAATTGCCGGCGAAGTTTTCCAGTTTGTGTGAGGAAAAAAGATTCATGTTTCCAACGACAAATATTTGCCATCAGTAGTGATATCAAGGCTGTCGCTATGAGGCCCGCATTTTTTCTCCCGTTGTGGTCGAGTATAATGAGCTTCTTATATTTAATATTGAATTTTAAATCCCTTGTCCCAATAAAATTCCTTAAGGCTCTCTTTAAAATTCAAATAATGTAGTGACGTCTGCTTTAAAGACATTAGCATTCATATACACATTGTAGCTCCCCTTTTGAAAGAATCCATAGTTATTTCGGAACTACTGTGCAAAATCTATGAACTGTACTAAACATCAGGATAGTTCAAGTGTTATTAACACTATACACTACGATTATTAGTGTGTGTGCTACCTCTGACTTAGAAAAAGTAGCAATTCTATGCAGAGATTGCGTTAATCATTTTCTTCATACGGAATGGTTAATACCGTAAACACCCTTAGCCGATTGGTCTATAGATGTGCTGAAGTTGTGTTTATTGTGAGAACAGCTGAAATTTTAAAATACCGTTGAGAAAATAATGGTTTATCAAATCCAGGAGGCTATATGTCTCTTAAACACATCATTGTAATTATAATTTTCGAAGTTTTAAGCAGGCTATTTGAATATCATAAATCACATACGATTGTTTCATTTTAATCGTTATTCGTAGAGTAAAGATGGTGGATAATCATTAAACAGCGACTGTTAGTACGCATTTCATATGAATCGGAGAGAATGCAACAGGACTGATCCGTCTCTGGCGCGTTTATGGGAAAAGTTTCACAAGAATGTCCCATTATTCGCTGCATCTCTCTGTCCTCGTATAACAACTACAGAATCGCTGAACATATTTTCACGAACTTTAGTACTGAGAGCGGTTATCAGAACTTTTACATACATTGCAAGTTCTGTGGAATTG
>Ga0123353_10002422_pt1 | contig 23184 bp, 19 predicted proteins | sample TergutLab28metaG_3_FD_92763 | JGI IMG/M metagenome (GOLD analysis project Ga0123353, IMG submission 92763) | Labiotermes labralis P3 segment gut microbial communities from Petit-Saut dam, French Guiana - Lab288 P3 | ecosystem: Host-associated > Arthropoda: Insects > Digestive system > Gut ... | reverse complement strand
GTTCGCGCCGTCGTGGTGAGCGCTCGGCACGATTGAGGGGTTCAGCCCGTCATGGTGAGGACGACGCGGAACCGGGCCTCGCCGGACATCATCCGCTCGTAGGCCCGGGGCGCCTCGTCCAGCGGGAACATCTCGTCCCAGGGGTGGATCGACCGGTCGACGGCGAACCGGAGGTTGTCCTCGTTCTCGATCGCAGTGCCGGTGAGGTTCCCGCGCACCATGCGCGTGCCGAAGATGAGTTCGCTCGTGGTCAGTTGGAGCGGATCGGGGGCGGCCCCGACCACGACCAGCTGGCCGCGCGGGGCGAGCCCGGCCACGAGCGGCGACATCGACGCGCCGGACGCGGCGGTGGCGACGATGACCGCCGCACCGCCGAGCTCCTGCAGCGCCTCGCCAGGGGCCGTCTCGTTGCTGTCGACGTACTCCTGGGCGCCCAACTCGCGGGCCAGCGCGGCCTTCTCCGGGCCGCGTGCGACGGCGGCCACGCGGTGCCCCATCGCGCGGGCGTACTGCACGCCGAGGTGGCCCAGGCCGCCGATGCCCTGCACGGCGACCAGCGCTCCGGGCCGCACCGCGGCCGAGGCCAGCGCGTTGTAGACGGTCAGGCCCGCGCACAGCAGGGGGGCGCCGCGCGGCACGTCGAGGCCGGGTGGGAGCCGGACGAGGCCGGTCGTCCGCGCGTAGACCACCTCGGAGTATCCGCCGTCGACGTCGGTGCCGGTGCTGGGCTGGTCCGAGCAGTTGACGAAGTCACCGCGCCGGCACGCCTCGCAGACGTTGTCCTGTCCGCCGAGGTAGCCGACGCCGACGCGTTCGCCGACCTGCCAGCCGGCCCCCGCGCCGTCGCCGAGGGCCTCGATGGTGCCGATGATCTCGTGTCCCGGCACGACCGGCGTCTCGGGGTCCGGCCGCAGTCCCTCGACGGCCAGCACGTCGCTGTGGCAGACGCCGCACGCGTCGACCCGGATGCGCGCCTGCCCGGGTTCGGGCTCCTGGCGGATGCGTTCGACCGCGGTGAACTGCCGCTGTCCCGCGACCGTCCAGGCCCGGTAGGTCGACCCGGTCATGACGGCGGCTCCGTGCCGGCCTGCTCGCTGACCATGTAACGGGCGTACCAGTCCGGCCAGTCGGGGTCCTCGCGCCCGATGCGCTTCTCGTGCTCGCCGTGCGCGGCGGCGGCCCGCCGCATCGCGTCGGCCAGGTCGCCGGCCGAGGCGAACGCCGTGGTCGCGGGGTCCAGCCGGCCGGGGAGCCGGGCGGTGATCTCCTGAAGGACGTAGCCGTTGCCGTCGGGGTCGCTGAAGGACATGAACGATCCGTAGCTGCCGTGCTGCGGAGCGGGTCCGGGCACCCGTGCGTCGGTCCCGGCGTGGTGGAAGACGCCGCCGGCGTCGTGGAACACCTCGCTGGGGTCGGCGCCGTGCCGGATCAACTCGTCGTGGGCGGCCTGGATGTCGTCCACGATCAGGTGCAGTCCCCGGGCCGATCCTGGCGCCTGTTCGGTGAGCGCGGTGCCGAAGATGACCGAGGCCGGCGAGCCGGGCGGGGTCACCTGCACCACACGGAACTTCTCGTCGGGCGCGACGTCCGCGTCGAGCCGCCAGCCCAGCGCCGTGTAGAAGTCCTTGGCCCGGTCGACGTCGGACACCGGCACGACGGCGACCTCGAGTTTCATGTCCATGGAATGCACCTTCCGTCTCGCCCGGCCGTCCCCCGCGCCCCCCGTGCGGCACTCAGCCGAGGACCTTCATCAGCCGCTCCGCGAGAACCACGGCGGAGTGCGGGTTCTGGCCGGTGATGAGGTTGCGGTCCTCGACCATGTACGGCTCCCAGATCCTGCCGCGGCTGAAGTCGACGCCGACCTTCTCCTTGATGTCCGTCTCCAGCAGCCAGGGGGCCCGGGGCGCGAGGCCGACGGCCTCTTCCTCCTCGTTGGTGAAGCAGGTGACCCGGTAGCCCTTGAACGGCGACTCGCCGTGGATCCTGGTGGACAGGATCGACGCGGGCGCGTGGCAGACGATCGCGAGGGGCCTTCCCGAGGCGAGCTGGGCCGTCAGCAGCCGCCCCGCGTCCGCGTCGAACGCCAGGTCGGCCATGGGTCCGTGGCCGCCGGGGAGGTAGACCGCGTCGTAGTCCTCGAGGCGGACGTCCGACAGTTGCAGCGGCCGCCGCATCACCTCGGCATCGCGGATGATGGCCTCCAGGTCCAGCGCGCCCTGCTCGCCGCCGGCCATCGAGGGGCGCAGGCTCATCATGTCGACGTTGGGTGTCACACCCCCGGGTGTCGCGACCACGACCTCGTGGCCGGCGTCCGTGAGTGCCTTGTACGGCATCGCGAACTCCTCGGCCCAGTAGCCGGTCGCATAGCGGGTGCCGTCCTTGAGCACCCAGTACGTGGCTCCGCTCACGATGAACAGCACCTTGGCCATCGTTCGTCCGCCTCCTTCGCCCCCTCCGTAACGCAGGGGACAATTCCGTCGATTCCACGCGAATGGACCTCTCCCACCGTAGACACGCCGTCGAGCGGGCGCATGCGGGCGCGGTGCGGCGGGGCGCCGCCGTCCGGTACGGACGGCTCAACGCTCAGACCCCGAGCAGCTGTTGGCCGCCGTCGATGTCGTAGGTGGCGCCGGTGAGCGCGTCGTTGACCATCAGGTGCAGCGCGAGGGCGGCCACGTCCTCCGGCCCGACCACCCGGCCGATCGGCAACGTCGTTCTCAACTGCTCGCGCCGGGCGTCGAGTTCGTCGCCGAGAAGGGCGGCCGACAGGGGCGTGTCCACGAATCCGGGCGCGATCAGATTGACCCGCACCGGCGCGATCTCCAGCGCCAGGTTCGCGGTCATCGCCGGCAGCGCCGCGGTGACGGCGCCGATCACGGCCATGCCGGGTGCGGGCCGCCGGCCCCCGGTGCCGCCGATGAACAGCACCGTCCCGCCCGGCCGCACCTTCTCGCGTGCCGCGCGCGCCGCCGCCAGCATCATCGCGATGCGCCCGCCGAAGTCGCCCGCGGCCTCGGTGATGTCGATCTCGTCCAGCGGCGTGTACGACGGGCTGCCCGCCGTGACCAGCACGTGGTCGACCCGGCCGGGCACTTCCCGCAGGAACCGCTCCAGGCGGTCGGGGTCCATGGCGTCGAAGGCGGTCGTGCTCACCGCGTTCAGTTCGCGGCCGACCCGCTCCAGGCGGGCGGCGTTACGGGCCGCGAGCACCACGTCACCGCCGGCCGCGCGCACCTGTTTCGCGGCCTCCAGGCCGATCCCCGCACTGCCCCCGACCACCACGACCGTCTGTCCCGCGAGCGCACCGCCTGCTCCGGCGCCTGCCGGATCCGCCGCGGCGGCCGCGCTCACCGCGTGTCACCACCTTGCACGCTCGGCTGCCGTCCGTCCCTCCGCTCGCCGGTCATGATCGCCTCCACAGTGCTCGGGCGTCCTCCCGCCAATTGTCATGCGCCCTCCCCGACCTCGCCTCCCGGCGGGCCCGCCCGGCACCACGCGGCCGTCCCGCCTCCTGGACCCGGCACCGATCCCGCGCCGAGACCACCGTCAACCGCGCCCCAGGCGTGGCTCATTGACGTTCCGTCAGGTGATTCTCGTTCCGGCCGGTCGCGGGCGCGGGGGGCCGTCACCAGGTCTGCTCGCTCGCGCGCACCAGGATCTCGTTGACGGCCACCCGCCGGTCGCGGGTGACGATGTACGTCACGGCGTCGGCGATGTCCTCGGGGCGCAGCAGTTCCAGGCCCTCGACCTGCTGCGCGACCCTCTCCCGCACGCCGTCGCGGAGGTGCGTGCCCAGCTCGGTGGCCACGGTGCCCGGTTCCACCACGCTGACCCGCACCCGCCGGCCCATGACCTCCTGCCGCAGCGCCTCGCTGAAGCCGTTCACACCGAACTTCGTCAGGTTGTAGACGGCTGTCCCGGGCCGGGCCACCCGGCCGCCGGTGGAGCTGATGTTGACCAGGTCCGCCACCTGCCGCGGCGAGTCCTGCGCGGCGCGCAGCAGGTGCGGCAGCGCGGCGTGGGTGACGTGGAGCAGGCCCTGGACGTTGACCGCCAGCATGCGGTCCCATTCGTCCAGCGGCGAGTCCGCGACCGGGCCGACGCCCATGAAGCCCGCGTTGTTGACCACGGTGTCCAGGCGGCCCAGTTCGGCCGCCACCCGCTCGACGGCAGCGGCGGCCTGCTCCGGGTCGGCGATGTCGGTCTCGACGGCGACGGCGACGGCGCCGTCGGCCCGCATGCCGTCCGCGAGTGCGACCAGCCTGTCGCGGCGGCGCGCGAGCAGCCCGACCGCCGCGCCCTGGGCGCCGAGGCTGCGGGCGGTGGCCTCCCCGATGCCGCTGCTGGCGCCGGTGACCAGCGCCACGGTTCCGTCGAGGGGTCCGGTCATGTCGTCCTCCAGGTGTCGTGCGGGGCCCGGCCGGGCACGCGTGGGCGTCGATCTGAAGTGCTTCCCGATCGCTCCCGCGCGGTCGCGCCGAAGCCCCCGCCTGCACTAATCTGCGATGCGGAACGGGTTCCGATTAGAAGTCTAAGCGGAACTGGTTCCGGTTGGCAAAGGGCGGAGGACGGGAGCAGGACGTGGCGCGAGACGAATTGGGCGGCGCGGGCGGCGCGAAGGGCGACGCATCGGGCGGCAAGGACGCCGAGGGGCGCCGGCGGCCGATGCGCGCGGACGCGCAGCGCAACGAGGACCGCCTGCTCAGGGCCGCGGCGGCCGCGTTCGCCCGCGAAGGGGCCGGCGCGTCGGTGAAGGACATCGCCCGCGAGGCCGGCGTCGGGGTCGGCACCCTCTACCGCCGGTTCCCCTCCAAGGAACTGCTCATCGAGGCGACGTACCGCAACGAGGTGCAACTGCTCTGCGACGCGGCCCCCGAACTCGCCGGCTCGCAGCCGCCGGACCAGGCGCTGCGCACCTGGATGACCCGGTTCGTCGCCTTCATGACCACCAAGCACGGCATGGCCGACGCGCTCCGCGTCGTGCTCACCGACGACAACGAGCGCCTGGAGACCCGCCGCAACCTCGCCGAGGCGGTGCACCGGCTGCTCGCCGCGGCCGCCGCAGAGGGCACCGTGCGACCGGGGGTGGAGGCACCCGCGGTACTGATGGCCCTGGGCGGCATCAGCGTCATCGCCGGCTCCGAGGGCCGGCCGGACCTCACGGCGCAGATGATCGACCTGCTCCTGCACGGCGTCCTGGCCGGCTGACCCGGCCGGGCGGAAGCCGACCGCGGCCGGGCGACGCGCGGCAGGCGCACGGCCGGGAGCCGGCGGGACGTCAACGGCGGGGCAGCGCCCGGCCGTCGGGCAGCGTGCGGCCGCTGAGCAGGGACACCAGCTCGGCCCTTCCGGCACGTACGGCCGTGCCGCTCCCCCAGCTCCAGTCGGCATCGGCGGCCTCCAGGCGGACGCCGGTCAGGTCCAGCCCGAACCAGCCGCCCTCGGCAGCGGCGAGCAGGCCGAGGATCGCGTCGACCGCCTCCGCGGGGGCGACCGGGGGCAGGCCCAGGGCGATCGTGACGTCCAGCGAGTGGATGACGGCGTGGCTGAGCGCGCCCTCCGCGCCGCCGCCCGGCGGCTGCCACGCGTGGAGGCCGGGTTCCCTCAACTGCGCCAGCAGCTCGGCTGCCGGCAGCGACGCGTCCCGCTCGGCCACGGTGTCGGAGAGCACGGAGAAGTCCCCGCCTGCCGCGGCCATCTCGGCCCCGAACCGCTCCGGTGTGAACCGGACCGGCATGGTCACATGCGCCACCACATGGCGGACGAGCCACTTCTCGCACAGCGACGGGGCGTCCCAGATCCCGCCCGGGCCGGCGGCTCCCGCGGTCTCCCCGGCCCCCGCGGTGGGCCCCGCGGCCAGGAGATCGGCGAGACCGGTGTACGTCGGGGCCACCCAGGTCTGCAGATCGGTCATGATCAGTCTCCTTGCATCAGGGAGGCGAGGTGCTCCTCGAGCTTGTCGAGTGAGGTGAGGAAGCCCGCACGGGCTTCGGGCACGCGCATCGCCTCGGGCACGTGCCGCTGATGGATGACGACCTCGGTCCTGCCGTCGCCGAGGTCGTCGAGCGTGCCGGTGGTGTGCATGCCGCTCGCCGGCTCGGTCCAGGCGAGCCGCTCCGGCGGGACGACCTCGGTGAAGACGGCCACCATCCGGTGGCTGCCGTGCTCGCCGGTCATCAGCGTCTCGAAGCGGCCGCCCGGCCGGAGCTCGACGACGATGCCGTCGATCGGGGTGGACATGCCGCGCGGGCCCCAGAACTGCGCGAGTTCGGCCGGCTCGGTCAGGCACCGCCACACCAGCTCGCGCGGGGCGCGGAAGGTCCGCCGGTAGACCAGTTCGTCCTCGTTCACCGCTCCGTCCCTTCCCGGCCGCGGGCCGGCTCCTGCCCGAACGCCGCTTCCTGCCCGGGAGCCTGTGCCTGCGCGGGGTCCTGCTCCTGGAGGCGCGCCAGGTGCGCCTCCAGCCGGTCCATCCGCTCCGCCCAGACGCGGCGGCTCTCCTCGATCCACGACACCGCGGCCGCCAGCGCCGCCGGTTCGAGCCGGCACGGCCGGGTCTGCCGGTAGCGGCCCCGGCTGATCAGCCCGGACTGCTCCAGCACCCGGATGTGCTGCGACACGGCCTGCATGCTCATCGCGTACGGCTCGGCCAGTTCCTTGACCGTCGCCTCACCTTCCGCGAGGCGCGCGAGGATGTCGCGTCGCGTCGGGTCGGCCAGCGACATGAAGACGGCGTCGAGCCGCCGCTCGTCCACGGGAGTGCTCACGCTCCTTAATCAAGCACTCGCTTTATCAAGTGTCAACTGGAACATGCGGGGGCCGACCGGTGGCAGCGGTCCTGGACCGCCGGAAGCGGGGCCCGGCCCGCGGACGCACGCGCGGCCCGCGGGCGGGTCCTCAGCGGGACGCGGCGGACGGCGGGGCGGTGGAGCCGCGGGGCACCAGGCTCGGGGCGTGGGCGGCGTGGGACACGGCCTCGCGGTGCGCCATGACGTCGAAGAGCGTCTCGGTCACGTCCGCGCCGAACGAGAAGATGTCGTGCCGCATCGCCGACAGCATGGGCCGGGTCAGCTGGCACAGCTGGGAGTCGTCCCAGGCCAGCAGCGACAGGTCGCGGGGCACGGAGAGGCCGAACTCCGCGACGACGCCCAGCGCGGTGACCGCCATGAGGTCGTTGTCGAAGACGATCGCCGTCGGGCGCTCCGGGGTCAGGAGCAGCGAGCGGCAGGCACGGCTGCCCTGGTCGGCGGAGAAGTCGGCCACCACCGTCCGTGCGGTCAGGCCGAGTTGGCGGGCGGTCTCGGCGAACGCCTCGGTGCGGATGGCACTGTGGCCCAGTTCCGCCGGCCCGCTGACCCGGGCGATGCTGCGGTGTCCGAGGGCGGCCAGGTACTGCACGGCCTCCGCGGTCGCCGCGGCGTCGTCGGTCCACACCGCGGTGAACGGCCCGGCCAGGGAAGGGTGTCCGACCACGACGGCCGGCAGGCCGATCTCGGCCAGCGCCGGGATACGCGGGTCGTCCACCCGCAGGTCGACCAGGATGGAGCCGTTGATCCGGTTGCCCTGCCACCATCCGCGCTGGACCTCGATCTCCTCCTCGGGCTCCACCAGGCGCAGCAGCAGCGAGCAGGAGTGCCGGGACAGCACGCTCTCGATCCCGGAGATGAACTCCATGTAGAAGGGTTCGAGGCCCAGCATTCGGGCCGGCCGGGCGATGGCCAGGCCGACGGTGTGCACCGAGCGCCCGGACAGCGACTGCGCCGCCTGGTTCGGGCTCCAGCCCAGGTCACGGGCCGCCTGAAGGATCCGTGCCCGCGTCGCGGCGGAGACGCCCGGCTTGTCGTGCACCGCGATCGTCACCGCCGACGGCGACACCCCCGCACGCTTGGCCACGTCCTTGATCGTGGCCTTGCGGCCCTCCCCCGACGCCGTCGTCCGAGCCACCAGGATGTCCACCTTCACGTCGTCGCCGGGATTCCGGGCGCGGCCCGGGGGTAGAGCGCGCGAGTCCCCGCGCTCGCGCGCGCCGTACGCCGCGGGCCCGGCCGGGGCCCGGGCCGGTACGGCGCGCCCCACCCTATCCCCCATCTGACGTGCGGCACCACGGCCACCCGACCGGCGCTGCCCGCCGCCGGCCGCCCGGTCCGCACACCCGGCACTGCCGCGCTCGAACGTTTTACCTCCGACGGGGTCCGCACGGGCGGATGAACGGCGGAACCCCCCGTCCCACTCCTGCCACCCGCACCCCCGCGGATCCGTACGGGCCGAGCGGCCGCTCGTCAAGGATTTCGCACGTTATCCACCCATCAGTACGTTTTCTTCCCTCCGGCTGCCTACAGTGGTCTGCATGGAGTCCTCAGGCGCGCCAGGCAGCGCCCGCGACGGCTGCCGCTACCTCCCCATCGCGGAGCACGGGCTGATCGGCGACCTGCGTACGGTCGCGCTGGTCGGCACGAACGGCACGATCGACTGGTACTGCTGCCCGTCGTTCGACTCCCCCAGCGTGTTCGGGGCGATCCTGGACGCCGATCGCGGCGGCGCGTTCGAGCTGGCCGCCGAGGGCCCGGCGACGACCAAGCAGTTCTACTTCCCCGACACCAACGTCCTGATCACCCGGATCCTCACCGAGGAGGGGGTCAGCGAGATCCAGGACTTCATGCCGGTGACGACCGACGTGGGGCCGGCCGCGCAGGCCGTGGGCCACCGGCTGATCCGGCGGGTGGTGTGCGTGCGCGGGAACATGTCGTTCCGGGCCGCGGTCGCGCCCCGGTTCGGCTACGGCACCCTGGAGCACACCGTCCGGTCGATCGCCAACGGCGTGTGCTTCGAGTCCGCCGACCTGTCGCTGGCACTGACCTCCTCGGCGCGGCTGGAGCACGACGGCCGGGACGTGACCGCGCGCTTCGCGCTCGGCCAGGGGCAGTCGACGATCTTCGTGCTGGACTGCCTCGACGGGCGGATCCCGCAGCCGATGTGCTCGATCGGCCAGGCCGAGGAACTCGCCAACGGGACCGTGGCGTTCTGGCGGCACTGGATCGGCCAGTCCCGCTACCGCGGCCGCTGGCGCGAGATGGTGCACCGCTCGGCGCTCACCCTCAAACTCCTCACGCACGCGCCGACCGGCGCGATGGTCGCCGCGCCGACCACCAGCCTGCCCGAGCGGATCGGCGGCACCCGCAACTGGGACTACCGCTACCTGTGGGTCCGCGACGCCGCCTTCTGCGTCTACGCGCTGCTGCGCCTGGGGTTCACCAGCGAGGCCGAGGCGTTCATGGGCTTCCTCACCGAGCGCGTCCAGCAGGGCACGGTCGGCCCTTCCGGGCCGCTGCAGATCATGTACGGCATCGACGGCCGCACCGACCTGCCCGAGCAGGAGCTCTCGCACCTGGAGGGCTACCGCGGCTCGGCCCCGGTCCGGGTCGGCAACGGCGCGGCCGAACAGCTGCAACTGGACATCTACGGCGCGCTGATCGACTCGATCTACCTCTACGACAAGTGGGGCCAGCCGATTTCCAGCGATCACTGGGAGGCGGTGTGCGCCCTGGTCGACTGGGTGTGCGAGAACTGGGACACCCCGGACGAGGGCGTGTGGGAGACCCGGGGTGGCCGCCGCAACTTCCTCTACTCGCGGCTGATGTGCTGGGTGGCGATCGAGCGGGCGATGCGGATGGCGCGGCGGCGCGGCCTGCCCGCCGACATGAACCGCTGGGGCCGGGAGCGGGACACGATCTACCACCGCATCATGGACAAGGGCTGGTCGGTCCAGCGCCAGGCGTTCGTGCAGCACGAGGACGACGACGTGCTGGACGCCGCGGTACTGATGATGCCGATGACGAAGTTCATCGCGCCCACCGACCCCAAGTGGCTGTCCACGCTCGACGCGCTGACCGAGCAGCTCGTCTCCGACTCGCTGGTCCACCGCTACGACCCGCTCAGGAGCCGCGACGGCGTCGGCGGCGAGGAGGGCACCTTCTCGATCTGCTCGTTCTGGTACGTGGAGGCGCTGACGCGGGCCGGACGGCTCGACGAAGCGCGGCTGGCCTTCGAGAAGATGCTCACCTACGCCAACCACCTCGGCCTGTACGCCGAGGAGATCAGCCACGCCGGCGAGCAACTCGGCAACTTCCCCCAGGCGTTCACCCACCTCGCGCTGATCAGCGCGGCCTTCAACCTCGACCGCGTCCTGGGCTGAGCCCGGCCCGCAAACCCCACCCGCCGAGCGGCGGCGCCCGGCCCACGCGGGTGCGCTCCGGCGTGTCCCCGCCGGGTCGACGGTGACGACGTCCCCCGGGCGGACCGGCCTCCGCGGGGCGCTCCGTGGCGAGGAGATTCACCCGGTCGGCCCCCAGGCCGCGGACGAACTCCGTCCGCACGGCCGTGCCGGGACAGCCGCGCCCCCGGCGGCGGCCGCCCGCACCGGTCACCCTCCGCCATCGAGGGCGGCCGTCGCGTGATCGGGCTCTTGTGGGCGAAGCGGACACCTGTGTTATTCAATAGGGGGTGCGGTAGGGATCTCGGGGCTTCATCGCACGATCTCGGGTATGCCTCCGGTCATGGACGCCGGGGTGGGCGAGTGAGGTGAGCGAGCCGCATGGACTCCACATCCTCCCCCTCGTCATCGTCGCCGTTCGACCTGGTCAGCCGCGCTTTGGGGGAGTACATCCCGCACGGCGGCCCGGCGGCGGCGGTCAGTGCTGCCGCCGCGCAGAGCGAGAGCGCCGCCAACCCGCCGAGCGGTACCAGCCTGGTGGCCGGGGACCCGGAGCAGATCCTCGGCGCGGTCAACCTGGACCGTGACCTGAAGGTCACCCGCAGCAACCTGGAGGCCCCGGCTTTCGCGGGGATGACGGCCGAGCGCGGGAGGCCGTTCGCCGACCTGCTGCCGTCCGGCGACGTGCCGACGGTCACGAGGCGGCTGCGGCAGGTCCTGGAGACCGGGGAGGCGCATGTCGCCCGGGTCCAGCGGCTGCGCCGGGACGACGGTACCGACATCGTCGTCTCGATGAGCATCCTGCCGGCCGCGGGGCCGCAGGACGCGCTGACCGTCTCCCTGATCGCGATGGCCAAGCGGCTGCACCTGTACGCCTCCGAGACGGCGATCGGGACGTCGCTGGACATCGGCGAGACCGCCCAGTCCCTGGCGCAGTCGCTGATGGCCTGGGGCGACGTGGCCGCGGTGGACCTGGACTACGCCGTGTGGACCGGTGAGGCGGTCACCGAGCAGGCGCAGCAGCGCATCAGGCTGCGGCGGGCCGCCCTGGTGCCGGACCGGGCGTGGCCCGACGGGTATCTGACGCCCGGCGACAACCTGCCGGGCGAGGCGAGCCGCCTGCTGTCCCTGGCGGTCAGGCGCGGCGACGTCGCGCAGGCCGTCGTCATCCCCGACCGGAGGACCATCGAGCGGGTGCTGCGCGATCCGCGGCTGGTACGGGCCCTGGTTCCCGGGGACCGGCCGGCGAGCGTGGCGTGCATACCGCTGGTCCTGGAGGGCCTGGACGGCGAGCCGCCGGTGGTGCTGGGCCTGGCGGAGGTCTGGCGGCGGCCGGACCGCCCGTTCCAGGACGGCGAGCTGCTCGACCTGCAGGAGCTGGTCGCCAGGACCGCCCACCACGTCGACCTGGCCCGCCAGCACCAGCGCGAGCACGCCCAGGTGCTGGCGCTCCAGCGCCGGCTGCTGCCGCGGGCCGGGGGCGACACCATCGAGGTCGCCAGCGTCTACCAGCCCACCACGCCGGACAGCGCGGGCGTCGGCGGCGACTGGGTGAACAGCTTCCCGCTGCCGGGCGGCCGCACGGCGCTGGTCGTCGGCGACGTCGTCGGGCACGGTCTGGGAGCCGCCGCGGCCATGGGCCAGCTGAGCATGGAGGCGCGGGCGCTGCTGTCGGCGGGCCTGGGGCCCGAGGAGGTGCTGGAGCACCTGGACGAGACGGTGACGATCCTCGACGACACGGACTCCGGCCTGGCGGCCGGCTACAGCGCGCTGGGGTCGACCTGCTGCATCGCGGTCTACGATCCGGTCAGCCACCAGGTGGTGGTGTCCAGCGCGGGCCATCTGCCGCCGATCCTCGTCCTCCCCGACGGGACCGGCAGACCGCTCAGCATCCCGGCCCACCCCGGCCTGGGGGCCGAGTTCGCCCTGCGGGAGCCGTTCGACGTGCACAGCTTCGACGCGCCTCCGGGCTCGCTGCTCGCCCTGTACACCGACGGCCTGGTGGAGGACCCGGCGGTGCCGATCGACGAGGGCATCGGGCGGCTGGTGGCCGCCGTGAGCAGGGTGCATCCCTGGGACGACCTGCCGCGGGCCGCCCGGGGTGTGGTCGCCGACCTCGCGCCCGAGAGCCTGCGCGACGACGTGACCCTGCTACTGGCCCGGATGGCGGGCTGCCGGAGGCGGGACACCGCGGCCTGGCGGCTGCCGGCGCGGGACGACGCGGCGATGCGGGCGCGCGCGCTGACCGCCGGGCTGCTGGAGCAGTGGGGCACCAGGGACGACACCCGGTACACCGCGATGCTGCTGGTCAGCGAGCTGGTCACCAACGCCGTCCGGTTCGCCACCGGGCCGGTCACGGTCCGGCTGATCCGGGCCGGCCACAGCCTGCTGTGCGAGGTGGGCGACACCGGCAACGGACGGCCGCGGCTGGGCCGCGTCGGCCTGCTCGACGACCGGGGCCGCGGCCTCCAGGTGGTGCACCGGCTCACCACCCGCTGGGGGGTGCGGTGGACCGACACCGGCAAGGTCGTCTGGGCCGAGCTCGCCCGCTGACGCGAGGCCCGTCCGGGCCGGCGTCGCGGCGCGGGCGTGGTGCCGGCGGTGGGGTGCGGCCTTACAGCCACTCCCCCTCGATGGCGGTGGCCGTGAGGCCCGGTGCGGCGGCGTAGAGCACCGCGCGGCTGCCCGGCTTCTGGCCGGCGTCGTGGGCGCGCCGCAGGATGTCGAACACGGCGGCGCCGCCGCGGTTGCCGGTGGTGTAGCTCTCGCGGCTGTACGTCAGGAGCCCGTCCGGCCACTCGTCCGGCATGGTCTGCTCCATGTACTCCAGCACGCGGGTGCCGCCGGGGTGCGCGAGCAGCAGGTCGGGGTGCCAGGGCTGGGCGTCGCCCTCGTGGCGGCCCCGCAGCCACTCCCACATCGCGCCGACGGTGTCCTGCACGGCCCGCGGCCCGCGGCGGTCCATCACGAAGTGCGTGCCGTCGGCGCGCGTCTCCAGCCGGTGCAGGTCGCGGGTGCCGGGCAGGGTGTGGTTCCAGGACGCGTCCAGGCGCAGCACGGACTCCGGCCGGGGGCGGCCGGTGACCACGGCGGCGACCGCGGTGTCGGCGAACAGCAGCCGCACGATCAGGGACTCCAGGCTGTCGTCCGCGGGCTGGTAGGTGGTGCTCAGCGCCTCGGAGATCACGACCAGGACCACCCGGTCGGGGTCGGCGGCCACCAGGTCGGCGGCCAGCGCGAGGGAGCGGGTGCCGGCTATGCAGGCCCACTGCGTGGCGGGCAGGAGCAGCGCGTCCTCGCGCAGCGCGAGCCGGTTGGCCAGCGAGACGTCCAGTCCGGGCAGGGCGGGGGTGGTGGAGTGGCTGGTGATCAGGCAGTCCACGTCGGAGGCGTCCAGCCCGGCGATCTGCAGGGCGCCGCGCGCCGCGCGCTCGCCGTAGGCCTGCACGGCCTCCCACGCGGGGGCGGTGCGCTCCTGGACGGTCTGCGGGGCCGGGATCGCCTCGAGGGCGGCGATCACGCGCTCCGCGTCCTGCTCGGTGAAGCCGTCGCGGGCCAGCGCCTCGCGGGCCCGGGTGGCGGCCTGCGGCGTCAGAGCGCTGCCGGCGCCGGGGGCCACGGCGTCCTCCAGCGGCACCATCCACCCGCGGGTGTCGATGCCGGTGCTGGCCGCGATGCTGTCGATCCGGGGCAGCCAGGGCACGTCCGGCAGGCGGTCGCGCACCTCCGCCACGATCTGGCTGGTCTCCACGGAGTGCTCGCCGTGGATCACCGCAGGGGGGCACAGGTAAGCGGCCACGATTCGTACCTTTCTACGCAGGACTGGAAGGATGCCCGAACAGTATGAGATAGGTCACTTCATCCGTTCATGGTCAAGTAAGTGACATTGAGCATGAGTTCGGACTTACGCTGGCAATTCGGATCATATGGGCCAGCGTGGCGCTCGCGCAGTGACGGAGGCCACGCCGAAGGCCGCGAACAGCCCAAAGTGACCGAGCACACACCGGATGGGATATGACGGCACGTCGGCTGACGTGACGTCAGGCGGCCCGCTCCCGCACACCGCGCTGGAGCGGGCCGACCGTTGGGGCATATTCCAGTGGCACAGTCCAGTACATCTGAGGACGCGTCAGGCCACTCGTTGCCCGACCCGACGGATCACGAGGCCGTCGTCTCGTACTCGGGGACAGCGGCCGCAGCGGGGTGGTGCGACGGACGGCTCAGGACCAGGGTCAGCACGGCCAGGCAGGCGAAGATGCCGGCGGCCACGGCACCGGTGACGTGCAGGGCGGCGGTGAAGGCGGCCCGTGCGGTGCCGAGCAGTTCCGCGCCCTGACCGGAGGGCAGGCGGTGGCCGGCCGCGACCGCTCCGGCCAGGGAGTCGGAGGTGCCGTGCGTCCGGCTGCGGTAGACCACGGCAGCCAGCGCTCCCAGCAGCGCGAACCCGAGGGAGCCGCCGAAGTAGTTGCCGGTCTCGGACATCGACGCCGCGGAGCCGGCCCGCTCCGGCGGCACCGACCCGACGACCAGCCCGGTGCCCAGGGCGAACAGCGGCCCGGTGCCCAGCGCCAGGACCGTGATGCCGGTGATCACCAGGGGCAGCGCGTGCGCCCCGCCCACGAAGGCCAGCAGCAGGCCGCCCACCGCGGACAGCGCCAGTCCCCCGGCGATCGCGGTCGTCGGCCGCATCCGCCCGGCCAGCGCAGGGGCGGCCAGGGTGCCGGCGGCCACCCCCAGACCCATGGGTGCGAACAGCACGGCGGACGCGGCGGGCGAGTGGCCGAGCACGTTCTGCAGGTACTGCGTCACCAGCAGGCCCGTGCCGGCCATGGCCACACCCGCGAGGACCAGCCCGACGAGCACGGCGGTGAACGGCCGGCTGCGCAGCAGCCGCAGATCCAGCAGCGGCGCCTCCAGCCGCAGCTGCCGGCGCACGAACACCACGCCGACCCCGGCACCGGCCACCAGCGCGAGCCCCGGCACCAGCGGTGTGCTCCCGACCGCCAGCTGCTTGATGCCGTAGATCACCGGCAGCACCGCCGCCAGCGACAGGACGACGCTCGCCGGGTCCAGCCGGCCGGCCCGCTCGCTGCGGGACTCCGGCAGCAGGACCGGCCCGGCGACCAGCAGCAGCACCATCGCCGGCACCGAGACCAGGAACACCGATCCCCACCAGAAGTACTGCAGCAGGACCCCGGCGAGCACCGGGCCGAGCGCGCCGCCGACGAACTGGCACGTCGCCCAGATCGCGATCGCCCTGCCGCGCCGCCGGTCGTCGGCGAACATGCCGGTGATCAGCGCCAGGGTCGAGGGCGCCAGCGTCGCGCCCGCCACGCCCAGCAGCGCCCGCGTGACGATCAGCATCAACGGGTCGACGGCGAACGCGGCCACCACCGACAGCACGGCGAACGCGCCCGCGCCGGTCATCAGCAGCCGGCGCCGGCCGATCCGGTCGCCGAGCGTTCCCATCGTGATGACCAGGCCGGCCACCGTGAAGCCGTAGCCGTCGCTGATCCACAGCTGCTCGACGTCGCTCGCCCCCAGGTCGGCGCTCAGCCGCGGGAGCGCGAGCAGCAGCGCCGTGGTGTCCAGTGCGACGAGGAAGGTCGGCAGCATGAGGAGGGCCAGCCCCAGCCACGCCCGGTTGACTCGCATGTCCGCAACTCCTTGTGTTCTCGATCTCGTGCCCGGTGGTCGGAGCGGCGGAGCGGTTCTTGACACCGGATCCGTGCGAGATTTCTCGGCGGACGATTTCTCGGCGGACGGTGTCAAGACCGCGGCGCCGGCGCCGACCAAGGGGTGACGGGCCCCGCCGGGGGTTCGCGGACCACGAGGAGAACGCCATGAAGTTCCTGATCAGCCTGCACATCAACCCGGCCGTGCTGGACGCGCTGACCGACGAGGAGAAGGCCGCCATCGGCGAGGGCCACGGCAGGTTCATCCAGGCGCTGAAGGAGTCCGGCGAGCTGATCACCACGCAGGCCCTCGCCGACCCGTCGCAGGCAGCCGTGGTGAGCGTGCGCAACGGCCAGCCGGTGGTGACCGACGGCCCGTTCCTGGAGGCCAAGGAGCACCTGGGCGGCTTCTACCTGCTGGACTGCGAGGACCGGGCGCGGGCGATCGAGCTGGCCGGGCAGATCCCGGACGCCGCGATCGAGGGCCTGGGCGTCGAGGTGCGGCAGGTGATGTTCGCCGACGGACAATTGGAGGCATGACCGCACCGCACATCGAGGACCTGCTGCGCACCCTGGCCCCGCAGGTCCTCGGCGCGCTGGTCCGGCGCTACGGCGGGTTCGAGGACTGCGAGGACGCGGTGCAGGAGGCGGTGCTCGCCGCCAGCGTGCAGTGGCCGGCCGAGGGGCTGCCGGACCATCCGCGCGGCTGGCTGACGACCGTCGCCTCGCGCCGGCTCATCGACCAGATGCGCAGCGACCGGGCCCGCCGGGAGCGGGAGTCGGCGAACGCCGCGGAGCTGCCTCCGGCCGAGGTGCCGGGCACCGACGACACGCTCGTGCTGCTGTTCCTGTGCTGCCATCCGACGCTGACCGCGGCTTCGCAGACCGCCCTGACGCTGCGGGCGGTCGGTGGCCTGACCACGGCCGAGATCGCCCGCGCGTTCCTGGTGCCGGAGGCCACGATGGCGGCCAGGATCAGCCGGGCCAAGCAGCGCGTCAGAGCGGCCGGCAGCACGTTCGCCCTGCCGGCGGGCGAGGAACTCGACGCGCGCCTCCAGGTCGTCCTGCACGTGCTCTACCTGATCTTCAACGAGGGCTACACCGCCTCGTCGGGCAGCGCTCTGCACCGCGCCGACCTGGCGCGCGAGGCGATCCGGCTGACGAGGACGGTGCACGCGCAACTGCCCGACGACGGCGAGGTGACGGGCCTGCTGGCGCTGATGCTGCTCACCCACGCGCGCCGCGGCGCGCGCACGACGGCATCCGGCGACCTGGTCCCGCTGGAGGAGCAGGACCGCACCCTGTGGGACCGCGCGCTGATCGACGAGGGCACCGACCTGGTGAAGGCGTCGCTGGCCGGACCGGCGCTGGGGCCCTACCAGTTGCAGGCGGCCATCGCCGCGACGCACGCCGACGCGGCCACGGCCGGGGAGACCGACTGGCGGCAGGTGCACGCCCTTTACCTGATCCTGGAGCTGATCGCGCCCAACCCGATGGTCACCCTCAACCGGGCGATCGCGCTGTCCGAGGCCGAGGGCCCGCGGGCCGGGCTGGCCCTGCTGGCCACCCTCGACGGCGACGAACGGATCGCCGGGCACCACCGGTTGCTGTCGGCGCGGGCCCATCTGCTGGAGAAGACCGGCGACTTCAGTGAGGCGTACGCGTGCTACCGGCGCGCCGCGAAGGGCACCGCCAGCCTCGCCGAGCAGCGCTATCTGGAGACCCGCGCCGTCCGGGTGGCCCGGCTCGCCCCCGAGGCGCCGCCGGGGCGGCAGCCGTGAAACCGCAGCGGGTGCCGCGTCCCGCGCCGGCCTGAATCCCCGGCCTTCCGGGGGGGCGGGCCGGCGAGTCCTCGCTTGATCCCGCGACGCGCCGCGTGCTAGAAGGGGGCCGGTGCGATTCCAAGGTGCGGCGGTGAAAGCCCGCCGGTTCCGCTGGTGGCAGCGGGACGACCCGGTGTGATTCCGGGGCCACGCGGTGACACCCCGCCACCTCTCGGGCCCGACGCGGGCCCCTGCGTTCTTGGTGCGGCCGGGCCGTCCGGCCGCTGTCGAGAGGTGGTTGACGTGTTCACCGGACACATCCAGGAGATCGGCACCGTCGTGGACGCAGGCGGGGACCGGTTCGCGATCCGCGCTCCGCAGGCCGCCGCCCGGGCACCGGGCACCGTCTGCGTGAACGGCGTGGGACTGACCGTCACACCGGCCTCCGCGGCCGAGGGGGTGCTGGCCGGGTGCGTGTCCGCGGACACCCGCCGCAGGTCGACGCTCGGCCGGCTGCGGGCCGGGGCGCGGGTCAACGTCGAGGCGCCGCTGCGGCTCGGCGACCCCGGCGGCGGGCATCTGGTGCAGGGCGACGTCGAGGCCGTGGGCAAGGTGGTGCGGATCGACGACGTCGGGATCACCCGGCGGATGTGGATCAAGCCGCCGGAGCGGTTCACCGCGCTGATCACCGCGAAGGCCCAGCTCGCCGTCGACGGGGTGAGCCTGACCGTCGCCGAGGTGGCCCGCGACCGGTTCGCCGTGGCACTCGTCCCGCTGACCCTGCAGGCCACCACGCTGGCGGAGTTGGCCGTCGGGGACCGGGTGAACCTCGAACCCGACCTGGTGACGCGGCTGGCGCGGCGCTGGCCCTGCGACGCGCGGAAGGCCGTGGCCGAGGTGGTCGCGGCGCTGCCGTGGGCCGGCCGGGTCACCGGCACCCGCGGGGTGCAGCAGGCGGTCGCCCAACTGGCCGCCGGCGGCGCCGTGGTGATCTGGGACCCGGAGCGGGAGTGCGAGGGCGACGTGGTGTTCGCGGGGGCCCGGCTGCGACCGGAGGCGTTCACCTTCCTGCTCACGCAGGTGTGCGGCCATCCGACGGTGCCCTGCGCGCCGGAGGTCCTGGAACGCCTGGAACTCGGCCCGGTTCCCGGGCCGGGCGACCGGCACGGCACGCGGCCGCACATCCCGGTCGATCTGGCGGCGGCCACCGGCACCGGCGTGTCGGCGGCCGAACGCGCGGCCACCGTACGGCGGTTGGCGCATCCCGACGCCCGCCCTGACGACTTCCTGCGCCCCGGGCACGTCTTCCCGCTGGCGGCCCGCCCCGGCGGGCTCGCCGAGCGGGCGGGCCACACCGAGGCCACGGTCGCGCTGTGCACGGCGGCCGGGCTGCCGCCGGTGGGCGTGTGCTGCGAGGTCATGAACGAGGACGGCACCATGGCGGTGGCCGCCGACCTGGAGGTCGCCGCGCTGCGCTGGGGTCTGCCGCTGCTGGACATCGCCGACCTGACGGCGCACCTGTAGCGGCAGGCCACGGACGCTTCGCGAAGCCGCCGGCTGTGGGGTGGCCGGAAGCGTTTCCGGTGGCCCGCGGTGCCCGCTCGGGCGCCGCGGGCCGCCTTCGTCAACTCGGAATGCTCCACTGCTGGTTGGCGCTGTCGAAGCAGGTCCAGATCTGCAGGCGCGTGCCGTTGGCGGAGCTGGGGCCGGTGGCGTCGAGGCACTTGCCGGAAGCCGGGTTGACCAGCTCGCCGTTGGACTGGTGCTGCCATGCCTGGGCGGCGGTGCCGTTGCAGTCGTAGAGCTGCACCTGGGTGCCGTCGGCGGTGCCGGCCGCGGTGACGTCCATGCACTTGCCGAGGGCCTTCAGCGTGCCGTCGGACCCGACGGTCCACTGCTGGGCGCCGGTGCCGTTGCAGTCGTACAGCTGGACGGCGGTCCCGTTGGCGCTGCTGGCGCCGGCCACGTCCACGCACTTGCCGCCGTAGCCGGTTATCTGGCCGGTCTTTCCGGTACCGCCACCGCCGGTGCTGCCGGTGGTGAGCTGGTTGAAGATCCGCGAGTAGGCGTAGCCCGCGGGCTTGTCGTAGAAGTCGACCTCCCAGAAGGACAGTTCCTGCACGCCGTTGGAGGCGGCGAAGCCCTCCAGCGACTGGGCGTCGGACTGCGAGAAGTACTCGTTGTCGTCGTTCTGGCCCGCGATCGTGGTCAGGCCGATCCGGTTGTACGCGGCCGAGGTGGAGATGCCGTAGAGGCCGGCGAGCTGGCTCGCGGTGCCGCGGGCCGCGGACTCGGCGTCGGCCAGCGCGTTCTGGCCGTCCCCGAAGTCCATGGTCATGATGTTCACCGCGCTGACGTCGACGCCCTTGCTCTTGGCGTCGCTGAGCACCCCGTACTCCTGCGAGGGCAGGCCGCCGGGGTCGACGGCGAGCGTGTACGCCACCTGCACGGACGGGTTCTGCGCCTGGAGTGCGGCGAGCGCCTGGTTGCGGCGCTGGTTGGCGGCGCTGTCGCCCAGCGTGCCGCCCTCGATGTCGAAGTCGAGCCGGGTGATGCCGTAGGTGTTGACGATGGCGGCGTAGGCCGCGGTGAGCGAGGACACCGACGTGCAGGTCTGGGCGAGTTCGCCGCCCTCCGCACCGCCGAAGGAGATGATCGCGGTGCCGCCGGCCGCCTTGAGCGCGTTGATCTGCGAGGTGTAGGCGCCGACCCCGTCGCCGCTGGCCTCCCACTGTGCGGTGCAGCCGGACTTCGGGATGAGGAAGGCGAGCGTGTAGTACTTCAGGCCGGTGGCGTTCATGTCGGACGCCATGTCGTTGGCCGTGTTGCCGTCGATCTGCAGGTAGGGGGCGGCGAAGTGGGCGGGAAGTCCGGTCGCGGCATGGGCCTGGCCCGTGGTGCCGAGGCAGGCGGCCGCGAGGGCGACGGCCGTCGTGGCGACGGGGGCTACGCCGTTTCTGAAACGCATGGGGGCTCCGTGTGAGGCCGATGAGGTGGGGGGTGTTTCAGCTGGCCGAGCAGAGCGGAGTCTGCGCGCGTTCATGACATGCCGTCAAGACAAGAGACAGGAAACCTTCCTGATGGATCATGATGACCGCGACCAGGGAATCCGTACCCGGGCTCTGACCCGCGCGTTCGCAACTTGGAAGCAGAATCAGCCAATCGGCGGGACACGGCCCCGCCGGCTGCAGAAGGCAAAGGTCCGGTCAGCCCGGCGGGCCGTCATGCCCGCGCACTGACCCGTTTCAGTAACAACGCGCTGCCCGGGAGTGGGGACGCGCCACCGTGCGGGCCGGCCCGCCGGGCATCAGCCGTCGAACCGGCTCCAGGGGAACGGGTACTCGCCGAGCGGCGTCAGGGTCTGCCGGTCGAGCGTGCCGAAGGCGGCGATGGCTTCCGTGTCGTCGGCGTTGATCAGGGCCAGCAGCCCCGGCGCGGCGTAGAAGCTCTCGGAGGTGAACATGGGCAGGAACGGGCTGAGCGGGACAGGGCGCAGGACGTCCCGCAGCGGGGCGAGGCGGGACGGCGGCATCACCTTGGTCCACGCCTGGCCGGGCGCGACGAGCTGGGTGTGGTAGAGGACGTACTGCAGCAGGAACCGGCTCAGGGGCTCCCGCTCCACGACCACCTCCGGGTCCGGCCGGTGGGGATCGAAGGTCATCCACACGGCGGGGTCGGCCCCGTCCGTGCCTTCAGGCGGCCACGGCACCGACCAGTCCCAGGAGCCCTGGGACTCCAGCGCGAAGACCAGCCGGTCGCCGAGCGGCCCGGCAGCGCGCTCCGGCTGCCGCAGCAGCGGGTTGTGGAAGGCACGGAGCCCCGGCCGCAGGCGGGCCAGGCGGTACAGCGCGGCCAGCGCCTCCGGCATCGCGTCGGACCCGGCGTCCGCGCCGTCCGCCCGGCTCTGCGCGTCCTCCTGGTCCTCGTCCCCGTCCGAGGCGGGGTACCAGCCGAGGACGAACGCCTCCAGCGCCCGGAGGGGGTCGGAGTCCACGAGCGCCACCCACTCCGCACCGGGCAGGGGAACGCGGGCGTCGTCGGTCGGCTGAGCAGGCACGATGATCACACCGGCATGGTCGCAGACGGCGAGGCGGCGCCCGCGCTCAGGTCTGCACCGCGTACACCAGACCGCTCTTGCTGCCGACGTAGACCACGCCGTCCGCCACGGCCGGCGACCAGGCACCGCCGTTCGTGGGGAAGGCCCAGCGCTGCCTGCCCGTCGCGGCGTCCACCGCGTACAGGTGGCTGTCGTCGCTGCCGGTGTACACCACGCCGCCCGCCACGGCCGGGCTGGAGTCGATGAGGTCGCCGGTGCGGAAGGCCCAGCGTTTGGCGCCCGTTCTCGCGTCGAGCGCGTACAGGCGCTCGTCGTCGGCTCCGAAGTAGACCGCGCCGCCGGCGACCGTGGGCGTGGAGTTCACGCCTTCCACCTCGAACGCCCAGCGCTTGCTGCCCTTGGCGGCGTCGAGCGCGTACAGGTGGTGGTCGAGGCTGCCGAAGTAGACCGTGCCGTTCGCGACCGTCGCCGACGACCCGACGAGGTCGCCGGTCGGGAAGGTCCAGCGCACCTTGCCGGTGGCGGAGTCCAGGGCGTACAGGTCGTGGCCCAGGGCGCCGATGTAGACGAGGCCGCCGGCCACGGCGGGCGACAGTTCGATCAGGCCGTCCGGGGAGAACTGGTGGCTCCAGCGCTTGTTCCCGGTGAGGGCGTCCACCGCGTACATGTTCCGGTCGGTGCTGCCGAAATAGAGCACTCCGTCGACGAGGACGGGCGACGAGTCGACGGAGCCGCCAGTGCGGAAGGCCCAGCGTTTCCTGCCCGTGCCGGCGTCCAGGGCGTACAGGTTGTTGTCGGTGCTGCCGGCGTAGACCAGGCCGTTCGCCAGCGTCGCCGTCGACCGCATCAGGCCCTCGCTGGCGAAGGCCCAGCGCTGCTTGCCCGTCGCGGCGTCGACGGCGTAGAAGCTGTGGTCGTTGCTGCCGAAGTAGACGACCCCGCCGGCGACGGTCGGCGTCGTCTGCACCTTGTCGCCGGCGCTGAACTCCCAGCGTTTCCTGCCGGGTCGGAACGTGGGCGGCGGCGTGGAGGGCGCCGGCCGGGTGGTCGCCGTGCCGCCGCCGGCGGGCGGACCGGCCGAGCTGGAGCCGTCACCGGTGGCCCGCCACACGGCGATGCCGGCTCCGGCCGCCACCGCCATACCGGTCAGGGCGAGCAGGGCGCCGCGCCGGGAGAGGGGGCCGGGAAGGACGCCGGGGTAAGGGATCGCCGGTGGCGCGGGCTCGGGCACCGGGTCGTCCGCCGCCGGCGGTGGGACGAAGCCCTGGGCGGCCTGATCGCCGGTCTGGGTGAGGGCCTCGTGCAGGCCGGGAGCGCGGGCGGGGACCGGCACCGCGGCCGGGCCCGGCTGCCCGGCGGGGGCCTGCGCCGTCGCTGCTTGGGATATGTCGGGCGTCGCGGGAGGCGCGGCCGGGCCCGGCTGGGGCGCGGAGGCGGCGTCGGCAACGGTGGGGGTGGGGCGGGGAGTCGAGGCCGATG
>Ga0123353_10002419_pt1 | contig 23205 bp, 26 predicted proteins | sample TergutLab28metaG_3_FD_92763 | JGI IMG/M metagenome (GOLD analysis project Ga0123353, IMG submission 92763) | Labiotermes labralis P3 segment gut microbial communities from Petit-Saut dam, French Guiana - Lab288 P3 | ecosystem: Host-associated > Arthropoda: Insects > Digestive system > Gut ... | reverse complement strand
TTATCGGGTTGTTGAGAACAAATGTATACCGATTTAGTGACAGCGGCTCTATCATACTCCCCTGTAGCCAATCCTTTTGACTAAACCGCATCATCGCAGGCTCATATTGCCGCGCCCGTAGGTTCTACATACCTGTAGCGGCATCGAACCACTCGGCATTAAACCCAAACCCCGTTTGCTTGCCACTAAGCATCTCGCCAAACGGAGAGTAGGCCATGCTTAAAATCGTTCCATCCATTACGGCTTGTGCAACAGAACCGCGCCCATCGTACACATATTGCGTTTTCAAGGTGCTGTTTAGCGCGCAAATGCGTTCCAACCCGTAAACGTAGCTTGTCGTTCCCTTTTCCGTGGTTTCAGCAAGCAACTGCCCATACGGCAAAGTAATATCGTAAATATAACTTGTTTTCACCCATTCGTCAACGCTTGGTTCGGCGGCATCTATCGCCCTGCCTTGCAGCATTTCTTCCATTGTCAGCCGGTCGGGATTGCCTTTCTGCATCATTCCTGTGCGCAGCCCAAATGCATCCAGGGTATACTGTTGCTCAAACCCATCGTACCCCGTATATCCAACCAGCTTGTCCATCGCGTCATAGGCATACGTGTCGCGCTGCCTGCCCATTTGCTTCCGGGTCAGGTTGCCCCTCCTATCGTATGTGTAATTTATGCGTCCTCCGGCCCGCGCATTTGGGTAAGCTGGTTGCCCTTGTTGTAGGTCATGGAAAGTGTTATGGGGGTCGCCGCAATGCACTGGCCCTGCTCCTGCCCACGGTGTTTGGTTTTGCGTGCTGCTTTGTGTTTGCCGGCGTCGCGCGCTATTTTTCATGAACCATCCATCAAACACCATGCGCAAAACATTGCAGATACGTTGATCGCTCCGGCTTGCGCCATCTCCGCGCTGCGCCGTGATTCGCCCACAATAACACGCTTTTGACACACCTTGATTCACGTTGAGCAATTCAAATATATCAAACGCTTTGCATACTATGTTTTCGGTGATGTAGTCTATGATTCCTTGTCTCCGACGCCCCGCAGTCTGCTGCTGGGCCTTTTATTCGTTTGCCGATAAAAGAAGATGGCCCGATAAACTAAGGCTTTGAATTATCGATTCCTTCCATTCCCAGCAACCATTCCACACTTACGTTCAGTACGGTGCACAGCATGGGCAGTTCATAATCCTGCACCGCCCTTCTGCATCCTTCCAGCCGCGATATGCCGGATTCGGAAACTTCCATTCCCTCGCTTTGCAGCATCGCCATCAACTCGTGCTGTTTCAAACCTTTCATGCGTCGGACTCGTTCCACCTTCGCTCCGACGATATTGCGCGTGCCAAGCGGTGACATTCGTGGCTTCGACATGCGCAATCACTCCTTTTATCTGTAGTATAGGAGCGAACGCAGTTGATTTAATGCAGAATATGCATTATAATGTTTTTAATGCAATTTCTGCATCATACTTGAATATCCGAACCGGGGAACCAACATATCGGCCCGGCCCGACGCATATGCTCCCTTCACCCATAAAGAGGCGTGGAGGGAGTGTTCATCGTGTACGGACTCGCACTGGAAGGCGGAGGAACGCGCGGCGCGGCCCATGCGGGGGTGCTGCGCGCCCTGCATGAGCAGCGGATATTGCCGGGCATCGTCTCCGGCACCAGCGCCGGCGCTATGGTGGCCGGGGTTTATGCATGGCGGGGCCAGCTCTCCGATGTTCAGGAAGCCATGGCGCAATGCGTGCGCATGGGTTCCCGGCTGCTGGACGTGAATCTGCTTGGCATCGCACGGGGAGTGGCCGAGCTGGCGACGCTCCGTAACTTTCGGTTGGACGGCGTGTTCAAAGGTGATCGACTGCAGCAGTGGATGCGGCGCTTCACGGACGGCGCCCACGTGCGCGACGCCGCCTTTCCGCTGGTGATGACGGCGGTGGATTTGATCAGCGGGCGGATGGTATACTTCTCGTCCCAAGAACCGCTCCGCGTGGTGGAAACTCCCCGCGCCCCGGGCGATGCGTGCGGGCCCATGGGCGGAGCGCCGGTGTGGGAGATGGGCGCCCGGATCGACCAGGCGGTGCGGGCTTCCACGGCCATTCCGGTGGCGTTCAGGCCCTATTCGTATCTCGGGTATCAACTGGTGGACGGCGGCGTGCTGGAAATCGTTCCCGTTCAGGCGCTCCTTGCGATCAAAAGGGTCAAGGTGTTGGCCGTGGTGCTGGAAACACCCGGCCATTGCAAACCGCCCGACGATGTGCTGGGCATCGGGTGGCGCTCCATCGAGGTGATGCAAGCCCGGCTGCTGGACGACCAAGCCAGCGCGGCGGGCATGGTACTGCGCGTGCGCCTGCCCGAGGGCAGCGGGGTATTCGCCTTTGAGCAGATAGAAGAATACGAGCGCCTGGGCTATCATGCCGCCATGGAGGCGATGCCGCGCATCCGTCAAAAGTTCGGTCTGGCGTCCGGTTTGGATCTCAAAAAGCAAGGAAATGGAATGCATGACCGCTTTGCCAGGGAGATCACCAATACGCCGTAACATGCATAGCGGGCAGCAGAAGGCCGTCGTCTCCCGCAAGCCGCAGCGTCACCTCGTACTTGGTCGTGTCCAGCATTTTCTTGCCAAGGGGGGCGATGCGTTCCACCGTGGCCGCGAGAAGTCTGTCGGGTTTTGCATCCAGCCTCACGCGCACAATCATTCCCACAGACAGGGTAAGGATATCCAACTCATCCACATCCACCGCGCATTCAAGGGCATGAAGCGGCGCGGCGGTGAGCAGCAGTTGCCCCTTGGCCACATACTGGCCGGGCTGTACGTACAACGCGGTGAGCACGCAGTCTTCCAACGCCGTCACCTCTGGTTGGGCGGCGGTTTCGTAGCGGGTGTCGGCGGCGTCCAGCACATAGAGCGGCTGCCCGCGATCGACGGTCTGCCCCTCTTCAACCAGTATGCCGGCAATGACGCCCTGGGCGGCGACGGCGATCGGCGGCACGCGCTGCGCCTTGCCTCTGCCCACCCTGTCTGTGTCCTTGTATTCGCTGCCGGCGCCCCGGTAGACGCGAATGGATTCTTCAATATTGAATATCCCCGCAGGGAATTCCACGGTAAAATCTGAGCCGTTGACCGCGACAACGCGCCCCGGCGCCTCTTTTTTGTCGTTGACGCCGGTTTTGTTGTTGTATACGCGCAGCGTTTCACCCACGCGGATATCGCGGTTTGCCGCGTCGTCATAGGCGGTGGCGGCAGAGGTTTTCAACCAATGAACATCCGTGCGCTCGAGATAGCACAGAGCGCCGTATTCCTTGATCACGTTTTCGGCGATGTCGCCGATGTGGGCGTGCTGGACGCGGATCACGCCGCCGAAAGGCGCGGGCACGTCCGCCGGGCGCACCTGCATCAGCACGTCGTCCTGCCGGATATCGTCGCCGACCGAGAGATCGAACGCCTCCAGCTGCCCGCCCATCGGAGCGTAGAGGTACACGGTTTCACCGGCGCGCACCGTGCCCTTGGCCCATCTATCGCCGAGCGCTTGATCTGCCGCCACCGATACCGGCGGCGCCCAAAAACACGCGCAGAGCGCCGCGAGCAGCATGTTTCGCATACGTCTGACGGGTGTTTTTCTGACAGGTATTTTTCTAATAGGTGCTTTCATAACAAGTGCCTCCTTATTCGACGCTTTTCAGCGCTTCTACCATGTTCACTTTCTTAAACTTTCCGCCGATGATATGGTTCACCGCCTGCGCGAAGATCAGGGTGATGACGGGCGTAAGCATCCAACTCTTCCGCGCGATGTACGGCACGAACTCCAGCGTGTTGGGAAGCCCCGCGTGCAGAACCCAGGCGTGCAGATACGGCCCGGCCAGCAGGCCGATCGGAATGCTTAGCACCGCGACAATCGTGTTTTCGCGCAGAATCACGCGCTTGTTTTCGCGGGGATAGAAGCCCAATACCATCAGCGTGGCCAATTCGCGTTGCCGCTCAAAAAAATTGATCTGCCCAAGCGTGTACAGCACCACCAGCGCCAACGCGCCGGAGAAAAGCACCATCAGCAGCACCAGCAAATCCAATACCTGCGTAAGGGTGCTGTTGATGGCCCGCTCTTCGTCAAGGGTGCGCACCGTGTCCACGCCATCGAAATCGCCGAGCGCCTGTGGGCGTATTTCGCCGCCGGAAAGCATGAGTGCCGTGGGCGAATACGGGGCAATGTCCAGCGAACGGTACGCGAGCCTGCTCAGGTACAGTCCCTGCCCCAGTTGCATCGTGATCACCCCTTCCACCCGGACGGTGGCCGTCTTGCCGTTCGCCGTGCGCAGCATCATTTCGTCGCCGGGCCGCACCCCGGTTTCTTCGCTGAACTTCTCGGTAATCAGCGCACCGTGTCCGGGCATCGATACCGGATTCTTGCCGGCATCCTCCACCCGCACCATGGCGGGCTCGTTTTCCAGCACAAACAGTTGCTTGCTCTGCCAGCCGCCGCCGATCCACACTTCCGCAACGGTTTCCATCATGCTCTCCATTTCCCTTGCGTTTGCGCGCTTTCGAAGGGCGTCCAGATAACCGTCCGAAAGATGCGGTTTGTTGAGCGTAACGCGCAGATCGTAGCGCATGGTGTAGCCATAATGGTTTTCGATCACGTACTGTACCGAGTCGCGCAACCCAAAGCCGGTGAGCAACAGCGCCGTGCATCCCACCACGCCCACCATCCCGATCGCAAAGCGGGGGACGTTGCGCAGTATGTTGCGGATCACCATCTTGCTGCTGAACGAAAACCTTCTCCACAAAAAAGGCAGGCGCTCCAGGAACACGCGGCGTCCCTTGGCCGGCGGCCTTGGGCGGAGCAATGAAGACGGCGATTCGCGAAGCGAGCGCCGGCAGCTTAAAAAGCTGGCACCGGTGGCGATCAGCACCGTAAGCGCACAAACCACCGCGCACATGCCCGGATCCATATAGGGCTTAACCCCGGGGAGCGTATAGATATTTGCCAGCATACCGATCACCGTGCGGCCCAGAAAATAATCCGCCAACAACAGCCCCAGCGCGCAGCCCAACAGCGCGATCCAAAGGCCATAACTGGCGTAATGCCAAATAAGCGCACCTCTCCCATAGCCCTGGGAGCGCAGCGTGCCGATCTGCTGGCGCTGGTTGTCCACCAAGCGCTTCATGGTGCTCCAGGTGATCAGCGCCGCCACAAAGAAGAATACCGCGGGAAATACCTGCCCCAGCGCGTGAACCTGTTCCACTTCTTCTATGGCCATTCGGATGCCCATGCTGTCTTCCCGAAGCGTAAGCTTTATCTGCGCGTCGTCCAGGAGCGCTTCGATGGCTTCCTTTACCGAGCCGGCATCGGCCTGCGGCGCCACCGTGACCGACGCGCCGGTATAGGGGAACATGGCGAGCGTGCCTCCGGACACCGTGGCATAGCCGAATTTCGCCGCGTCGGCCTTTAGGTTCCTGCCGTCGCTGTACACCACATACTCCGCCTGATAGCCGATGCCCGCAATCGACAATTCCAGCGGCATGCCATGGAACTCCAGAATCAGCCTGTCTCCCGGCGCGAGGCCATGGGCCTGGGCAAAGGCTTCGGCCAAGATGCACAGGTTCTTTGCGCCCGGCGGGAAGGCTTCGCCCCCCGTCAACATGGGGCGATTGACGCGCGCGTCCCCATCGCTCATGAACAAATCGAGTTCCGGTTCGCCGGGCAGGTTCTTTACCGTGGCGCGGCCGGCAACCCGCCGCTGGGCGTCCAACACGCCGGGAAGCGCGGCAATCTCCTTCGCCCGGCGGTCGCTTATCTCACCCGCGATCCAGATGTCGGCCAGCGCGCAAACAGCAAACTGCTCGTCCAGGCATTTCTGCATGCCCATGGCGCTGCCGTTGATGCCGCAGTAGAGCGTCACCGATAGCATGCAGATGATGAGCACAGCCATAAAGGACTTCCAGCCTGAAAGAATATCCCGAAGCAGCTTTTTATGGAGCATATTGCCGCGCGCTTTTTGCCTTACCACACGATTTCCTCCATGGGCCGGGGATTCTCGTTCTCCACGATTTCACTGATTCGCCCGCTCTTCATGCGGATAACGGACTGCGCGGCGGGCACGATCGCCACGTTGTGGGTAATGATCATCACGGTCTTGCCCGTGTCGCGGCATACCTCGCGCAACAGCGTCAATATCATGCGGCCCGTTTCGCTGTCCAGCGCCCCGGTGGGTTCGTCGCACAGCAACAGTTCGGGGTTCTTGCACAGCGCCCGGGCGATGGCCACGCGCTGTTGTTCGCCGCCCGAGAGCTGCGCCGGAAAGTTATGCATGCGGTCCACCAGCCCGACCCGCTCCAGGGTCTGCGCCGGATCGAGGGCGTTGCGCCCGACCTGCCGCGCCAGTTCGACGTTTTCCAGGGCGGTCAAATTGGGCATCAGGTTGTAAAACTGAAACACAAAGCCCACCTCGTCGCGGCGATACTGGTTCAGCTCCCGGTCCTTGAGGGGGACAATGTCCCGGCCCTTGACGAAAATCCGGCCGCTGGTTGCGCGATCCATGCCGCCGAGCAGGTTAAGAACCGTGGTTTTCCCGGCGCCGCTGGGCCCCAGCACGGCCACGAACGCCCCGTCGCGCACGGTAAAACTGGCGTCCTTCACGGCGTCGATCCGCACATCTCCCATTTGGTATACCTTGTTGACTTCTTCAAACAGTATGTCCGCCATGCTTACTCCTTTTTTGTCGGCAACAGCGCCCCCTCGGGCAGCACCAAGATGCGCTCCACGAAGTTCTGCAAAAGGGTCATGATCTCGTCCGCGGCGGGCATGGCGGCGTCTAAGCCTACGCCGACAAAGCCCGCGAGTATGAAGCGGGCCGTGTACTCGGGGTATGCCACGCAAAAATCACCGCTCCGCTGTCCGTCGGTGAGCAACTGCGTTAGATAGGGCATGAGCAGCCGGCGCGTCTGGTGTTCAAACAGGGCGTGGAGCTGGGCGCTGATGGCCGGCAGGCGCAACGCGTCATACCCATGCGTTAGAAACTCCGCAATCACGGAAAACGCCTCGCGCATGCGGTGGATCGGCGGGCTTTCCTGCGTGGCGATACTCTGCGCGATATGCTGCAAAAGCTGTTTGCCCATTTGCTCCAGCGCGGCAAACAGCACCTCTTCCTTGCTTTTGAAGTAATAGTAAAACAGCCCTTGCGCGACCCCCAGGCTTTTGACGATATCCTGCACCGTCGTCCGCTCGTATCCGTTTTGCCGAAACAGCGTACACGCGGCTTCGATCATTTCCTGCCGGCGGACTTCCGGTGCCTTGCTGACACGCGACACAAAAACGCCTCCTCCAAATCAGGAATGCCCTGGAGATTGATTATATGCCATTTGATTGACTGATGTCAATCAAATGGCATATTTTGTTCATTACCCGCGGCGCTTCGGCCAGCAAAACAACCAGGCCGGAGCCGCCCATGATCGCCCCGGGCGTAAATAAGCGGCTCCGCTTCGCTGCCGAAGCCGAGCCGCCTGTACCGCCATCGTTTCTCTACGCATCGATCTTCAGTTAGGGCGCCCTCTCGCAAAAAGGGATGTTGATTTTTGTACTCAAACGAGTATAATTTACTTGTGGGGGTGGGGTGGCGTGAAGCTTTATCTTGAAACGACAATCTTTAATTACTATTTTGACGCTGACCATGATGGTCATGCCGATACTGTCCGTTTGTTTGAAACCATCCGAGCCGGAAAACACGAAGCATACACATCTACATATGCTCTTGAAGAGCTAGAGGACGCACCGGAGCCAAAGCGAAGCAAAATGTTGGCTCTGATTGATGAATACAACATAACTGTACTCCCAATCACGGATGAATCAGATCAGCTTGCCGATCTATACATTTCGGAAAATATCATCCCACCCCGTTTTCGTTTAGACGGAGCGCATATCGCAATAACGTCAATAAACAGGCTTGATTATGTGCTTTCGTATAATTTCAAGCATATCAACCGCGCAAAAACAAAACTGTTAACCGGGCGCATAAACAGTGAAAAGGGCTACGGAACAGTTGTAATCTGTGTAGCAAAGGAGGTTTTAGAAGATGAGCTCAATGAAAAATGACGAGCTTGAAAAGCAACTTGATGCCACGCGTATCAAACTTTATGAGATGACAAAGGACATGACTACAGAGGAGCGCGTCGCGTTTTTCAACAAAAGAGGACAGGAAATTCTAAAGCGGCATGGCCTAAAAACCACTATCGCATATGATGCGGCTGCGCAGAGGCAATTTTGAGGAGGCTTTGTATTCACCGCCGCCAGCGCGCTGGATAACCGGATAGCAGCCGTCCCTTCATTTTCCACTTTCCATTTTCCACTTTCCATTATCATAGATGTTTTGCAAAATCCGTATCTGGTTCTCCATAATGATCCGCTCGCCCTTGGGCTGGCCCAGCAAAATGGTGTCGAAGGCGGCCCGCACCGCCTCGTAGCCCTGGCGGAAGGGCTGCTGGCATATCACCACCTCCACCAGGCCCCGGCGCATCATCTCCACCGTGGAGGGCACGTTGTCAAAGGCGAACACCCGCACCTTTGGCGCACGCCCGGCGTCGATCACCGCCCGGCATACCTCGGCCACCCGCGCCGCCACCACGAATACCGTATCGATCCGCGGGTTCTCTTCCAGCAGCGCCCGCGTGCGGTCATAGGCCAGGCCGGCGTCGTCCTGAGCGGATACGCGGCCCGCGATCCGTACGCCGGGCGCGTGCTCGCGCAGGTATTCCAGCGCGCCCAATAGCCGCTGCCGATGGCCGAGCACGGCGTCCACGCCGGCCACCACGCCCAGCTGTGCCACCCTCCGCGTGCAGATGGCGATGATGGCGGCGGCGGTGGCGCCTCCGGCGTAGTAGTCGCTGCCCACGTAGCACACGCGCCCGCAGTGTTCCAAATCGCTATTGAGCGTTACGGTGGGTATGCCCTCGTCCAGCAGCCGGTCCACGCGCCGCTGCACGCCGGGCTCGTTGATGGGGTGCAATACCAGCGCGCTCACGCGAGGGGCGAGCTCGTCAATGGCCGCCAATTGCGTCCCCGCGTCGTAGCCCTCCAGCTCGCGCAGTTCCACGCTCACCCCGTAGTCGGCCAGTTCCCGCTCGGCCTCGCGGATGCCGGCCACCACATCCACAAAGAAAGGGTTGCCCCGGCCCGAGTGGATCACGCCGATGGTGGGGGCGCTCCTGCGCACCGTGAGCGCGCGGCCCGCGATGTTCTTGGTATACCCCATCTGCTCGATGGTTTGCAAAATCAGCGCCTGGGTGTCCGGCCGCACCTTGCCGCGGTTGTTGAGCACCCTGTCCACCGTGCCGCGGGATACCCCGCACAGCTTGGCGATTTCTTTGATGGTCACGGGCACGTCCCTCCCCCCAGCATCCACATCGCCCGCTCCAGCGCCGCGTCCTCGCGCAGGCGGCCGCTCTTTACCGCAAACTCGGTGTCCACGCACAGCCTTACCGCTTCCTTAAGCCGGTCGAAGGTATAGCCCCGCGCCTGCTGCTGCGCGCGGTCGAAGGCAAAGGGCGGCACGCCCAGCCTGCGCCGCTGGGTCGCCCGATCAATGCCCTCGGCCTGCATCCACTTCAGCAAGAGCAGCAGCCGGTATTGCCGCAGCAGCATGGCCAGTATGCCCAGCCGGCCCTCCCCGGCCTCCAGCATCACCGCAAGCAGCTCGAAGGCCCGCCTTTCGCACCCCTCCACCAGCGCATCCACCAGCTGAAACACGGTGCACTCCAGGGAGCGGGTGGCCACGGCGTCGATGTCCTCAGCTTGCACGGCTTCCCGGTCCCCCAGATAGTGAGCGAGCTTGTGGAGCTCGCCGGTGAGCACCGCCAGGTCGCGCCCGGAGGTAAAGGCCAGCTGCTGCGCCGTCCGCGGGCTGATGGTTTTCCCGCCCTCGGCCTTGAGGGTAGCGCGCATCCAGCGGATCAGCTCCTCGTCGCCCAGCGGGTCGAACCGCACCACCGTGGCCAGCTTGCCCAAGGTTTGGCTGAGCTTCTTGCGCCCGTCCGCCTTGCCGTGGCAATAGAACAGCAGCAGCGTGTAATCGGGCAGGTTGGGCAGGTAGGCGGCAAGGCGCTCGCCGTCTTCCGCCTCGTCGCGGGCGCGGCCGGGGAGCAGCAGCGCGCTGTCGCGCACGATCACCAACCGGCGCTCGGCCATCATGGGCATGGTTTCGGCGGCGGCCACGATGTCGCCGGCCGGGGGATTGTCCAGCACGGTCTCGCACAGCGCGGCGAGCCCCTCGGGCAGCACCCGCGCGCGCAGGCGCTCCAGCGCGCTGCGCTTCACATGCTCCTCTTCCCCTTGAAACAGGTAGATCCCGCCGGGCATCTCCTCGCCCTTCAGCGATTGAAAAAACGCGGTGTGGTTGATGGTCATATCTCGCGCTCCTCGTACGGCAAAAATGAGTGGACGCGCACCTTGCGCCAATCCCGCGGATCGAACCGGATCGTGAGCGCGCCCCCGCGGTCGGTGCGCAGCACCCGCGCCCCCGCCTCGCGCAGGTTGTCCAGCACCTCTTGGGTGGGGTGGCCAAAGCTGTTATGCCCCACGCTGATCAGCGCCAGCGCCGGCGACGCCGCCCGCAAAAAGGCCGGCCCGGTGGAGGATCTGGATCCGTGATGGGCCACCTTCAGGATATCGCAGTCCACGCCCCGGAGGGGCTCGGCGCGGGCGGTCACATCGCCGGTGGTGAGCAGGCGGACGCCGCCTATGTCAAACAGCAGCGCCAGCGACAGGTCGTTTACGTCTTTTTCGAAGCTTTGGGGCTGGGGATGCAGCGCCTCCACCGAGAGGCCGGAGGCCAGCTCGATCCGCTGCCCGGCGCGCAGCGCCCCCACCGGAATGCCCCGCCGGGCCGCCGCCGCCAGGCCGTCGAAGGATGCGGCGTCGATGTGCTCGGCCGCGAGGTCGCCGGTCATCCAAATCCCGCGGATGGGCACGCCCTCCTCTACCAGGTCGAGCAGCGCGCCCGCGTGATCCCCGTGGGGGTGGCTGATGAACAGCGCGTCCACCGCCAGCCCCTCGTGCTGCAGGTAGTCGGCCAGCGCGCCGCTGCCCCGGCTGCCGGTATCCACCACCGCGGTAAAGCCGTTTGCGCGCAGCACCGCCGCGTCGCCCTGCCCCACATCCAACTGCACGTACTGGGGCCCGTGCCAGGCAAGCAGGTAGGAGGCCCCCAGGGCGGCGATCAACCCCGCCGCCGACAGCGCCCACTTGCGCCACGGCCTCCCCAGGCGCACCATCTCCCCCAGCATCAGCATCGCGCCGTAGCAGGCCGCCACCACGTACCAGGGCGGGGTAGCCACCCGGAGCGTGGCAAAGGGCACGGACGCCACGGCATCGGAAAGGAGCTTGAGGGCCGCCGCGCATCCGCGCACCGCCAGCGCCAGCGGGTAGGCCAGCGGCGCCCACACAAAGTCCAGCGCCGTGGCCGCAAGGCCGGCCAGCACCACCACCCCGGCGATGGGCACCGCCGCCAGGTTGGTGAGCAGCCCCAGCAGCGAAATCTCGTTGAAGTACGCCGCCACCAGGGGCAGCGTGCCCAACTGGGCGGCCATGGACACCGCCAGCGAACCGGCGAGCCAGTTGGGCAACCGCCACCGATGGAGGAAGCGCTTGAACCTCGCATAAAACAGGGTGATGCCCAGCATCGCCGCGCAGGAGAGCAACAGCGCGGGGCTCCACAGCGAGAGCGGGCTGATCAGCAGCATTCCCCAAAACGCAGCGGCCAGCGCGGAGAGCGCGTCGTATCGTCGCCTGGCTCCCGGCGCGGCTTGCAGCAGGAGCAGCATCACGCAGGCCCGGATCGTGCTGGGCGGCGCGCCCACCAGCAGGCAATAGAAGGACAGCGCCGAGCCCAGCAATAGCAGCCGCATCCGGTCGTTCAGCTTCAGCTTTTTGGCCAGCCAGATCAGGGGAAGCGCCACGAAGCCCACGTGCAGCCCGGATACCGCCAGCAGATGCGCGATGCCGCTGCGCCGGAAGGCCAGCATTTCCTCGCGGCTGATGTCCTGCTTCTCGCCGATCAGCATGCCGCGCACCATCGGCGCGTAGGGGCCGAACAGCCCGCCCATGCGGCGGGAGACCGCCCCGCGCAGGCGCTGGATCCGTATCCCCGGCCCCATCGAGGCATTTCCGGTGATCTCCAGGGGCTTGTGGGTGTATGCTGCCATGAACGCGCCCTCGCGCTGCAAGTAGGCGCGAAAGTCGAACCCGCCCGGGTTGCGCCGGCCCTGGGGTATGGCGACGCGGGCCTCCGCCCGCACCGTTTGGCCCGGCTCGGGCAGCTCGCCCAACTCGCCTTCGTACGCCGTGTAGCGCAGCCACAGCCTGCCGGGCATCGCATAGGTGTGGCCGCCCAAGTCCAGCTCGGCGCCGGTCAAAAACAGGGTGGCGGCGTTGGGCTGCACGCGGGGCTCCGCCGCCACGCGGCCGGTCACCACTCCCTGCCCTTCCGGCGGCAGGGGCGGAATCCTCGCCCGCAAGCTGGCCCAACAAAAGCTAAGCGCAAAGCAGCAGGCCAGCAGTGCCGGCCAAGCCGCCCGGGGCCACCGCAGGCAGAGCAGGGCGAGAAGCAGCGCGCCGCCGCACAGGGGCAGCATCCACCACGCAAAGGGCACGCCAACCCCCAGCACCACGGCGAGGGCGCTGGTGGCGGCCGCCCACAGCAGGGGCGTGCGCACCCAGGAGGGGCTGCTCGCGCGCCGAAGCGCCGCTTTTACCTGCGCCAAGCGCTCCCCTCCCACCCTTTGTATCGATGCGAGGGCATTATAGCAAAAAAAGCGGCGCAAGCCAAGTATGCAGCGAAGCAACCCAGAAACATCGATCGTTTACTGGATTGCTTCGCTGCGCTGGCAATGACGTCTCGGTTGCGCGTTAATAGGTATACATTTCCGCTAGCGGTCTCGCGTTCAGCGCGTCCGCGGCATTCCCGGCCGCCTGCGCTGGGCGGGCCGCGTCAAAACCTCCGCGAATATCACGCCCTTCACCAGGGCGGGTACATCCCAGCGCTCCGGCAAAAAGTCCTGCGCGCCCATCACGGGCGCTTCCCGCGTGGGCCTGGCCGGCATGAACACATCGCCCTCGCTTTCGTTCTCCACAAGGGACGTGTCCAACCTAGAGGCAATCGGCTGCCTCACCTCCCCAAGCGCCGGAATGCTCGGCCGGGGGGCCGGCGGAAACGCGGATTCATTCTGCCAGGGCGTCGCCGGCTTCTTGGGCGCGGACTCCCCCTCGCCCGTCAGTTTGCCCAGCATATCCGCCCATTCGCCAAACCCTCGGGCCTTGGCCGGTTTGGGCTGGTAGCCGTCGCCCGCCTCCTCGCGCGCCGCCTTGCGCTTGGCTTCGTTTTGCTTCCTAACGCCGGACATGATCATACGGAACACAAACCATATCACCGCAAAGATGACCAGTTCTTCCATGGTTCATCCGCCTTTCCATAAGGGGGGCTGCTTCGAGGGAGCTACTTCTTCAGGGGCTCAACTCCCGGGCCCTTCTCCGGCCGGCTCACACTGGCGATCCCCTCGCGCATGGAGGTATCGGCGGCCACATTCTGCAGCTGGTAGTAGTCCATTACGCCCAGCTTGCCCTCCTTGAGGGCCACCGCCATGGCGCGCGGCACCTCGCTCTCGGCCTCCACCACCTTGGCGCGCATCTCTTGGGTGTAGGCTTTCATCTCCTGCTCGTGGGCCACGGCCATGGCGCGGCGCTCTTCGGCCTTGGCCTGGGCGATGCGCTTGTCGGCCTCGGCCTGATCCATCTGCAACTGTGCGCCGATGTTGCGGCCCACGTCTATGTCGGCGATGTCGATGGACAGGATCTCGAAGGCCGTGCCCACGTCGAGGCCCTTGTCCAGCACGGTACGGCTGATCATGTCCGGGCTCTCCAGCACCAGCTTATGGTGCTCCGCCGAACCGATGGTGGAAACGATGCCCTCGCCCACGCGGGCGATGATGGTCTCCTCGCCCGCGCCGCCCACCAGCCGCTCGATGTTGGCCCGCACCGTGACCCGCGCCTTGGCGCGCAGCTCGATGCCGTCCTTGGCGATGGCGGAGTTGACCGGCGTGTCGATCACCTTGGGGTTAACGCTCATCTGCACGGCCTGCAGCACGTCGCGCCCCGCGAGATCGATGGCGCAAGCCTTTTCAAACTCCAGCGGGATGTTGGCGCGCTGCGAGGCGATCAGCGCGTTGACCACGCGCTCCACGTTGCCGCGGGCCAGCAGGTGGGCCTCCAGCTTGCTCATGTTGAGCGATAGGCCGGCCTTGGTGGCCTGGATCATGGGCAGCACGATGCGCGCGGGCGACACGCGGCGGATGCGCATGCCGGCCAGGGCGCCGATGCTCACCCGCACGCCCGACGCCCTCGCCGAGATCCACAGGCCCATGGGGATAAAGCTCAGCAACACGATCAGGAATATAACCGCCAGTGCCACGATGATCAAAACCATGAATTCCGGTTGCATACCCGTTCCTCCTTTTTGCGTTACAAGTATTGAGTTGCAGGTTACATTGACATGCGCATGCGTAACCTCAACGTGTAACCACAGCTATGCCCTTTGCACCACGATGTTCCTGCCGTCGATCCGCACCACGACGACGGGCTGGCCCTTGTCGATAAACTCGCCCTCGGCTATCACGTCCAGGCGCACGCCGTCGAACCCGGCGACGCCCACCGGGCGCAGGGTGGTGAAGGCCTCGCCGGTGCGGCCCACGTAGGCCTGCAGGTTGGCGATCTCTATTTCGCTTTCCTCGTCGGTGATGGCGTCGTTGAGCACGAGCCGGGATTTGGAGAGGGACCCGCGCGCCGCGGATCGGAGCGCTATCACGGCGGCAATACCGAGTACCGCGATAATCACAACGGTCATGCCCAGCGCCGCCTGCGACCCATAGTTCACCAGGGTAAAACCGATGGAAACCGCCAGCAGCAAGATGCCCGAGATGCCCGGCAGGCCGAAGCCCGGTATGAATATCTCCAGCACGATCAACACCATGCCCGCCAGCGCGCAGATCACCATGGGTAGGTTCGATACGATGAAGTCCAACACAGGCGTCACTCCTCCTCTTTCTCTGCTTCTCTATTGTACCGTATCGGCGCAACTTGCGCCAGCATAAACTTCCGGCGGCTCTACTTGCCCAGCTCCTCCGCCAGCACGCGCAGATCGTCGGCATAACGGGCGGTAAGCGAGGGATTGTAGATCACGCTGGCAGGGTGGTAGAGCGGAAAGATGGGCGGCATGCCCTCGGCCTGCAGCCAGCGACCGTGCACCTGCCCGATGGGCAGCGCCTTGCCCGTGACGGCGCGCAACGCCACATTGCCCAGGGTCGCGATGGCCCGGGGCTTCACCAGGGCGATCTCCCGCGCCAGCCAAGGTTGAAAAAGCGCGATCTCCTCCCGGGTGGGAGGGCGGTTGGAGACCCTGCCCTTGGCGCCTACCTTGGTGGGGCGCACCTTCACCGCGTTGCTGATGTACAGCTGCGAGCGGTCCAGCCGCACCGCCTGCAAAAAATGATCCAAGTTCTTGCCGGCCTTGCCCACAAAGGGCCTGCCGGCCAGGGTTTCCTGCTCGCCCGGCGCCTCGCCGATCAGCATGAGCTTCGCCCCCATCATGCCCTCGCCGAACACGAGGATGCGGCTCTCGCCCACAAAAATCTGCTCAAAAAAAGCCGTGCACGCCTCGCGGTATTTTTCCATGGCTGGTCCCCCTTGCGGTACGGGTTACGGGTTACGAGTTACAAGTTATGAGTTACAAGTTACGAGAGGAAACGGCGGCGGCGGACGCGGCTAACTCCGATGATCGGCATTTTCCTCTTGCAACTTGCAACTTGGAACTTGTAACCCGTACAATGCGTCGCGTATCGCTTGAAAATCCTCCCACGCCGGCCGCTTCTTCGCTTCGTCGCGCAGCAGCGCCGCCGGGTGAAAGGTGCACATCATGCGCACGCCCTTGCGCTCCAGCCACCTGCCCCTGTCCCGCGTGACCCTGGTATCCTCCCCCATGATGTATCGCGCCGGCGTCGCGCCGAGGCACACGATGATCTGCGGGCGGATCAGCGCCACCTGCGCGCGCAGGTAGGGCAGGCAGGCCGCGGCTTCGTCGGGGGTGGGCGCGCGGTTGTTTTGCGGCCGGCACTTTACGATGTTGGCGATGTACACCTGCCCGCGCACCAGGCCGATGGCCCCGAGCATGCGGTCGAGGAGCTGGCCCGCCGCGCCCACGAAGGGCCGGCCCGTCGCGTCCTCTTGCGCGCCCGGCCCCTCGCCCACAAACATCAGCGGGCTATGCACGTTCCCTTCGCCCGGCACGGCATGGGTTCGCCCCCGGCACAGCCCGCACCTTTCACAGGCGCGAACCTCTTCCAGCAGCGCCGGCCACGAAATGCGCCCGCCCTCCGCGCCGGCCATTATTGTACCCTGACTTGCGCGGGAATCTCAAAGTCGGGCACGGCGTCGAAATCCGAAAAGTCGAGCTCGAACTTCATCTCGGCCACCAGCGCGGCGCTCTGCATGCCCGGCTGCGTGGGCGTGAGCCGGGTCAGCATGCCGGAAACAAACCGCGACAGATCGATCTCCACGCGCAGCAGGCGGCCGGTGTCGCCCTCCACAAGGGCGCCGATCTGTACCGGAACCGGCTCATACGGGGGAAAGATTCCCATGGCCGGCGCACCCATCGCCTGGCCCAGGATCTCTTCAAGGTCCTCCCCGTCTAAAAACTCGCGGAGGTTGATGGTGGCGCTCAGCCGCCACGCCTCCTTATCGCCCACCGGCTCCGTGCCCTCGATGCGCAGCCCCTCGATCGAATCCAGCCATGCGACCAGCGCCTCGGAATCGAGCTCCGCGGGGGGCGGGAAGTTCACATCCAACGTTTGGGTATTCCACCGGGAGCCGCTCCATTCGTACAGATGCAGCGTCCCGTCCAGCGCTTCCCCATAGACTTCGAGCTTTGCGCCCATCACTTGAAACAGCATATGCATCTTGAGCGGCTCGGAAATGATCTTGACGGAAAGCACGCCGTCATAAACGGCGGTGCTCACCAACCCCTCGACGCCGGCCGTGAGGGTCCCCTTCACAGCCACGCTGCTCATTTCCCCCATCGTTTCCACGCTGCGCTGCAAAATGGAAACCGCCGGGTTATCGCTGGCGAGGGCCGCGCCCGGGCCAAACGCCAGGCAGAGCGCCGCCAAGAGCGCAAAAGTCTTCTTCATATTCTCACTCCCCATTCCATGCGAACGCCCCTCAATGCAGGCGCTATTGACGGTCTGCATTCGGATCGGTCATCACGGCCTCGTTGATGTTCTGGCCAATGCCGGAGAACGTGACGGACAGATCGCTCTGCAGCCAGCTATACAGCGCGGTGCCAAGCGCCATTAATGCGAGGATCAGCACGGTGCAAATCATCACGCCCAAAAAATCCATCACGCTGGCTGCCGTGCGCAGGCCTGTGCGGGGCAGCGGCGGCTCCTCGTAATTCCTGCGCATCGCCCTCACCGGCCCTTCGTGATTTTCATCCATCGGCATTATACATGATCGCATAACTATTGTCAACCGAGAGGCGATCCTGTATAATTTGGCTTGCGGCAGTGTTCCGCCGAGTCAGGAATGAGCCATTCCACGAGCAGATTGAGGTGTCAGGCAAGGAATGGCCGACCGCGCGTAGCAGCGCTGCGAAAGGAAGGGCATGACGCCGCATGGCGCCTCAAGATGCCGTGCAATGGATCATTCCTGGCTTGACGGAGCACTTATTACAGCATGTCCAGCCAGGGCCGGTCCGGCTCGTCGCGGCCGGTGAGCGCCCCCCGGCTCTGCATCCCCGCAAACCCCTGCTGGCGCAGGGCCTCATAGGCCACCACCGCCACCGAGTTGGACAGGTTGAGGGAGCGCGCCCCCGGCAGCATCGGGATGCGCACGCATCGTTCCCACACGCGGCTCAGCAGCGCCTCGGGCAGGCCGCGGGTCTCGCAGCCGAACACCAGCAAGTCATCGGTTCCGTAGCGGGCCTCGGTATAGGCGCGGGGCGCCTTGGTGGTGGCGAAGTGCATGCGCCCCTCCGCCCCCGCAAACTCGGCAAAGAAGGCCTCCAGCGAGGGGTGGATGCGCAGCTGCACCATGGGCCAGTAGTCGAGCCCGGCGCGGCGCAGGTGGCGGTCGTCGATGCGAAAGCCCATCGGCTCCACCAAGTGCAAGCGCGCGCCGGTGGCCGCGCAGGTGCGGGCGATGTTCCCCGTGTTTTGCGGTATCTCGGGTTCTACCAGCACGATGTGCATGTTGCTCTCTCCTTTCGGATGGTGTTTGCACATTATTATAGCGCATAGCTTCCCGATTGTCAGGATGGGGCGATGCATTCGGTTTCATTGCAAAAAATAAGCTGACGTGCTATACTGGCTTATACTAGCTTGCGAGAAGGGAGGCAATCAGGATGCGAACGACCAGCATCACTTTCAATACCGAAGAAGCGATCAAGAGCATGGCCGCCGAGATATTTTCTCAATTCGGCTTGAACATGACTTCGGGCTTGAACCTGCTCTTGCACGCCTTGGTGAGGGAGGGCGGGATCGGTTTTGCGGTTGAGAACAAGCCCAGCGCGGAGTATGAGGCCTGGATGAAAACAAAATTGGCGGAATCATGGGAGCGGCGAAAGGACCCCGATCGCACGGTTTACTCCCTGGAAGAAATCAGGGCGAGGCACAATGTATGAGCTATCGTCTTCGCTTTGAGGAAAGCGCCGACCTGGACATGTTTCAAATCGAGGAGTATCTGAAAGCGCAAAGCGTTCCGCCGGAAGTGGTCTTGGTTCCCATCATCGCCCGCATTGCCAAAGATTTAGTTGATTTCCCCCATATGTATCCGGCCTGCCGGTATGATGAACGCTACCGGCAATTGCCGGTGCACAGCTACCTCGTGCTCTATTACGTCGATGAAGAAAAGCGCCAAGTAGAAATTCATCACATCTGGCATGGGATGAGAAATATAGAACGACTTCTCGAGAAAAAGCGGTAACGATGCGCGGAAAGGTGAAAGAAAAACCGAAGAGGTGTGGTCGAATGAGCGAAAGCACTATGCAACCAACATACAAGCGGCAGCGCTTTTTGCTAGCGTTTATTCGTCAGCTTCAAGGCGATGTCACATTCACCGATTTGCAAAAACTAGTGTTCCTTTACTCAATGGAAGAAAATGTAGATTTTTATGAATTCATACCCTATAAGTTTGGTTCATATTCATTTCAGCTTGCAGAGGACATGGATATTCTCCGACGAGATGGACACTTGTGCATTGAAAGCACACGAATCAAGGCCGCCAATGAATACCAAAAAGAAACTTCGTTTCGAGTTACGACCGAAAGAGGTGATAAGCTGATTCGTAAAGTGTATCGAACATATCCGTACTATGCAATCAATAGCGAAATCATATGCCGCCTTTTTCACGGAGCGGAAAGGGAACGTTTTCAGAATGAGAAGCAAAAATATACAAAGATAGATCAAGTCTTGTTTACCATAGGCTATGAGGGAAAAAGCGTCGAGGCGTTCATGAACACTCTAATACAGAATGATATTCGGTTGCTATGTGATGTCCGCAAAAACCCACTCAGTCGAAAATTCGGGTTTTCCAAAGGTAAGCTTGAACATATCACAAAAACCATCGGGATCAAGTATGCTCATATGCCCGACCTCGGAATCGAATCTAATAAACGACGCTCGCTTGAAACTGTTGAGGATTATCGATGTTTATTTGATGATTACTCCAAAAAACTTCTATGCATTAAGCCACAATTAGATCGGATTTTTTCTCTCCTTTGCTCCGATACCCGCATTGCGCTTATGTGCTATGAGCGGGAACCAGAGATGTGCCATCGGCATGTTATCAGAGACTATATGGCAAGTGCACACCAGATAAGGAGCGAAGATCTATGATGCCTGAGAAAAAGCGCGTTTATATTTTGGTGAAGACATACCCGACAATCTCCGAGAAGTATTCAGAGCTTGTTTGTACCGCCGGTGTGCTTGAGGATGGTTCTTGGATTCGTCTCTATCCGGTTCCATTTAGAAAGCTTGATATGGATCAGAAGTATCCGAAATACACTTGGATTGAACTTAACGCTGTTCGCAATACAAAAGATTTTAGGCCAGAAACCTACCGCCCTGATTTGTCTGCCATTTCGATTGAAGAAAGACTCACTAAAGCCGACTGGAATGAACGGCGCAGCATCATATTAAAAAACAAGAAGGTTTATACTGATCTACAAGAGCTGATTGATAAAGCGAAGATGGATGGAACATCACTCGCTGTCTTCAAGCCAACAAGGGTGCTTGATTTTATCATCGAAGAAACAGAGCGCGAATGGGATTCTAACAAGCTGGAAATCTTGAAAGGGCTGTCGCAGCAGCAAAACTTGTTCCAAACTCCAGAGGAGATCGTGGAAGAATTTAAGATTGTACCAAAGGTGCCGTACAAATTCTTTTATAAGTTCGAGGAAGCCTCTGGCAAATCGCGCATAATGATGATTGCAGACTGGGAAATAGGAATGCTGTATTTTAACTGCTTGAAGCGAGCAAGTGGTAACGAAGAGGAAGCAATAGCTAAAGTTAAACAGAAATACTTCGATGACTTCATAACAAAAGATTTGCATTTCTTTCTTGGGACAACAAAGCAATTCCACAACATCGCACCTAACCCCTTTATCATCATTGGTGTATTTTACCCTCCGATTCCTTCACCAAATCAACAGACGACACTCTTTGATTTATAGAACAAAAGCCTTTCGCTTCCCTCGGCCATGAATGTAAAGGAGGTCCTCCCATGCAATACCCCTCGGACCGCAAAACCACCAACTCCCCCCACCGCCACCAAGGCAACCCCGCGCTTTGGATCGTGGGCCTGGTGTTCACGCTGATCGGCGCTCCCTTCCTGGGCGCGGGCCTGTTCGTGTGGCAAACCCAGGCCGGCGCTCTGCCCCGGGAGGACTACTTGGGGCTCACCATCACCTTCTGCGCGATGGGCGCCATCTTTCTGTGCGTGGGCCTGGGGCTGCTCCTGGGCCATTGGAGCCAGCGCAAGCGCGTGCGCACCCTCATGCGCGAGGGGGCCTGCTACGACGCCGAGGTGGTTAACGCCTACTTCAGCCACGTGCGGGTCAACTACCGGCCCGGCTTGATCCTGGAGTGCAAGTACGTGGACGCCCAGGGCGCGTCGCGCCTGGTGAAGAGCGACTCGCTGTGGTGGGTGGGGCTGCTGGGCCGGCCCGAGGATTACCGCGCGCGGGTGTGGGTGGATCACTACAACCCAAAGAAGTATTTTGTGGAAGTGCTGGACGACGCCGCCTCCGGCTCCGTGGACTACGATGACCGATAACCGGCCCGCAGCCGCGATCCCCGCCCGCCGGTCCCGCGCCTTTGGCATCGCCGCCCTGGCGCTGGTCAACGTGCTGTGGGGGCTGTCCTTCATCGCCTCAAAGTACGCGCTCACCGCCGGCTTTCCGCCCATGACGCTGGCCACGGTGCGCTACACGTTTGCCGTCGCGGTGCTCACCCCCATCGCCCTGGCCAAGGAGCGTTCCCTCCGCATCCACAGGCGCGACGTGCCCCTCGCCCTGCTGGCGGCGGTGCTGGGCATCACCATGTATTACTTTTTTGAGTACACCGGCATGACGTACACGTCCGCCTCCTCCGCCGCGCTGATATTGGCGGGGGTGCCGGTGCTGGCGCTGCTGTACGGCATCGTGTTCCAGCGCGCTAAGGCGGGGACGGCGCAGTGGATCAGCCTCGCCCTGTCGCTGCTGGGCGTGTTTGCGGTGATCCGCTTCGGCGCCCAGGGCGAAGGCGGTTTCGGGGGCAGCCTGAAGGGCAACTTGCTGATATTGGGCTGCTGCTGTTGCTGGGTGTTGTACATCCAGTGCAACGCCGGGCTGCGCGGCAAGTACAGCGGCCTGCGCCTCACCAGCTGGCAAGCGCTGTGCGCGCTGATCACGCTGATCCCCTTTGCGCTGGCCGAAAGCGGGCGCTGGCAGCCGGTGAGTTTGCTGGCCTGGGCCTGCGCGCTGGGGCTGGCGGTGTTTTGCTCGGCGCTGTGCTACTTTTTGTACACCGAGGCCCTGAGCGCGCTCGATCCGTTCACCGCGTCGCTGTTTGTGAACATCAACCCCATCGCGGCGGTGCTGGGTGGCATGCTGCTGCTGGGCGAGCGCCTGGCGCCGCTGCAGCTGGCCGGCGGCGCGCTGATATTGTGCAGCCTGCTGCTCAACAACAAACGCAAAAATGGAACAAGATGAAGAAGGTGATGAAAAAATGGAGCAGTTCATGCAATTCTTGACGGAACACTTCGTGCCGATCGCCCTCTCGCTCATGGCCGCCGTTTTGATCGTGCAGCTTGTTTTCCTGTTTCGGCACGGCTCCTTTGGCACAAAGGCCCTGCGCCGCGAAACCCGCGAGATCAAGCGGGCATTGCGCTACGAAACCGAGAGCCTGCGCACCGCGTTGAGGGGCGAGGTCGGCCAGTTCCGCGAGGAACAGTCCTCCGCCCTCGCCAAGACCCGCATGGAGCTAAGCGAAAGCTTCGAGCGCATCCGCGCGAGCGTCGATAACAAGCTCAAGGACATCCAGGAGAGCAACATGATCAAGCTGGAGGACATGCGCAAAACCGTGGACGAGAAGCTGCACAAGACCCTGGAGGCGCGGCTGGGCGAATCCTTCAAGACGGTGAGCGAGCGGCTGGAGCAGGTGCACAAGGGTCTGGGCGAGATGCAGGGCCTCGCCCAAAACGTGGGCGACCTGAAAAGGGCCCTGATCAACGTCAAAACCCGCGGCAGCTACGGCGAAATCCAATTGGAACGCCTGCTGGAAGAGGTGTTCGCTCCGAGCCAGTATGAAAAGGACTTTGCCATCTTGGGCGGCGGCGAGCGCGTCGAGTTCGCGCTGAAGCTGCCCGGCAAAAACGACGAGGGCCCGGTGTACCTGCCCATCGATTCCAAATTCCCCATCGAGGACTACGAGCGCCTGCAAAGCGCCTACGAATCGGCGGATCGGGAGGGCATCCACGAGGCGCAGAGGGGCATCGAGGCCTCCATCAAAAAGTCGGCCAAGGAGATTCGGGACAAGTACATCGGGCCGCCCAAAACCACGGACTTCGGGCTGCTGTTCCTGCCCATCGAGGGGCTGTACGCCGAGGTGCTGCGCATCCCCGGCCTGGTGGAAGCCGTGCAGTCCCAGTACC
>Ga0123353_10002418_pt1 | contig 23206 bp, 19 predicted proteins | sample TergutLab28metaG_3_FD_92763 | JGI IMG/M metagenome (GOLD analysis project Ga0123353, IMG submission 92763) | Labiotermes labralis P3 segment gut microbial communities from Petit-Saut dam, French Guiana - Lab288 P3 | ecosystem: Host-associated > Arthropoda: Insects > Digestive system > Gut ... | reverse complement strand
TCCATAAAAAAAGCCAGTACAGTGTTACCCATACCGGCTTTTTTGGGGAGTGGAGGATTCGAACCTTCGAAGGCTGAGCCAACAGATTTACAGTCTGCCCCATTTGACCACTCTGGAAACTCCCCGAATAATCAAATACCATTTAGCCGCCTATGGCAGAGCCGCCTCCCGGATTTGAACCGGAGACCTCATGATTACAAGTCAAGTGCTCTACCAACTGAGCTAAGGCGGCGCAACAGATTTTATTCATTGATATTATAATTTTTTGGTAATGTCAAGACGGATAAGGCAGTCTGTTTATGACAAGGCTGCTTTCATATCTTCAATCAAAGATTGCAGTTTATGTACAAATTCCTCATTTTCTGCCAAAACTCCCGATAAATTACCCTCATCAGCCAGTTCCTGCAGCCTTGCGGCTTTTTTATTCATTTCAAGGGCTCCAACACTGGCAGTTGTACTTTTAAGGCTGTGGACAGTTATTGCGTATGTTTTTAAGTTTTCTGCAGAAACAGTCTGGATTTTTTCAATTGTTGTGGGCGAATATACTATAAAAGAATTAAAGGCAAAAATGGCGAGTTCTTCGTCCCCGTCATAAAAATCTTTGACAACTTTCATATCTATTCCGGGAATATTGCTGTTAAAAAGGGAAAATCCGGTTTTTTTGTGATGATGGCCGGTTTCCTTCCGGTTTTCGTTTTCATTTGTTTTTTTGCAAAACCATTTGTTTAATAAAGATTGCAGAATTATTGTATTAATTGGTTTGCTTATGCAGTCGCTGAAACCGCTTCCAAGAAACATTTGCTCTTTTTCATCAATGATATTTGCGGTCATGGCAAAAATCGGGATTTTTGAAGAATAATCGGTCGCAAGGCTGCGAATTTGTCTGGTTGCTTCCATGCCGTCCATTTCAGGCATTATATGATCCATAAAAATCGCGTCATATACAGGTTTACCGGATTTTATCAATTCAAGAACTTCTTTACCGTTGCTGACACAGTCGACTTTTATTTTATATTTTCGCAGCAGCAGTGATATCATTTGCTGGCTGCTTTCAAAATCATCTGCAACAAGAACAGTTTTGTCGCTTAAATCAGGTATGTTCATGTTCTTTTTCTGACTCGACTTTTTCATCAATGGCTATAAGTTTAGCGATAATTTCCGTGTCATTTTCTTCAATGGCACGGACTATGTCAGCTGACATTGCGGCAAGGAAATTAATATCGTAGCGCAGTTTGTCGATTAATGAAAGAATTTCTGAATAATTTGATTTTACTTCGACACTGTGTTCCCTGAGACTGCTCAGCGAACTGGTTATTGCGGAACTTTCCGTGGCCAGACTGCCAAGGGTATTAATCATTTCAGTCATTGTAACGGCAAAGCTGTTTATTTCCTGTGATATCAGATTGATGAAATTACCTGTATCCGAAGAACGTGTGGAAGTGGTATTTATTCCCGAAATAATTGCTGAAAGGGTTTTGGAAATATTCAGTGAATTTTCCCTTGTGCTTATGGAGAGGCGCCTGATTTCATCGGCGACTACGGAAAATCCCCTGCCTGCTTCACCCGCATGGGCAGATTCAATTGCCGCGTTCATCGAAAGAAGATTTGTGTTGGAAGCAATTACACTGATAATTTTAATTGCAGAACCTATACCGTCAATTTGTTCGGCAATGCTCTGAACGGCCTCGATTGTTTCCTTCATCGCATCCTGGCCCTTGACGGTATTATCTATAACATTACTCAAAGTTTTATGTTTGTTTCTGGAAAGGTCGGCAGTGTTTTTAAGCGAATTAAGAATTTTTTCGGTAGTTACGGAAGCATCTTCCACCGATTCCGACTGGGTATTGATGGTTGTATTCAGCTTCTCTACAAGACGGATTATTTTTTCTATAACTTCCAGAGCACGGGATATGTGTAATTTCAGCTGCTGATTTATGTAAATGGTGGTTTTCTTTTCGTCTTCCAGAAGTTTCATGTTATAGTGTGCGCAGTTTGCTGGTTTATTTAAATTGTTAAAAATGGCAGTAGCCATTCTTCGGCAGCTCATGTAGCCGCAGGCGGTGCAATCGTATATGTCAGAATCCTCGTATTTCTTTAAATTGCGATATACTTCCTTAAGTTCTTCCTGATTGGGTCTCTTTATGGCATTATTTGCTGAAAGATCCTGGTAACGGCGTTCATAAAGACCAGGTTTCCAGAATTCGTTCAGGGTTTTATTGTATTTTTTAAATAAACGATCTTTATGCCTGGGATTTATTTTGTTTTCAAGTTCTTTGCTGCGTCTTTTTATGGGGGTTTCAAGTTCATCTGCACTTTTTTTGCTGTTTCCGGTACCCGGTCCGCCGTTACACCCATTTTCACAGTTAAGACAATCTATTAAAAGCGGGAAATCAATATTGGAATTATTGATATTTTTTGAAACGCTTTTAAGATAATTATAGATGGTTGGTATACCTTCTATTTTGCGTGTACTGCGTCTGATACCGGGTATAAATCGTTCTGCCGTATCCAGAAGTCCTCCCGGACTGGAGAAAGTAACGGCTCTTTCGGCCGGCGGTCCCATATAATTAACAGCAGGATAAAGTGACAGATCAATGTTTGTTTCTTCCAGGCGGTTTTTAAGGCTGTACATGGTAACATTATAGTCACCTAGTCCTGTTGCGGAAAATTCCCGCTTTTTTGCGATACAGGGAGAAATAATGGCAATTTTATAGTTACTGTATTTCGGGTAGAAGGATTTAATAAATTTTATGGTATGAAGCATGGGGCTGTCGGCAGGAGCCAGAAAAGGACGCAGTTCAGGATGATAAATTTCCACATAACTGACGATTGCCGGGCATGGCTGGGATATTACCATTTTTGGTTTTTTCTCTGTTATATGGTTAATGTAGGATAAAACCGTCAATTCGGCGCCAAAACTGACATCAAAAAATTCAACAACACCAAGCGAACTCAGATAACCGTTGAGACGCAGATAATCATCGGCAAAAACAGATGCCACTGCAGGCGCAACAATGGCGATCATTCTTGTGCCCTGCTGTAAATCTCTGAAAAAAGTATCTGTATCGTCAAGCAGCTTGCGTGCATGATGTGTACAGGCCTCTATACAATGTCCGCAGCCTATGCAGAGGTTTTCATTAATGTGTAATTTTTCGCCTGAGCCGTCATTGCAGTATTTAACCGGACAGGCTGTTATACAGGCATAGCAGTTAATGCATTTGTCTAGGATTATGTCAATTACAGGTTCCAGTTTTGTCATATTGTTTATTTCTTTCCTTTTTGTTCAAGAGATTTTCTGATTGTTTCAACAAGTAAATCTTTTTTTACAGGTTTGGTGAGTACATCAAAAGCGCTGGAATGTCTGGCTTTCTCATAAAAATCATGCCCTGAATTACCGCTAACGATGATTATCGGAACATCCATGTAACTTGGAATTTTTCTTATGTCGAACAGAAATTCAAAGCCGGTTATATTGGGCATGGTAATATCCAAAAGGATTACATCTACAGATGTTGTGTTCAAATAATGAATTGCTTCGGAAGCAGATATGGCAACTCCGACTTCAAATTCCGGTTCAAGCATCTTTTTAACAAGTTCAAGCATCATTATTTCATCATCGATCAGCAGAATTGACCTTTTTTTATCCATATTTTTAATCCTTTTTTTATTTCAAGCCTTGAATTTTATCATATTATATAATTAAATTCTATAAATCTACAAGCGACAGGCTTTTCGCAGGTTTTCCTGCCAAAAGACCGGGAGAAAATAATGGGTAAAGTTTTGGTATCGGATAATATGAACAAATGTATGGGTTGTTTTACCTGCCAAAGGGTATGCGCCGGATTAAATCACAGAAGTTATTCGGATTCGGAAAGTGCCATAAAAGTAAAAACCATGGGAGGATTATCTGGTAAATTTTTTGCCACCCACTGTTTTGCATGTGTAGGAAAACGCGAATGTGTCAGCGCATGCCCGACCGGCGCCCTGTCTGATCGCAAAGGCGGGGGAGTCAATCTTAATGAAAAAAAATGCATTAAATGCAGAAAATGCGAAGATTCCTGCTCAGTCAGAGCAATCAGTTTTGCCGGAGAAAATACTCCGCCAATTATCTGCAAGCATTGCGGAATATGCGCAAAATATTGTCCGCATGGCTGTTTAAGAATGGAGGAACGCTCAGATGATTAATGAAAATTACATTAAAGTCCTTAATATAGATCTTGCAACCAGTAAAATAAGGGTTGATCTGCGGGAAGATTTAAATGAGTTACTCGGCGGAGTAGGGGTTGCGTCAAAACTATTGCTGGAAAATATGGTTCCTGGCGCAGACCCTTTGGATGAACGCCAGCCAATAGTATTTGCCACCGGAGCTTTGGGTTCCGTTTTTCCGGTTGTTACAAAAACCGTTGCAATGTTTATTTCTCCCGTAACCGGCGAGCTGGGGGAATCATATGCCGGAGGAAGAATGGCTTATACCATGCTTAATGCTGATATAGATGCCCTTGTTATTACAGGCAAAGCAAGCCACCCAATGTTTGTTTCCATTAACAATAACCGCATTGATTTTAAGGAAGCCAGAGCTTTTTGGGGGATGAAGGCCGATCAGGTTGGCCAATATATAAGGACAGTGGAAGGCGGCAGCGGAAAAAGATCAATTGTCCGCATAGGTCCCGCGGGCGAGAATTTATGCCGTATTGCAAATGTCAATGTTGATACTTACCGGCACTTTGGAAGAATGGGACTTGGCGCCGTATTTGGAAGCAAAAACCTTAAAGCAATTCAGATAACCGGGGATAGAATAAAGAAAACCACCGATATAAAAAAATACTTTTCTGTTTATGATGAAATTTACAAGAAAGTTACCAATACCCCAATAATGTCGAAATATCATGACCTCGGTACTCCCATTAATGTTAAAGTATTGAACGGTATAGGCGCTCTGCCTGCTCATAATCTTCAGGAATCCAGCTTTGAAAAGGCCGATTCGATTAGCGGAGAGCATTTTGCTGAAAATAACCTTGTGAGAAAAATGGCCTGTGTTGGCTGCCCTGTGGGCTGTATTCATATAGGCCAGGTCAGGCGGGAATTTGACAAGGGCCATGAATATGAAACCCTGAATGTGGCTTATGACTACGAACTTATTGCTACCCTGGGTTCTTACCTTGGGATCAGTGACAGTACCGCTGTTTTGGAATTAATTGATGCTGTTGAAGAATACGGCTTTGATGCCGTTGCAGGCGGCATTTGTCTTGCATACGCAACAGAGTGTTACCAAAAAGGCCTAATAACCAAAGAGCATACAATTGTTGAACTTGCCTTTGGCAATAAAGAAGCGTACATAGAAGCTGTAAAGCATATGGCTGAAAAGACAAACGAGTTTTACGATGCACTTTCAAACGGAGTTGATTATGCCTCAGAGAAATTTGGTGGCAGGGATTTTGCCGTTTCCATTGCAAAGAATGAAATGCCTGCATATCACACAGGATATGGGGCAATAGTGGGTTATGCCTGCGGTGCCAGACACAGCCATCTTTGCAACGGTGGTTATTCCTATGATCAAAGCAACCCTGTTCTTGACAAGGAAAAACTTGTTAACCACCTTTTTAACGAAGAAATAAAGCGCTGCGTCCTTAACTCGTTAATTATCTGTCTTTTTGCCAGGAATGTTTATGATAACCAGGTAATTATAAAAGCCCTGGATGCCATAGGCCGCAGCGGGTTTACTGATGAAAAACTGGATGAAATTGGGAGAAAAATCTATAAAACGAAGCTTCAAATTAAGGAAAAGTTAAAATTTAACCTTAAAGAAGTATCTTTGCCAAAAAGGGTCTTCGAAACACCGGCTATGGGACAAATTCTGAATGAAGATCTCGTAAAAGAAATGATACAAATGTTCGATGAAAAGAATAATAAGCTTCTGAAAGAATTTTAGTAAACCTCTTGATTCCGTGGGGAATTACTACTAAAATTAAGAGATCATGCATGAAAAACCGGAAAAAGCCCTTTTTTATAAAAACGGACTAAGGTTTTCATGTAAAAACTGTTCAAATTGCTGCCGCTATGAGAGCGGATACGTATTTTTATCTGAAAATGACGTAATGCGTGCAGCAGCCGTTTTAAAAATGAATTGCAAGGAGTTCTGTTCGGTTTTTTGCCGCTGGATTTCGTCAATTAACGGCAAGGAACAGCTTTCCCTAAGGGAAAAATCAAATTTTGACTGCATTTTATGGGATAGCAATGCAGGAAAAAAAAATGAAGGCGGATGTTCTGTATATGAAGCAAGACCAATGCAATGCAGAACTTTTCCCTTTTGGCCCAATATGCTGGATTCAGGGGAAATTTGGGAAAATGCTTCAAAAGACTGTCCCGGTATAGGACAGGGAAATTATTATAGTCTGGATTTTATTAATAAAAGCATGATGATGATGAAAAATGAAACAATAATATCCAGAAATATTTCGGGAATCTCTTTAGATTCCCGTTCCTAGGGAGTTGCATATGCGTATCCGGTTTTGGGGAGTTCGCGGTTCCATTCCGTCGCCACAGCTTCCTTGCCAGATTAAAAGCAAAATTTCCGCGATTTTGGAACGCCTTACTCCGAAAGATTTGGAAAGTCCCGAAGCAAAGGAACGTTTTCTTGCAGATCTTCCCCCCTGGCTTTTCGGTACAGTTGGCGGAAATTCTCCCTGTGTATCCGTTCAGCTTGAAAACAGAAATGAAGTAATTGTTTTTGATGCAGGAACCGGAATACGGGAATTTGGCAATGCAATGAGCAAAGAAAAACCCAAAAAAAATGAGTTTTATATTTTCTTTTCTCATTTACACTGGGATCATATTTCCGGACTTCCTTTCTTTGGTCCGGCCTACGATCCCACTGCGAAGGTACATTTTTATTCACCGATACCCGGACTGGAAACAGCGCTTCACGGACAAATGACTTCTCCGTATTTTCCCATTCACATGGAATCGATGAATGCCAAAAAAACTTTTAAAACCCTTTATGATTCTGTGAATATAGGCGGAGTGCAGATTTGTTATAAACTGATGAATCATCCGGGTGATTCATATTCCTACAGTGTGAATGACGGAAAGCACAAGTTTATTTACGCTACAGACACGGAATTGTCCGCGAATGATTTTTTAAAAAATGAAAAGAATACAGAATATTTTTCAGAAGCTGATGTAATTGTTATCGATTCCCAGTATACCCTTGGGGAAGCGATTGAAAAATATAATTGGGGTCACAGCGCTTTCAGCCTTGCAGTGGATTTTGTGGCAAACTGGAATATCAAACATATGGTATTGTTCCATCATGATCCCACTTATGACGATCATAAACTTCACAGTATTTTGCAGTCTGCAAAATGGTATTCGGAACGTATGAATATTAAAGGAATTAAGTTAAGTCTTGCGACGGAAGGCATGGAGATCGTTATTTAATGCCAAAAGCATTCCGTTTTTTTATTAAATTCATTTGCGGTATTGTGTCATTTTGCATAATAGTTGCGGCAACAGCTGTAGGTTTTACCATGTACTTCAACTCGCCTCCGCCTGATTTAAAAGATGAATCAATTATTCTTGAAGTCAGAAACGGTGAAAGCGCAAAAGCAACGGGAATCAGACTGGAAAGTCTGGGCCTTATCCGTAACCGGTATTTCTGGAACCTGCTTTTCCGTCTGGATAACGAACATATAAAAATAGGTACATATGAAATACAGCTTCCTCTGACGCAGATGGAGATACGTTCGATATTGATAAAAGGGGAACAGATGCTTATACGGGTTACGATACCCGAAGGAGTAACGCTAAGAAAAGCAGCGAGAATTCTTGAAGAGACGGGAATCTGTTCTTTTGAAGGTTTTATGGATGCCGCCAACTCAAGAGATATGCTTGAATTATATAATATTCCCGGCACTTCCATGGAAGGTTACCTATATCCGGATACTTACCTTTTTCCGCTGAACTATCCGGCAAGCCGCGTTGTTTCTACAATGGCTGATACTTTTTTTAAACGTCTTGAAGGACTCCTTCCGTCCGCTTCTGTGCTTGAATCAATTAGCCCCTCTGAACTCAACGATCGTGTAATTATGGCCTCGATTATTGAAAGGGAATATCGAATAAGCGAAGAAGCGCCTTTGATTGCGGGAGTTTTTTATAACAGGCTTCGTATTGGGATGGCGCTTCAATCCTGCGCAACCGTTGAGTATGTTATAACTGAGATACAGGGTCTCCCGCATCCAAATGTTTTGTTTAACAGGGATCTTGAGATACGCAACCCCTATAACACTTATTTAAGGCCCGGTCTTCCGCCTGGGCCCATTTCCGCTCCGGGAGAAATTGCCCTAAGAGCCGCTTTTAATCCCATAGCTTCGGATTATCTTTATTTCAGGCTGATTGACGCTGGTTCAGGGAAGCATTATTTTTCCCGGACTTTGGATGATCATATAAGGGCTGGCAGTCTCCAGTTAAAGGGGAGATAGAATGCCCCTTATTACCCAATCATCCATTCAGGAAGTTACTGACCGCCTGGATGCAGTAGCCATAGTTTCAGATTATGTAAAAGTTGAAAAAAAAGGCGGGCGTTTCTTTGCCTGCTGTCCCTTTCACCAGGAAAAAACGGCTTCTTTTACGGTAAATCCTGATATGAAAGCCTACTATTGTTTTGGCTGCCATAAAGGCGGTTCCATTATTAATTTTGTAATGGAAATGGATAAACTCAGTTTTCCGGAAGCAATTGAACTTTTGGCCAAAAAGACTTCTGTAGAGTTAAAATACGAAATAACTGCTGAAGGCTACAATTCACCGGAAGAAGAAAGAAAAAAACTGGAAAAACAGCAGCTTTATGAGCTTTATAACAAAATTCAGGGAACTTTTCACCATTTTTTACTGAAAAAACCGGAATCTTTGGCAGGAAAGGATTATATTATAAGTAGAGGCTTGAATGCCGGAATGATTGAACAATTTAAACTGGGATACGCCCCAGCAGACAGATACTGGCTTGGTAAATTCCTCATTAAAAAAGGCTATTCCAGGGATTTTCTTGCTTCTTCGGGTCTTTTCTCTACGAGACACCCTGAAATATCTCTTTTTTCAGGGAGAATTATTTTTCCCATAGCCGACAGGCAGGGAAGAACTGTAGCTTTCGGAGGCCGTATTTTACCTTCTGCGGAGGCCGGTTCGGACTACGGAAGGGAGGCCCCGAAATATATAAATTCTCCGGAGCTGGAGATTTATAAAAAACGGGAAACCCTTTATGGACTGGATCTTGCCTTGCCGGAACTGAGGAAAACCAAAACGGCCTATATTGCGGAAGGATACATGGATGTTATTGCACTTCATCAGGCTGGAATTTCAAACGCGATGGCCCCGCTTGGTACAGCTTTTACAGATGAACAGGCAAAACTTATTAAGCGCTGGGCAGAAAGAGTAGTTTTCTTTTTTGATACAGACAGGGCAGGGCAGGAAGCAGCAATAAAAGGTATATATACCTGCAGGAAAAACGGTCTTCTCTGTTTCCTTGTGAGCCAGGAAAACATGGCAGCCAAAGACCTGCCGTATACCAAAGTTCCGGCGGATTTTAAGGATCCTGCGGATATTTTACTGAATTTTGGCCCGGAAGCATTGCATAAGTCTGCAAAATGCTTTATAAGTGATTTTGAATATTTAATAAATCGGGCAAAAATTTTATATAAGGTAAACGATTCAGCAATTAAAAATTCTGCAGGAAAAGCAAAGGCCACAGCCTTTTTATTTCCGTTTATGGATTTATTGGATTCTGATGTTGCCAGAGATTCATGTTCAGAAGCAATTGCAGATGCATTAAGCCTTGTGCCATCAGCAGTTGCCAGCGATTACAGCCGTTATTTACAGAAAAAGCTCCCGGTAAAACAAACAGAGGAGGCCAATTCACGGAAATCCGAAGGACAGATTAATTCAACGATAAGTCTGAATGACGAAATCAGAACACTTATTGTAGTTGCAGTTAATTATATATCTTCCGGAGAAAACAAATTTTTTACGGATTTCAGAAATAATCTGGAAATATCGGAAATTGATGATAAATATGCAAAAGAAATTTATATTGCCCTTGAAGAATGCATAAGGAATGATGAAACAGGACTAAATGAACTTTTGGACAGAATTAATTCGGCAGAACTGAAAAATCTATTAATGGAAAAATGTGCATCGGAGGAGTATATTCTTAATTCCGAAAAAATATTTGCCGACGGCATGAAGAGTTTTAAACGTAAATACTTTAAACGTTATCTGAATGAAATAGTTATTAAAATCAGACGATGTAAAAACAGTCTTGCTGAAGATAAAGAAAACAACGAAGAAAGCAGGACCGAAATCCGCGATCTGCTTGAAGAAAAAATGCGTATCGATAATGAATTATATTTATTGGAGCATAAAACCTAAGATGACCAAGACAAAGCCTACTGCAAAAAAGAAAATTCCGGCAGACAAAAAAGTAAAGTCTGCAAAAAAGATCCCCGATCATCCTTCAAAAAATACAACCGGAGGTCCGGAAGAAGATTTTACCCTGGACCCGGCAGTTATTAAGCTGATCGAATACGCGAAAGAAAAGAAAAGTATATTTTTTGAGGAACTTGCAGATTATCTTCCGGAACATATTGCAAACTCGGACAAAATTGAACAGGTTCTGGCCCTTCTTGTAAAAAACAATATACAGGTTGTTGAAGAAGACCTTACAGATGATGAAGAACCGGAATCTGACAGAAGAAAAGCGGAGTCCGATAAAAAGCGTCTGGTTTTCAACGAAAAAGAAGCTTCGGTAGATGATCCTATCAGACTTTACCTAAGGGAAATCGGAAGAGAAAACCTCCTTACAGCAGAGCAGGAAATTTCACTTTCCAAACAGATGGAAGACGGAGAAAACATCATTAAGGGTGTTATTAAGAAATCCGGAATGATTATTCCCGAATTTTATCATATTGCTCAAAAAGCTTTTTCAAAAAGAGATCTACGGGAGCTTAACCTTTCAAAAAAAGAAATTACCGAACACATGACTGAAAGGCGCAGGCTGAATATTTTTTACAAGGAAACCCTGCGTCTGATACTTTCGGATCTTAAGAGTTATATAGATCTAAAGAAAAAGATAATTATCAAGGGCGGCAATATCTTTGAGGATGCCGAATTAAACGAAATTCGTATACGGATAATGAATGTCATAAAAGGCGCTGAGATACATCTGGACGAAATCTCCGCATTCTCGGAAAAATTCCTTCAGGCCTCAAAAAGAATAAAACGTTTCAAAAAAGATCAGGAGCGAATAGAGAAACATCTGCATGTATCTTCTCCGAAAGAACTCAGAGCGCTTGGCCGTGGTTTAACTTTAAAAGAAGAACGGGAAAAACTTGAAGAAACCCTGGGCTTAAGTTCAGATGAAATCAAGGATAAAATCCGGCAGATTCAGACTAATGAAAAGAAACTTCGTCAGATGGAAGTTGAGTTCGAAGATTCAATAGACAAGATTAACCTGATGGCCAAGGAAATTAACCGGGGCCGTGCAATGATGAAAAACGCCAAGGACAGGTTAATAAAAGCGAACCTGCGTCTTGTTGTTTCAATTGCGAAAAAATATACCAACCGTGGTCTCCATTTCTTTGATCTTGTTCAGGAAGGCAATATTGGCCTTATCAAAGCTGTAGAAAAATTCGAATACCAAAAAGGCTTTAAATTCTCTACCTATGCAACCTGGTGGATACGGCAGGCCATAACCCGTTCAATTTCCGATCAGGCGAGAACCATCAGGGTTCCTGTACACATGATTGAACAGATTAACAAGGTGGGCAGGGAATCGCGCCAGCTTATGCAGGTATTGGGCCGGGAACCTGCCGATGAAGAAATTGCCGAAAGGCTGGGCTGGACTGCCCAGAGGGTAAAGTCCGTAAAGAACGTTGCCCGGGAACCCATAAGCCTTGAAACACCCATAGGTGAAGAAGAAGATTCACTTCTTGGAGACTTCATAGAAGACAAAGATGTGGAAAATCCGTCCAACCAGACCCAGTTCAAGATGCTTCAGGAAGAGATAATTGGTATTTTGAAGACTCTGCCGCCCCGTGAACAGGACGTATTAAAGATGCGTTTTGGTCTGGATGACGGCTACTCTCTTACCCTGGAAGAGGTCGGACTTTATTTTAATGTCACAAGGGAACGTATAAGACAAATAGAAGCCAAAGCCCTGCGGCGCTTAAGGCATCCAAAACGCAGCAGAAGATTAAAGGATTATCTGGATCATTAATATGCCGGGTTGCATGAGAAATTTTGTAATAATCATTGTAATATTAATGATTTTGCCTTTTTTATTTTTAATAATCGCTCAGTTCACAAAAGACGATAGTAAAAGTAACGATTATGTAAGAATAACTTCCCTTGAATATAAAGCTGTGGTTGTTGACGAGCCTGGCAGCAGGGGAAAGGTTGTAATTACAGAACGGCTTACTTTTGAATGCCAGGCCGCGTCAGAGGACAATCCTTTTTGGGAATTATGGCGGGCGCTTCCTGAAAATTATACCGACGGAGTTAAAGTTGATTATAAAGTTAATTCTGTAAGGCAGGTGTTAAACAACAACCAGTATATAATCTTTGAAGAAACAAAAAAACTTTATTGGGAAGATGAAGATTATATCAGCAAAGCTCCCGGTTACGGTCCAGGAAAATGGCACCATAGCAAAGGTCCATTTGACGATTATAAAAATCTTGAGTGCATTATGATCTACGTTGACGGATTATACAGGGAAACCGTTGTATTTGAAATTGAATACGAAATGTATAACGCTGTTTTACGCTATGCTGATTGCTCTGAATTGTATATAACGCTTTATTCCGAAGAAACCATAAAGTTTCTGGATTCTGTAAAAGCTCAAATACTGATTCCGGCTGAAAAAATGCCCAGGCCCGGTAACTATGACGCCTACACTTCTGGTACAAATTCCCATATATTTCCCTTCAGGGAATCCACAGCAGTTAACCCGGGATACTATACCTTTTCATTTGATCTGAATAAATCACAGCTTAATTTCAGGCCATATAATCAATATATAGAATTTGTTTTAATATCGCACGGAGAAGACAGGCATAAATTTTCGCAATATGCTTCCGTCAATGATTATTATAACGACAATATGCTGGAAAGACAAAGACAGGCCATGTCAGATTATTTGGCTTTACCGGAAAAATATAAGATCCTGAAAACTGTTCTATTCTTTGTTTTCACTGTCATTTCTTTTTTAACTATAGTAATAATTTTAAAGGTTAACAGGCAATTGGTAAACAAGTATAAACTGGTTCCGCCAATCGGGAAAACAGATTATTACAGGGAAATACCGGGAGAGCTTGATCCTAACTTTGCAGCGGCACTGGTTTTCTGCAAGCATAAAATCTCTGATGAAGTACCCGGCGCTTTTGCTGCCATTATGCTGAGTCTTGTACGCAAGGAATATATCGAAGTCGATAGAATTAAAAGCACAGGTAACTGGAGCCAGAATAATGTTAAAATAATAGTTAAAAACCAGACAAGACAAAACCAGGGACATTGGGAAACAGCAGAACAGAAGCCCGAGCAGCCGACGATTTACAGAAAATCACTTACTCCGGGTGAAGAGCAATGCTATAACCTGATTGTAAGGCATGCTACAGGCGGTGAAATTGCTTTTTCTGCATTTCAATACAGGATTGGACAGGACAGTGAATATACGGTCTCCTATAATAAAAAATCAAAAGATCTTGTTAAATCCATAGGTATGGGGAAAGGCTATTTAAAAGACGCCGATTATAAAAAACTTAAAAAAAGCGCTCTTGGCTTTGCCGTTTTCCTTGGATTCACAGCTGTCTTTATTCTGCTTGTAGGTAACTTAACTGCATATCAAACGCGTTTGGATCTGGCTTTTGGCGCATTTTTTATTTTGGGCGGCGGTTTTATACTAGGTTCATTTTTGCTTGTTTTACTGTCAGGTAAATATGTTCTTCTTTCTGAATATGGCAATATTGAATACTCAAAATGGCGCGCATTATACAATTTCCTTAACAGCGAAACACTCTTAAATGAAAGAACAATACTTGATGTTGCAATCTGGGAAGAATACCTTATTTATGCAACGGCTTTTGGGATTTCAGAAAAAGTTATTAAAGCCCTTCAGGTGCGTTTCCCGGATGCTGCAAAAAGCCCGGTACTGCGTAATCCTTACTTCCGTACCAGAAGTTTCTATATGGGCAGTAACCGTTCTTTCAAAACCGCTACAAGAACCGCAACCTTTTCTTCGGGAAGCGGAGGCTGGAGCGGATATGGCGGAGGAGGCCGCGGAGGCGGCGGGGGCGGCGGCGGTCACTAAATCAGCAGAACCTGCTCTTTTTCAGGTTTACTTTTTTGGGCTCTTTATAACCTTTTGTAAAATATATGCAAATTCCCTTTTTTTGAAACTGATAAAGTATATTGTTAATGTCTTTTTGTACTTTCTCGGCACGAAGAATTATTCTGGATATACCATGTTCCAGAAGATACTCAGGTGAAGGTAAATAATAATCAAAGAGATCCCAGCTATTGTCGAATTCCGAAGTATCTATTTTAAACCTGTGAGTACGGTAACTGTCCAGTAAAAAGACAGGCGGAGCATTGCTTTTTATTTTTAGTTTTTGTATTAATTGTGCGCCAGAAATTAAAGCTGCTCCAATAGATAGGCTATCAATATTTGACATAACACCATTTTGGGCGTTGGTACCGTCATAAAGAGGAATTGGTCTCCATCCAAGATTCGCCAGGGCAAAAGATTCTTTTACACTGTCATTACCGGGAAGATCCAAAATAATCGCAGTATCAGGCTGTAGCCTGTTTATGTAGTTAACTTTTGGAATGTCAAAATTTGTAATAGCTGGAGCAGAATAAAGATCTATCGCGACAAAGGCCACAGGACGCACCCATTCTGTCCATTCAGATCCTTTTTCCGCCCATATTTCAAATAATTCTTTTCCGGTCATTTTAATTAGTGTCCTCCTCAATCAGGACAGGAATATCTGATGCCCAGGAATCGATGCGGTTTTTTTTACTGATTCTTGCATAGTAACCTGCCGCTTTATTGTTTACAAAATACGAGCCAAGGCAAACATGATAACTTTCACCTTCTTCCGTGCATAAAGGGAGACTGTTAAACATTTTCTGTGCGACATATTTTTTGGGATGCCTTTTTACATCTTTGATTATTGTTTCATATTCATTTTCCCTGCAGGCGGCTTTTATGGAAATTCCTTCACCGACACGCCCGCAGGCTGGTTTAAAAATAAAGCCCTCCCGGTTTTTCGCATCTTTGACTTCAATGGTTTCAGGAAGCAATTTACGCCATGTGGACAGCAAAAGACCATATTTTTCAAGTTTATCCCAAACAAGGGGGAAACGTTTGGTTTGGGCAAATATGGCGATGGGATGATTACAGGAAGGAGTAATAGTATTAAAGTAACCTTGCCATCGTTTCGGTTTCATGCCGATTAGCCATTCCAGAGGTGTAAATCGGGAAATAAAAGCTACTTCTCCCTGCATCTTGTCAAGAATACTTATGGCTTTGTTATCTTTAAAAGTCAAATGATCGCCTGCTGCATAAATAACCTGGAGGCCCATTCCTTCCAGTTTGTCTCCCAAAAACTGCATAACCTGCCTGTCATCACTAAAGGAAGTGCAGTGAACAAGCATAATCTTTCCGCCGGGTTTAACTTTTTCGGCAATTGCCTCTGCCAGGGATTTTCCGAAATTCTTATATTTATAGTGTTTTTCCCCAAAAAGGCCGGAAGCATATTCAGGCATGAGTGATGCTTCAGCAAAACCTCCCGGAACATCACTGTTAACTTCACTTATTACCCATGAACCATCTGTAACGGGATGAAAGTCAAATCGCATAAGCCGTACATGGTTGTCTGCCTCGTAATTATTCATTTGCGGAAGTTCTTTCCGGATTTGGCCCGGGAGGTAAAGAATATCAGTTAAATTTAAATTGGCATTTAAGACCTGTTCTGCTTTAATGGTTTCCCTGCCAAGTTTTTCTGTATATTCTTCAAGCTCAGTATTTTCCCTGGCTGAAATCAAAAGTACATGTTTTGAAATTGTATTATTGTCAAAAAACTGCGGATCCCATTTGTAACCTTTAAAAATAACTTTCAGTCTGTAGTCATCATATTTATCTTTTGGAATGGATAGTAATTTCACTTTAAATAGTTTATTATATCGAACATATAAATACAAATGGGGGATGTCAAATGACAGGAGTTTTTGTAGTACTTGCCATAATTGTATTGTTTGTACTTTTTACAGTATTTACCTATAACGGATTTGTAAGAAAAAAACTGAGTGTCGACAACAGTTTCAGCCAGATAAAAATTCAATGCAAGAAAAGATTTGACCTTGTGCCCAATCTGGTTGAAACCGTAAAAGGATACGCAAAACACGAAAAGGAAACCCTGGAAAATGTAATTGCCGCCCGCAATATGGGCGCTTCCGCCAATACCCCCGCAGATCTGGAAAAGGCAAGCAACCAGCTTACTCAAACCCTCGGGAAGCTGTTTTCTTTAACCGAGGCGTATCCTGATTTAAAGGCAAATTCAAACTTCGTAAATTTGCAGAATGAACTTGTAGGTCTTGAAAAGGCAATAGCGATTTCCAGGCAGATTTATAACGATTCGGTAATGGTATATAACAGGGCAATTTTGGTCTTCCCGAATGTTATTTTTGCAGGTGTATTCCGCTTCGAAAAAGTCCAGTTTTTTGAGGCGCCGGCCGAAGAAACACAAAATGTAAAGGTTAGTTTTTAAAAAGCGATTTTAGGGGATACTAGAATACTTTTACATTATTATATATAATTTTGGTGATAATAGGAGAAATTTAAGCTTATGGATGATGTATTTGAGAAACTGAAAACCTTACAGGATATTCTGACTGAAAAAATAGAATTGGAGCAGAAAATTCTGGAAATTCCCAAGCTTTTGACCACTCAGGAAGAACTTCTTACAAGAATGAAAAAATTCTTTGTGGAAAAAAACCAGGAATACGAGAAAGTTAAAAAAGCCGAAGCAGAGTACCGCAATTCTCTGGCTGAAGCAGAGATAAAACGCGAAAAGGCCGAAAAAAATATGGAGGCCATAAGCACCCAGCGTGAATATGAAGCCCTGGACAAGGAAATTGAGGAAGCGGCCGGAAAAGAACAGGAATTCAGAAATAAGTTGCAGCGTGAATTAAGGTCTATTACAGAACTTGAAGATAATATGAAGCAGAGTCAGGCCCTTATTGAACAGCAGGAGACCGAACTTGAGAACAGGCGAAAGGAAGTAGAAGCCGAAATATCTTCAAAACATAACCAGATGAGCGACCTTTTGGAGAGGGAGAAGGCCCTTACAAGGGATCTTGACCCTGAGGTTCTTTTCAAATTTGAACGAATTATCCGCAACAAGATGGGCAGGGGTATAGTGGCAATCAAAGGCGGAGTTTGCATGGGATGTCATATGATACTTCCTACCCAATTCGTCAATAATATCAGGAAAGGCGAAGAAATTATCTTCTGCCCCTACTGCTCAAGAATACTTTTCTACGAAGAATCAGATGAAGAAGAAGAGGAATTCTTCGATTCTGAAGATTCCGGAACTCTTTCAGATTTGGAAGATATGGAAGAAGAAGATTATGATGCGGAAGAGGACGAAGAAGAAAAAGTTAATGTAGATTACGAAGATTAGTTACGATGAACCAGGCTGCCGCTCCCTGTTTTACTGAAACCGGGGGAGGAAAGTCCGGGCTCCGCAGGGCATGATGCCGGGTAACACCCGGGGTCCGGTATCTGAGATTCAGACGCCGGGTACAGAAAGTACAACAGAAAATATACCGCCGCTTTCGGTTTTCCGAAGGCGGTAAGGGTGAAAAGGCGGGGTAAGAGCCCACCACGGTCATGGTAACATGGCCGGAATGAAAACCTCATCAGGAGCAAAGTCAAGCAGCAGCAGGGCGGCCCGTCCAATGCTGCGGGTAGACTGCACAGAGAACGGTTGCAAGGCCGTTCCCAGACAGATGGCAGTAAAAAATGCCCCTAAAAAGGCATTTTTTTACAGAATCCGGCTTATGGTTCATCGTTTTTTAAGCATACGTTGACTTTTTTCCGAAAATCCTCATTAATAGAAGAATGTTCAACAAGCGTTCAGCTGCTTTTGGAGACAATTACAGGCGCAAAAAACTGTTACAGAGCTTCCTTCTTGTGGCAGTTCTGATAATTCTTATATCTCTGATTCCGGCTGTCTATTTTAAACTCAAGGATCATGGACTTAAAGAACGCAAAGAACTGAGAGAATCCTTTAATGAAGGATTTTTTGACAATGCCTATGTAAAAAGCAAGCATTTGCTGAATGAAGATCCAATGGATTTTTTCTTTTTGACAATTAACGGTTTTTCTGCCTATCAATTGGCCATTGCGCAGATAAACAATTTTGACACGCTTTTTTATATTGATGAATGTATCTGGTCACTTAGAAAAGCGCTTCTTTTAAAAGAAGGAATGTCGGACGGAAGAATTTTCTATGTACTTGGAAAAGCTTATTACAATAAGGGACAGGGTTATGCGGATTTGGCTGTAAACTATTTTGAAAAAGCCAGAGCGCACCGTTTTTGGGCAGATGATATTCCCGAATATCTGGGCTTGTCTTATGCGGCAATACGGGATTACAGGAGCAGTGTTGAAGTTTTTACTGAAGCGCTTTCAAGCGGAAACGGGATTTCGGATGTACTGCTTCTGTCGATTGCAAGATCCTACATGGAACTCGGCGAAAATGAACAGGCAAGAGCCTATCTGATTCATTGTCTTGAGCTTTCCCAGGATGCAAATATAATTGCCGCTGCAAGGCTTCTGAACGGCAATATCCTGGTAAAATTGGGTGATTATTCCGAAGCGGAAAAAGAATATTTAAAATTGATTAAGGATAATGGTGATAACGCAGAAGCACATTATCAGCTTGGAGAGCTTTACGCATTAGCGGGTGATCCTACAAGGGCAAGGGCCGAATGGCGCAGTGCGATCAGAATTGATCCTGCACACAGGCTTTCCCGGAGCAGGCTGAATATCTGAGAACAGAAGTATTTTTGGAGGGATTATGTTTGGACAAGGTTCATCTGCATTGGGAATTGATTTAGGGACCTGTAACACGCTCATATATGTTGCCGGGAAGGGAATTTTAATCAATGAACCTTCGGTGGTTGCCGTAGAGAAAGGCACAAACAAGGTCATGGCCGTTGGTACCGATGCAAAGCGCATGCTTTTTAAAACTCCGGGATCAATCCATGCCATCAGACCCATGAGGGGCGGAGTTATAGCGGACCTGGAATCTACGGAAAAAATGATCCGTTATTTTATTTCCAAGGTGCTGCCGCGTTATCGTTTCATCAAGCCGCGTATGGTAATTGGAATACCGTCCAGCATAACCGAAGTAGAGCGCAGGGCCGTAGAAGAATGCGCCTACAAGGCAGGGGCAAGGGAAGTAGTTGTAATTCCCGAAAGCCTGGCTGCAGCCATCGGCGCCGATATTCCGATTAACGAACCAGCAGGGCACATGATCTGCGATATAGGCGGCGGAACAACCGAAATTTCTGTCATAAGCCTTGGCGATATGGTTGTATCCAATGCCATACGTACTGCCGGGGATGATTTTGACGAAGCCATCATCAAGTATGTCAGAAGTGAATTGAATCTGATTATTGGCGGCGGCGCTTCCGAACGCCTTAAAATAGAAATTGGAAATGCCTTCCCGGATAAAACAATAGAAAAGGTCGAAATTAAGGGAACAGACGCCGGCAGCGGTCTGCCAAGACGCCTTGAAATTGATTCTGAACAGATAAGGGAAGCTTTGAAAATTCCTGTTTACAAGATCCTTGATGAAATTAAATCCCTTTTGGGAAAAACTCCTCCGGAACTGGCGGCGGACATTGTAGAACGCGGTATTGTTATGACCGGAGGCGGCTCTCTTCTAAAAGGACTTCCAAAGTTAATTTCAAAGGAAACCGGAGTATCCGTAATTCTGGCGCCCAATCCCATGGACTGCGTTGCACTGGGAGCAGGTAAATACTTCGAAAAAACAAAGGGCTTCGAAAGTACCCGGACTATCTATGATAACCTGAACCAATAGGTGTTTCATGAAGACAGGAGCCGACAGGGAAAAAAAGGGCAGACTGGGTATTGAACTATATACTTTCGTTGTACTGCTTTTGGTTTCTTTTTTAACCCTGTTTTTTTCTACCAGAAATGTTCTTGTCGATGTAAAAAATCTTGGCCTGACAGTTTTCTCCGGATTCAGGGGCGGTATCCATGAAGTATCTTCTCTTGTATCCAGAACGGTTTTATCCATACGGGAATTGGCTGACCTTCGAAAAGAGTACAATGAACTTGCCGGAAGAATGTCCCGGTACGAAATGCTGGAAAGGACATCAGCGGAAATTAGGCAGGAAAATAACAGGCTACGCGAGCAGCTTGGCTTTTCCCAAACCATGCGTTACAGACATTTATCGGCCGAAATTATTGGCAGGGATCCAAACAACCTTTTTTCCACATTTGTAATAAACAAGGGAACTCATGCAGGAGTAATGATTAATCAGCCGGTAATCGCCTATCAGGGCGGTATACAGGGACTTGTTGGCAAAATTATCTATACCGGGGTATTTGAAAGCCTTGTGATGCCACTTTTCGACACAAGGTGCTTTGTGTCTTCGCGCCTTACAGAATCCCGTTACGAAGGAATTGTAGAGGGGCAGGGGAGTTCAGAACTGCCTCTTTTAATGCGTTTTATCAACAGAAGCGCCAGGGAAGAAATAAGTATCGGCGAGATTATCGTATCCAGCGGGATGGGAGGAATCTATCCGCCGGGCATTAATATAGGCCGGGTTACAAGGATCAATTTCAGGGAAAACGAACTTTCCATGGAAGCGGAACTTGAAGCAAGTATAGATTTTTCCAGGCTGGAATATGTGTTTGTTATAACCGAGGAACCCGATGCCTAAAAAAATTATCTGGACCCTGCTTTTTATATTGGCTGCCGCTCTCCTGCAATCTACTGTTTTCTCTCGCCTTGCGGTTTATATTTTTGCCATACCCGATATTGCCCTGTGTATTCTTGTATATTCTGCCTATGTAAACGGAACCATGACAGGGCAAATAACCGGCTTTTTTTCCGGAATCATTCTTGATTTCCTTTCAGCGGCTCCGCTGGGACTCAATTCCCTTATTCGTACATTGATTGGCGGTTTGACGGGTTTTATGAAAGGTACATTTTACCTTGATCCGATTTTTCTTCCGATGATCCTTTGCGCCGCAGCCACAATACTGAAAGCTCTTGTTTATTATTTGCTTCATTTGATTTTTTCAGGTGTTATACCTTTCTATTCACTGTTTGACCTGGTATTTTGGGTGGAACTGGGAATGAATGCCTTCTTTGCACCGTTCCTTTTCGGATTACTAAAACTGTTTCAGCCTCTTCTTGCCGGAAAAAGGGAGAATGCCTGATGTCAACGCAACAGGAAGAAAGACCGGGTCTGCGGATTAGTCTTCTGCAGTATCTGATTATTGTTGTGTTTATTGCATATGTCGCAAGGCTTTTCAGCATTCAAATATTGAGCGGCGATCTGTACCGTTCCAGGGCCTATAATATTGCCCGCCAGACTACAATTATTCCTGCTCAACGCGGAGAAATTTTTGACCGAAATTACAATCTGCCTCTGGTAACTAATTCCGACTCTTTTACGGTCAGCCTTACGCCGGCAGAAGTCAAGCGCAGCGACATGCCGGAGTTATTCAGCCGGCTGTCGGCAATTCTCGGCATTCCGGTTGAACAGATAGAAAGAAGAATACCGCCGTCAATTTACTTTTTGTATCAGCCTGTAGAAATTGCGTCAAACGTTTCTTTTGCTACCATAGCGGTTCTTTCTGAACAGGCAGATTCCATTCCCGGAATTTCCTGGCAGGCCAGGCCTGTGCGCAACTATCTTGAAACAGGAAGTCTTTCCCATATCATTGGTTATGTCGGCCTTATTACCCGTGATGAATTTACCATGCTTTACAACAGGGGATATAAGCAGGGAGACATAATCGGGAAAAACGGCATAGAGCGTCAGTATGATGAGCTTTTAAGGGGAAACGAAGGCTTAATAACAAAGATAGTAGATGTCAGGGGAAGGAATGTAAGCAGCGATAATATTCATGTTTCCCCCGAAACCGGCAAAAATTTGGTTCTTACAATTGACAGGAGAATACAAAACCTTGCGGAAAGTGCCCTGGGGAAGCGCATAGGCGCTGTTGTCGTATTGCGCCCGACAACCGGGGAAATTCTGGCAATGGTTTCCTATCCCTGGTATGACCCGCATGTTTTCAGCAATACCGACATGAGTCTGGAATACCAGGCCCTTGTCAATGATCCGAATAAACCCCTTATCAACCGTGCGGTACAGTCCAGTTATCCTCCGGCCTCCTCGTTCAAGGTAGTAATGACTTCCGGTATTCTTGAAGAAAAGGCCTTCCCGCCTGAACAAACAATAGACTGCAGGGGAGAAATGAATTTCGGGAACAGGGTTTTCCGATGTCATATAAGAAGACCGGGACACGGCAGGTTGAATTTGCAGAGAGGTCTAGCTCAGTCATGTAATATTTATTATTTAACCGTGGGACGCGATAGTCTTGGTGTAGAAAATATCATTAATTATTCCAGAAGCTTTGGCTTTGGAGAAATATCGGGAATAGATCTTCCGGGGGAGATTTCAGGTTTTATTCCTACACCCCAATGGAAAGAACGCCGCCTTCATGAACGCTGGCAGGGCGGAGATACAATGAATATGTCCATAGGACAGGGTTATATGCTGGTCACTCCGCTTCAAATGGCAAATATGGTTGCCATGACAGTCAATGACGGTATTATATATAAACCTCATATCCTCAAAGAAATACGTGACGCCAGAACAGGCGCTGTAGAAAGGGTAGTTACACCCAGCATTCATAAAAAAAGCAATATCAGCGCGGAAACATTTGAAACTGTACGCCGCGATATGCGCACTGTAGTCAGCGAGGGAACAGCTCAATACCCTTTGAATATCAGAACTGTTGAAATTGCCGGCAAGACAGGTACAGGCGAAGTAGGGATTACCGACAGATGGCATTCCTGGTTTGCTTCATTTGCGCCCTATAAAACCGAC
>Ga0123353_10002417_pt1 | contig 23208 bp, 21 predicted proteins | sample TergutLab28metaG_3_FD_92763 | JGI IMG/M metagenome (GOLD analysis project Ga0123353, IMG submission 92763) | Labiotermes labralis P3 segment gut microbial communities from Petit-Saut dam, French Guiana - Lab288 P3 | ecosystem: Host-associated > Arthropoda: Insects > Digestive system > Gut ... | reverse complement strand
TTTAGTATCTACCTGCCAATAAATGACCGAGCCGTTTTTAGTACAGCCCAAATAATAATCGTTCATCAGGCGTTCGACGGTCGGAGATTTGAGGGTATCACGGTCAAATATGGAACATAGGAAAGAAACAAAATTACTTTTATACCCCAATGACCGGATAAGATACTGTTTTGGTATGCGCCCCGTCTCTTGTTCATTTGTCTTTATCTGAGCCTTTCCTTTTTTAATAGTGTCGGATTTGTCGGATTCTGAAAAGCTCCGATGCTGAGGGTTGTCTCTGAAAAAGTCTTTTGGCGTGTAGTGATAGCCGCAATTACTTTCTCGATTGCATCGCCCGACGCTCTTGTCGATCACCTGTCCGGTATTCCCGTCAAGGTAGCGAGTGAACGAATGTTTATCGTGACATGCCGGACACTCGTGCCGAGACTTCCTCCCTGCGTATTTCTCTAAATATGGTTGGCTATTCATAATTCTTTTCGTGTTTTTGAGTGTTCACGTTCACGTTCACGCTTCGTGTGAACACTCTTTGAAATCGCGAACACCTCGCAGCGTCTAACATGTTGATTATCAGGAGTTATTTTTATCAAAAAGCGTTCATGGCACTGCTTTAAGTGTTCACGCCATGAACACGTGAACACCGTGAACGTTTTACAATTTCAAATACTTATTGACAGCTCCGAGAGAAATAGATAAATCTTTTGCTGTTTGACGCTGTGATAAGCCTTGACTTTTTAGCTCCCTGCATTTCTCGATCAACTCTGACCGGTCGTTTTCGCTTTGTTCTTTAAGATGCTCCCTTTCGGTCGCAAAACCTATCTGCGAGAAGTGAAGAAATGAATTGCTTTTTTCGATCGAGGCGACTATTACGTTGTCACTGTCGTAGGTATATTCTCCGTGCCTGACTTTCAACTGTTTTATGTATCTCAGTCCGTTGTCCTTTGTCGACTTGCCGATGGCAAAAACACTGTCAAAGAAATTGAATAACCTTTTACTTCCTGCAAGGTCATTTTGAGTAATTGGATTGGAAAGTTGTCGTTTAGGCGTGTGAGCTATGACAAGTATTGATAAATCGTGCTTTTTCTTTAATCCCGTAAGTTTGAACATCAATTTACCGGCTACATCGCCTTTTTCAGCGTTAAGACACAAAAAAGAAAGGTTGTCTATTATCAATACCTTTGCTTCCGACTGCAAAGCTGTTTTTTCGATATTTTCGATCACTGCATCCTCGAAATTCGTCATATCGAGCGATTCACGGTTAATATCTGAGCGAAGCAGATTCTCAGGGAATCGATGCGTATTTTCATGCTCGTCTGTATATCGCATCTGAAATTGCTTATCCGATAGCTCAAAATCGAAATAGAGTACCTTTTGTTTTTCAGCGATCTTTGCAGCTATCTGCGTCGCATAGATGGATTTTCCCAAATTGCTGTCGGCAAACAGACAGCACACCTCGCCCTCGTACCAAAGTGATAGCCATAAGGCGGGAGGATCGGGACGCAAGGCGGCATCCTTAATGGTTTGGTTTGCCGTCTTAACCGTAAACATCCCGATATGCTCCGGCACTTGATCATGCAGCTGTTTGGCTTTCGCCAATTCCCCGCCAATCAGCCCGATATAGTCGGTCGAGCCGTTTACGGGTTGTACGCTATCCATTGCAAACCTCCTTTCCGAGTTGCGTTTGGCTAATAAAATGAGTATCTTTGTACTCGGTTTGCACACCGATAATTTTGGGGTTGCCGCTTTTGTCGTTCGCGATAGGGGCGGCGGATTTTTTTACACCCATTATCGCCTCCCTCCTATTTTACGACCTGCCAATTCAAGGGCGAGGTCAGCATCCGTGACGATTTTACGCCCTATCTGCTTAATTGCGGCATCGATTTTTCCGTCCCTTTTAATTCTGCTGGCGGTAGGAATCGAGCAATTAAATAAATGCGCTATTCCACGTATGCCGTAAACATATTTGGTCTCTTTGGTCGGGGCTGGCTGAGATGGCGGCTCGTTTGTTCCTAAAACTGCTTTTAGCTGACCCACCGTAAGCATCGCTATCGGCGTGTCGTTGGTTATTGCTTTTTGTGTCATAGTCTTGAATTTTTTTACCGTTAAAAATTGAGATGCGTCCACCTCGTTGGTAATCGATTACGATCACAAACGTAAATTAAAATTTCTCCGTAAGTCGCAGGGTATCAATAAAATACCCGAACACATTTAAGCGTTCGGGTAGTGTTGGGGAGATGCTCGGAAGTTGAAAGTCAGCTATTTAGACTGCTGGGGATTTAGACCGTTTACGATAGTTTCTATGGTTCTATAATATTCCGAATACTCGCCTTGTTTAATCTTGGGCGTAGATAATGTCCCAATGGGTTCACCCTGTTTGTTGACAAACAAGAGGGCTGCGGCTCGCTGTAATGGACGAGGTATAGATTTCCCCCCTAATAATAACAAAACAAGTTCTGCCAATGCTGTTTTACTCCGCCCCCACCGCAATGGATCAAAATCATCCGGACACACACCACCTCCAAATACATAATTAAAATGTGCCTGTTTTGTGTTTTTATGTAAAAAACATCCATTTTCTTTGCGTCCCGTATGGTCTTTTGTGAGTTCTGTATAAAGATATTGGCATTGATCATGGCTTAGCTTCGCTAATGTGGTAGGAGCATTTATTGGTTTTTTCTCGTTTATATTTTCCCCGTTAGGCTGAGGGTTGGGTGGCGGTGTCTTGCCGGACATTTTTTGCAAAGTTTCTGTTATTCGCTCAAACCGCCCTCCACGCGGCGGATCTATTTTATAAGTATTAATTATGACATTTACTCCCTCGTGAAACCGCCGTAAGACACCAAGCATATTAATAGCGTGACAATGAACCCCGATCGGAGTTTCCCTCAACTGTAAAAAATCCTCCTTTTCTAACGTCAGCAACCATTTTGGAGGATAGAATATTTCCTCGCCATTATGGGCTTGCTCAAACCACCCTCGCCTATAACGAGAAATTCCTAAGTGGTCATTTCTTATAATAGAAATAAAATGAGAGCAGACATCTTCTATAAAATTTGGACGGTCGCCGGATTGAAGTAGTAGAACCCGTCGTTTTGTTTCGGTAATTAAGGTTTCGATCTCCGCCTCGATCGGGCTACCCATTTGGAAAACCCTGACAGTCTCTCTGAACCCCTCATCCTCACCATTGGCAACAGCATTGAATTTGGCTAAGCGTGCTTCATCGTCGGCAAAGTTTTCGAATTTAGCCCGCATAGCCTCCACGCCAATAGAGCGTATGAGTTCATTCCATCCCTCGTCTCCACCGACAGTGTTTATGAATTTATCCCAAATGTCCCCATTGCAGGCGTAGATTTCGCTTTCATCGCATTTCCACGCTAATTTTAATCTGTCAAAAAATTCCGAATCCTCCATATTTATATCTCATTAAATTTACTCATTGCATTTGCTTTTATCTCGTCGGCTACATCTATGTAAGGCTTCATTGCTTTGTAGTCGCTATGTCCTGTCCATTTCATTACTACCTGCGCCGGAATACCCAAAGAGAGGGCATTGCAGATAAATGTACGTCGCCCTGCGTGCGTTCCCAGCAGTTCGTATTTCGGATAAACCTCGTCTATCCGCTCGTTGCCCTTGTAGTAAGTAATCGTTATCGGGGTGTCGATACCTGCCAGCTCCGCCAACTCTTTCAGATAGTCATTCATTTTCTGATTGGAGATAACCGGCAGAACCTTACCTCCCTTGAAATGAATATCCTTATATTTCTCCAATATCGCCCTGCTATGGTCGTTTAGCTCGATCGTGAGGCTGTCGGCGGTTTTTATGGTGGTTAGCTCGATTCGATCGCCTTTTATGTCGCTACGTTTGAGGTTATAGGCATCGGAATATCTCAGCCCTGTAAAACACGTGAAAAAGAACACATCTCGCACACGTTCGAGATATTGCTTTGTTGCCGGTATCTCGTAGTCGCGGAGCTTCGTGAGTTCATCCCATGTCAGAAATATTATTTTCTTTTGTGTGGTTTTTAGCTTTGGCTTAAAGCCGTCGAATGCCCTATTGTCAGAATATCCTTTGCGGAACGCCCACCGGAGAAACCATTTGAGGAATGATAGATTTTTCGTTATAGTTGAATTGCGCATACCTTTTGTATCTCGGAGATATGAAATAAACTCGGACAGCCCAGCCTCATTCAAATAGTCAAATGACAATGAAAGGTTAAATTCTTCGAAATGGTTTCGGATAGTCTGGAATTTAATATAGGTGCTATTCGTCCAATTATTGAGGTTGCCCTCCTCTCTGACAAATTCGTCGAATGCCGTAAAAAACGATACGGCAGGCGAGAGGCTACTATCATTATTCCCGCATCGAGCAGAAAAAGCCGTTTTAAGCTGTTCGGGTGTCGGTATTGCGTCCTGTACCTCGAACTCCTTGAATATCGCCTGTATGGTGTTGGAATAGCCGTTGAGGTCTGTATTGATTTCCGATGCGGTTTGCCTGAGCTTATTGCTACACCCATTTCGCACCCGTTGTTTTTCGGCATCCCATTTAGCCGCATCGATACGATAGCCGGTAGTGAACTCGATACGATGCCGTAAATAGGTCACGCGCATACGAATAGGCACATTTTCAACTACCGATACCCCATTACGTTTGCGGCTTTCGAGAGAAAAGATTATATTGCGCTTAATATTCATGGGTGTAAAATCTTATTTCACGCCCAAAATTACACCCAAATATCGAGATATGCAATGATATTTAGATTTATTTAGTTTATCTTTGCATCTGTAATAACCTCAACAGCAGCAGTACTTTAATAATTATTGAAGTGCCAAGATATTATAGGTGATAGAGCCTCCGTCTCCACAAAAAAGGTGGTCTGCTTTATGAAGCAGACCACCTTTTTTGTGGAGATAAATGCAGTATAGACTAGCCAAACTATTTTTTCACATATCCCTGCTTATACAGGTGTAATATGAATTTGGCCACGCGATATTCGTAATTTTCCTCGTGTTGAAAATGTTCTGCCAATGATTCTGCAATTTCTCGCACGCTTCGGTTTCCGTCTATCAAATTCCAAACGGCGGTTCCATGTTCATCCAAACGAATACGGACTGTTGCCGATTTCTTTTTCGGAACAAAATATTTTTGCATGAACCTGCTTCTGAAACGGGGGAAAGTTATCACCGATAACTCCCCCTCCTTTTCAGTTGTAAGACGTTCGTTAATCTTAGGAATTAAATCGAACAGATTTTGCTTTTTTGACATAAACTACTTCGTTGCAACCGCTTTTCTGAGAGGAATACGGATCAGGACGAATGCCAATGCTGCAACAACTGCCAATCCTATGAAATAAGACGGTTTGCTGATACCGAGCATTTGGGAGAAGAATGTGTTGTTAATTGCAAATATTGCGACAACCAATCCCATCAGGGCTTCTCCGGCGATTAAGCCCGAAGCGAGCAGAACGCTGGTATTTTTTGCTGCCTGTGACTGTGCCTCGTTAAGTTTTCTGCGATTGAGATATACGGTCAAAGCACCTTTGATCAAACCTCCGACCATGATTGCAAAAATAGTGGCAAACGGCAGGAACATACCTATAAAAATCAACATCGGAGCTTTCACACCCATGACGATCAACGATACGGCAAGCATCATACCCACGAGGATCAAGATCCAGGTCATCGAACCGCCGACGATACCTTGTGAAAGTGTCGCCATCAACGTTGCTTGCGGAGCAGGCAGAGCATCGCTTCCGAAACCTCCCTGATAGCCTGCTGCAATACCTTGGTTAATATCGCCCTGATTCAAAATAATCAGCACGCCGAACATCACAAGAGCGGAGATCATAGCTCCGATCAGGTCGCCTGTTTGCATTTTCCAGGGTGTTCCGCCCAAAAGACTTCCGGCCCTCAAATCCTGAAACATTTTTCCTGCAACAGCAGAGGAAACGCAGAAGATAGCCGCAACACCCAACACTGCCGCAATACCGGAGCTGATCGCGGCAGAACTTCCATCGCCTCTAACTCCGACAAAAACTAAAAGCAAAGCCGTAATAACCAGTGCCGTCATAGTCAGTCCACTCACAGGATTGTTGCTCGAACCGACAATCCCCACCAAATATCCGGAAACGGCGGCAAAGAGAAACGCTAAAACGACCATTACGGTTGCAGCGACAAGAGCAACGACGAAAGATGTTTTGAAAACGAAAAACGCTACCAAAAACGTACATAAAGCGCCTGCAACGATACCTAATAAGATGAAAATAGCTTTCATATCTCTTTCGGTACGCTCAACGTTTTCAGTTCCTTGTCCTAAATTTTTCAAATCTCTGATAGCACGTGTCAGACCCTGACCTAACGTATTGCGCATATTGAAAAGCGTGAACGCCGCTGCAACCAACATACCCCCGATAGCGATAATGCGCACGATTTCATGCCAGATGGTGGTCGCACCGTACCTCCATGCCTGCATGGAATCGGGGACTAATTGATTATCGACATTAACAGGGTTTGCATTAAACGCCACAACAAGATTGGTAACATATTCCTGTCCGAGAATGGCCAGCAAAATCGGCACCATCAATCCCCAGGCGAGCAAAAGTCCGCTAAAACTTATCGATGCTTTTTGCGGGCCGATGATGTATCCGACGCCAATATATGCGGAACTGATTGTAGGTCCTCCCGCAAAAAATCCTCCTTCAACGACTTTGCTGCTTCTGGTTAAAGTTGCCGGAGCGATTTTTAAGAATGTCGTAAAACCGGTTGCAAACAGTTTGAGTTCGCCTGCAATTTTAATTACAGCGCCGGCAAGCATTGCCCAGAAAAGAAACTTCGTTCCCGATCCGCCGCCTTGTCCGGCTTTGTGAATTTCTGCCGCAGCAGCAGATTCCGGAAACGGCAGCGATTCGTCCTGCACCAAAGCCCGACGAAGCAATGCAACGAAAAATACGCCCATCGTACCACCGACAAGCAAGATTAACGTGGCAGAAATGTAGCTGCTCATCGAGTTGAATTCTTCGCCGCTCCAAATACCGGAAATGTAGAACGCCGGAAGCGTGAAAATTGCACCGGCAGCCACCGACTCTCCGACAGAGCCTGCACTACGGGTGAAGTTTTCTTCGAGTATGGTTCCTTTCATCATACGTAAAAGCGCCATACCAATAACTGCTGCCGGATAAGTCGCAGCAATGGTCATACCGGCTTTCAAGCCGATATAAGCATTGGCAGCGCCTAAGATCACCGACAAAATTATACCAATGAGTAACGCTCGCAGCGTAAACTCTTTCATGTTTGTACCCGCAGAAACAAACGGAACAAACTTTCCACTTGATGAATTTTGTGTGCTCATTGTTAAGGTTAAAAGTTAGAATTATGATTTTTTTGTGTTTTCAATGTTTTACAAGAATATCGATCCGCCAAGCCCGATCGGCAATCCGAGGAAATACCACAACACCAGGAACGCCGACCAAACGACCAATGCGATCAAAGAGTAAGGCAACATCAATGAAATAACCGTACCGATGCTTGCTCTTTTGTCATATTTTTGAGCGAAAACAACAATCAATGCAAAGTAGGGCAGGAGCGGCGTGATGATATTCGTAACGGAAGCGCCTATACGGTAGGCGAGTTGTGTAAATGTCGGGTCATAACCCAAATTCATAAACATAGGTATGAAAATCGGAGCCATGATCGCCCATTTTGCAGCAGCCGAACCTATGAAGATATTTATGAACGCGGTGAGTACGATGAAAGCAATTATAAGCGGTATACCCGTAAATCCGATACTTGCCAAAAATTCTGCCCCGTTTACCGACAATATGATCCCTAAGTTGGATACCGCGAAATAATTGATAAATTGCGCCGCAAAAAATGCCAGAACCATATAACTGCCCATGGTTTGCAGGGATTTTGTCATAGCGGTTACGACATCTTTGCTGTCTTTTATCTTTTTGGTAGCAATACCGAAACCTATTGCGGGCGCTAAGAACAAAAGCATGATGATGGGAACGAGTGCGCGCATAAAGGGAGCGCCCACCAACAGAGAACCTGTTTCAGGATTGCGCAACGGAGCTCCCGGCGGAAGAATGAAAATCAATAAAAACACCACAACCCCCAAAAGATACCAACCTGAATATTTAAGTCCTCTTCTTTCCTCTGCGGTAAGCTCTTCGGTAACGTTGAGGTCGAGACCGTTCTCGGGTTTGTATTCACCAAGTCGCGGAATGACGATTTTTTCGGTAATGAAGTAGCCTAAGGCGATAAGCATGAAAAATGATGCAGACAGGAAATACCAGTTGGCAGTTGGCAATACTTCATAGCCGACCACTTGTTGAGTAATACCTGTCAAAAGGAAATCTTGCGTCGATAATATGATATTTGCGGCGAATCCGCCCGAAACGCCAAAAAACGCCGCCGCCAAACCTGCCAAGGGATGCCTTCCGACCGCATAAAACATAGCGGCCCCTAAGGGGATAACGACCACATATCCGGCATCAGATGCAATGTTCGAGAAAAGTGCCACTGAAATAACCATAATGGTTACTATTGACCTGGATGCACCTAACATTGCTTTTCTTAACATCGCCGAAAATAACCCGACGTGTTCGGCGACGCCTACGCCCAGCATGACAACAAGGATGATGCCTAAGGGAGCAAATCCCACAAAACTGCTGACCATGCTGGTGAAAATATACGCAACGCCTTCACGAGTCAGCAAACTGAACGCCGTCACCAGTTTATCCGGCTCGTCTCCTATGCCCGGCTGTATAACGGATGCCCCCGCCAGGTAGACGATATGCGAAATAATCATAACGACTCCCGCAAGAATGGCAAACAGGATAGCCGGATTCGGCAGTTTGTTGCCGGCAATCTCGACTTTGTCTAAAAACCTTTGAAACAGAGGTTTTTTTTGTTTCATCTTTGTTCTAATTTAATGGGTTTGAGATGTTGAAAGTTTTCGCCGTCCATTTTGATATACATTGTGACGTGATATACGGTAGTGTTTCGGGCATAGAGATAGCCCTGAGCCAGCAGGCTCGGAGAAAAATCCTGTGCGGAAAAGAGACAATAGCCCGGATACGGTGAACATGAAATACAATAACCGGTAGTAGTCTCCTCATAGCTTTTCAGTTTGGTTTGGATAGTCTAAATCGGCGCAAGATAATAAAGATATTTAAAAATTAAGGTATATATAGCAAACTAATTAATAATTAAGGCTTGCGCCCAGCCGCGATTCTTAATTCTTAATTGACAATCATCCCATCACTCCTCCGAGTTTGAACATCGGAAGGTACATCGAAATGAGGATCGCGGCGACCAATATGCCGATGAAAAATATCATCAACGGTTCGAGTACGCTGCCCATCTGTTTTAGGCGGTATTCGAGTTCTTTCGTAAGGTCTTCGCTCTGTTTCATAAGCATTTCGGGCAGACGGTTGGTCTCCTCGCCCACGCGCAGCAGGGCTGCGAGCTTGTGTGAGTAAAGACGCGGATATTTTTCCAGATTTGCAGTGAACAGTTCTCCTCGTTCGAGTCCGGCCGCGATCGCGTCGAACGATTGCTGATAGGGATAGAAAGTTATAATGTCCCTCAGCATTCCGATACCGTAGAGCAACGGCACGCCGGAACTCGTGAGCAGGTATAGCAGCTTGCAGAAATGCGCCTGTTGGTTCTTACGCACTACGTTTCCGACCAGCGGCATACGCAATACCGCAGACGACAGCGCTGCCCGCACGCCGCGCGACTCCCGCATCATGTAAAGGGCTACTATGGCACCGATTATGACAGTGCCGCCGATGGCGAGCAGCGTCGGAAACCGCTGCGACGCAGCTATTATCCAGCGTGTCATGGCAGGCAGTTCGCTGCCCATGCGCGAGTAGACCTGCTCGAACATCGGTACTATAACGGCCAGCATGAACACCACGACCGCCACCGCCATTATAAGTATTATGACGGGATAGCTGAGCGCAGAGTTCACCATCCGTCGCTGTGCGACCCTACGATGATAGTAGCCGGTGAGGAATTGCAGCGATTCGGTGAGACGGCCGGTTTCCTCGCCGATGCGCACCACGCCGTAGTCGAGCGGCGAGAAACGGCCGCTGTCGCTCATCGCCTGCCACAGTGCGCTGCCCGAGACCACTTTATCGTACATCGTTCGCAATAGTCGCCGCATATTCTCGTCCGTCTCGCCAGAAATCAGGAGTTTAAACGCGTGCGAAAAATCGAGTCCCGACGACAGCAGAGAATAGAGTTCGGAGAACAGTAACTCCTTCTTCGCGTCCTTCACAGGGCGGGAAGAAAGCTCCGATAGTATTTGTCGTATTCCTTTGTTCATTATATGGTTTTGCAAATTATTATACACGCGCGTGTCATTCCGAACGCGCGGTACGCGCGGAGGAATCTGTCGCGAGTCTATAAACTCAAAGAATACTAGCGATAGATCCCTCCGCCTATGGCGTTCAGGATGACAAAACATGAAGCCTTGCGTCGCAGCTTATTCATAAATATATTCTTCCTCCCGTTGGGCTATGTTTTGCGCCGCGACCACCTGCACGGGCGGTGTGGCAGGAAAAGCCACCGTCAGGTTTCCCGCGCCTGTACGCACAACCACCGCAAGAGTATCCACCCTGCCGTGCACATTACCACCACCGACGCGGCTCGCCAGCCGCAGCATTTCGACCCGTCGCATCAGAGTGTCGCTGACCGCCGCGTAGCGTGCAATCAGCATCGAATCTATGAGGGCGACGCCCGCCGCCTGCGCTCCGCCCCGCCAGAATATCGCCCCGCTGTCATTTCGTGTGATGCTGTCAGCATTGGCGACCAACTCTTCAAGGCGGTAGTAGCCCTCGTAAAAACTGCTGTTCTCGGTAATGCGTCCGGCGACTTTCATGGCGTGGCGGCGCAGCAGCCCGAACCCGTCCATCACGGCCAGGAAGACCACTCCGGCGACGATCATCATCACCAGAACTTCCGCCAGCGTCATCGCACGCACACGTCGTTCAGTGCCCATCTGCAATCTCCACTATATGTCTGAATTCCAGCAGCTTCGACACGCGCATCACATCGGCCGTTATCGCCACTTCCTGCACCCGCCCGTATTCGCCATAGGGCGAGATACGCACCGTGATCGTTCCCCAATCGTATTCCTGCTTATGCTCTCCCGCGCCGTGCGTGCCGTCGCCGTAGAGACGAAAAAGCTCTTTAACACGATAATCCGCCTCGACAAGGACCGCATTGTCGTCGTCCCGCGTAGTAAGGCGGGAAAGTGTTTCGAGCGAAATCGCGAATACGCACATGAAAATCACTGACGCGACCAGCGTCTCGACCAGCGTCGAGGCGCGCAGAGCCTGTTTCGCGTAAGTTTTCACCGTACCCATTTCGCGTTCTGTCTTTCGTGTGGCGCACCGGCGAACCAGAAAGGGTAGGCCGTTTCACGGTTTTCGAGCAGCGTGACGTCGTACAGAAAATCGCTGTAATAACCTTGCGGCGAGTAGTATATCGACCGCCATAAGTATGCGCTGCCCGACGTAATACCCTGAAACTGTGCGATGCCCGAACAGTAGAATAGCCCTCGCACGCGCGCGAGGCGCGATTTGCGGCATACGGGCTGCATGATCTGTTCCTCTCCGGCGTAATTCACGATCAGATAGCCGTTCACCTCGCTCCCGTCACCAAGCGCGGCGTACTTTTCGGCGTAAATCCCCGATGGATGGGCAAGTTCCACATTCCGCCCGACCAACACGCTGTCGCGGGCAAAGAGCTGTACCGACCCTCGGAAGCCGTCTTCGACACGTATTTCATCGGCAACGACTATAACATCCCAAAGCTCGGCGTCGGAGCGTATCGCGACCTGCCCGCCTGTAATGATAATCTGCCCCGCCAGGTAATTGTCATAAATCTCCGCCGTGCTCATTATCTCCGCTTCGTCGCGGCGAAACGATACCGTGAGACTGTCGGGCAGGCCCGCACCGACCTCATAGCCGAGCGCGAAAAGCTCGGTTATGAGCCTCATCGCCTCGTCGCCGGCGGGGATCATCGTCTCGCCGCTTTTGCGGATATTGCCGAGCGGCAGCCTCTCGCCGTCGAAAAACACCGACTGCATTTGTCCATAAATCAGCCCGTTATCGGGCAGGTACGCCACGCCGCCGATATGCGAGCGACCCGTGAGGGTCACCGTCCCGTTATCGTTGCGATACCACAGCACGCAGTCGTCCGCGTGCGGCTGTCGCAGACCGAAAATGCCCGAACGCGCTGCCCGCCCGTCGGCAGTCTCTACCGTAACCACTTCGTACAGCCCCCACACCTTGCGTGCGACCCTCATGCGCGATGTAGGCATCGAATCGAACAACAGTATCGCACCGTCGTCATCGAGACGCGTCATGACCTGTTGGGGATGGTTGGCGTAGAGCGTGAACGTAGATTCGATATTCGCCCGCTGTACGCGCATATAATTCGCCCGTGAAAACAACAAAAAATCGGCATCCCACAGCGCAATGACCGCAAAAACCACAAGCAGCATAAGCACAGCGACAACGATCACCGTACTCAGCACTCCTCCTTTGATACGGGCTGTTTTCATCTATTAAATGTCACTCTCCCAACCGCACTGTAAACATCTCGCGGTCGTGGCGCAGTCTTATCGAGTCGCGCCATATCGTTTCCAGACGATAGCCTTCGGCCGTGTCGCCGCGACGTATCGTGTGCAGCACACCGTCGATCTCGACCAGTCCGTGCACAGCTCCGTTCCGTGTGATCTGTCCCAGATAGCGCAGGCGATGCTCTATATATGGCGTCAGTGGCTCTTCAACAGGGGGTGCGGCAACATGCGATGTGGCTGCCGGGCGCGGCGAAGATCGTACAATGGTAGCCGTTTCTTGCAGAAAAGGGTCGCGGTAGTTGAGCACCAGCTTATCGGCGGCCACAGGCTCTGCGATTACCCGATGCACAGGCGCGACGGATGCGACATCTTCCGCTTTATTGAAAAACATCTTCCAGAGGATAAGCCCCCATACGACCAGCACGCCGCCGAGTAACAGATATGTAGTCTTTTTCGACTTCATCGCCAATTTTTAGGGTTCTTCTTCCGCAGGCGGCTCGGCAACTTCGAACGAGAAGAAATATTCCTCGGTCTCAGACCGCTCGTTGCGCGCCCGAATGCTCCACTCGTAGCGTCCCACGCCGATAGAACACTTGTATGAGTTAGGAGGCGCGCCGCCCGCGCCCGAAAGCGTTTCGTTGGCCACGACCACCGTAGCCTTGTCAAACGACGGCCCCACGATCGTTATGTGATAACTCGTCGCGCCCCGCACCTCGCGCCACAGGAATGTAACCTCGCCCGGCGTCAATATCGCGCCGTCGAACGGGGCTATTATACCGATGACTTCGTTCGAAATGTCCTCAGGGTCATCGGGTTCTTCCTCCCCGCTCACGGAAAACGCAAAAACATGCGCGGCGGTTTTGTAGCCGTCGTTCATAGCCACGATGCTCCACTCGTACTCGCCCGGCTCGACGGTACAGGTGAAGCTGCACGGCGGTGCGCCGCCCTCCTCGCCCGAAAGCGTTTCGTCGGCTATGACGACCGTCGCCTTGTCAAACGACGGCCCCACGATAATTATGCGGTAAGCCGTTGCGCCCTGAACCTCGTGCCACAGGAATGTCATCTCGCCCGCCTTCACCTCTGCACCGTCGAACGGCGCTATTATCTCTATCTGCTCGCCCGAAATATCTACCGGTTCGTCTCCCGGCTCTTCGTCTTCGATCACGTGGAGCGTCAGCATCCTCTCGGCAGTCCGGTAAGCTCCGTTCGCTGCCGCAATGCTCCACTCGTAGACCCCCGCGCCGAGCGTTGCCCGATGGTGTGTCCTGATACCGTTGGAGTCGTTGTGCATTATCGTGTCGGACACGGCACGCCGCCCGCCGTCGGCCAACTTTTCCAATATCCGCAGGCGGTACGTACGCGCACCTTCGACCTCGTGCCACAGGAAAGTCACGTCGCCGGCCATCACCTGCGAACCATCCGATGGCGCGATTACCGATACCGTTTTGTCCGTAAGGTCGATCTCGAAAATATCGTCGCAGGCCAGCATCGCCAGTACGCATGTCAAAAAAATCGCCGTTCTTTTCATAACTTTATGATTTGTTGTAATATAAGCGTAACGTGCAGTTGCGTTTGCCGCCGCTGCCGTTGTACGATGCTTCTGAATGTGGCCGACACGAGCCGGCATGAGCCGATATCCGTCTCTATGCGCTCTATTAGGCGCAGCAGGTCGGCATACGTGCCGCTCAGCACGAGTTCGGCGGTGTGTACTGCCAACCCGTCGCGGCTCTCGGTGATGCAGGGTGTGTATTTCACTACGACGCATCTTGCCCCCGCATCGCAATCCATTATGCGCGGCAGCAGATCGCCGCTTTGGATGTCGGATACGGTCTGCAATACCGCGCCCTCTGCCGCCCGCTCCGTTCGGCTTTGATTTTGCAGCCGCGTGATCTGCCGCTCCGTCCGTTTCATCTCGCGGTTCATTCTGACGGTATCGGCTATCGCAACGCGATACACCAAGTACGGGACAACGATGAGCAGACCCGCAAGCATCAACAGCCCTTTATATTTTCGCCCGCCGCCCGTCATAACTCCAACGTTATTTTGAAGTTGAACAACCCGCTGTCCCTGTCGCGCTCCATAGATGCGAGCTGAACCTGTGCGGCCATGCCGAGAGCCGCCAGCTCTGTGATATAGTCGGACACAGCCGCCGAAGTGGATGCGTGCCCCGTGATTTCAATACGGTCGTAGGCAAACATCGCTTTCCTGTTTGTCTCTATGCTTCGCAACAGCGGCTGCACCGCGAGCGATGTGAGCATTACACCATCTGGCAATACCATCGCCGCGCGGTCGCATATCAGGCTTATCTTATGCGGCAACGCTCTTCGGTATTCGCGTATAAGCTCCTGCTGGCGTCGCGTCGCGTCGTCGGTCTGCCCGATAGCTCTGTGCAATGCTTGCAGTTCCACGTTCGCCGCTCCGTACCTGGCGCGCACACCCGAACTGCTCGTCGCATTTATCATCAGCGCGAGAAGCACCATCGCCAGCACAGGCAGCCGCAGCCGCTGTGCCATGAGTTGCGCCATGGCCGAACCCGCCGCCGAAGGACGCAAAACCGCCCTCACGTTTGCCGATTCGCGATACCACCACGCGGCATATTCGCCCGCTATTTGCCGCAGGTCGGTGTCTCTATGCAGCGGCGCGCATTGCACCGCAACGACCTTTGCTTTGGTCTCGTCGAGAGCATGTTCGAGCGTGCGGAGTTGCTCCTCGCGCACGAACGACAGCTCGTTTGCGGCGAGTGTCCACCGAAAGCCGCTCTGCCCGGCGGTGACCTTCGCTACAATATCCGCCGCCGCGTCCGCCTGTTTGGTGATAACTCCGTAGCCGCCAATGAGCACGAGCACCGGCGTGGAGGCGAGTTCTTTTCGCAGTTCGCCTACGTCGGCCGCCTGCTGTGCTTCCTCCTCCGCAGTCACTTCCCCGCGCCCGTACCGGCATTTCACGAGCCGCAGATTATAACTCCCCCCATCGGTGAAAGTTACGACCAGCACATCGATACGGCTCAATATTTTGCGGACGATGCTCATTCTAAAAGATAACGGTCGGCTTTATAAATACGTTGAGCGTCTGGTCTATTCTGTTGCGCTTCTCTTTTCCGAAGAACCACCTGATGACCGGCACTTTGGCTATCCACGGAAGTCCCGATGCGGCCACCGTTCGAGAGTTGCGGTCGATGCCGCCCAGCAGCACCATATCCTCGTTCTGGACGCGGATGATCGATTCGAATTTGCGTTTGTAGATGCCCGGAGGACCGTCTGCCTCCACGCGCTCGGTGAACTCTTCCTGTAAGACCGTTATATCCAACGTTATCAATCCGTCCTCGCTCACGTATGGCGTGATGTCGATTTCGAGTTTGGCCTCGACCTCTTTCCAGACATACGATTCGCTCGGCGTTGGCGTGTGCATCCCGAAAAAGTTGGTCGAAACTTCCTTATAATAGCTTATCTCGCCGCTCGTAAGCGTGGCCTGGCGACCATTCAGAGTGGCGAGCTTCGGCGTCGAGAGCATCTGTATCGTGCCGTTCTCTTCCATAAATCTCAGGGTCATATAGAATTCCGGCGTAACGCGCCCGAGGTTTATCGACCCGAACCCGTTGAAACGACCTATAATGTTGTTCACCGACCCTGAGCCGAGCGTCATATCCACACCCGGACTCATCGTTCCGCCCGTGCGCACGGGCGCTGTGCCGATGCCCATTCCCAGCCCCGCCTCGAACAGCGCGGTTTTAGTCACATCGACGATCATAACCTCTATGGTGACGAGCGGTACGCGCCGGTCTATCGAGCGCATAAAATTCTCCAAACGATGCACCTGACGCTGGTTACCGCTGGCGATAATGCTGTTAAGGTCGGCAAATACTTTTACGTCGAGCCCGGTCGTGATGTCTTTCGGTATTATAGTATCGATTTCCGCGACGGAGCGATATACCATAGGGATCACGCGCACGGAGTTGAGGGTCTCTTTACTGAAATTCCCGAAAAAATAGATGCCGTCCTCACGGTAATAGCTATAATCCGTGCCTGAGAACATTACGCCGAGCAACGTCTCGAACGACACCTCGTGGACATTCAAAGGAACGGTATGCATGACCGGCGCGATGAAGTAGTAGTTCATCCCCTGTGCCTCGCACAGGTCGGTTATTATTTCCTGCACGTTGCCCCGTGCTATTTGGGCCGTGATGCGCCCGCGCTCGTCCACGAACAGCTGGTCGTCGTTGAACGCGCTCTGGCTGCGGAAGGAGCTTTGTCCACTCCCTGCTGCGTCGGCAATTTCCCAGATGCCGTTATTGTTCTTGCGTGCGCGCAGGTCGTTGGCAGCCGTGATTGCCACCACAGCCTCGTCGATAGACATGTTCTGCCCATGACCGGAGACAGGCCGGTTGTTAAGACCGTGCGGGATGATGAAATTCACGCGTCCGACGGAAGTTATAAGCCGCGTAACGTCGGCAAGGCGGTCGCCGCTGAGGTCATAGCTTATCGTGCCCTCTTCATCCCCCGCCATGACGTTTATCAGCTTGGGCTGCGGCACAGGCGAAGGGGCAGGGAAAACCGACACGATATTGCCTACTACGTCGATATCCAGATCGTATTCCTTGCACAGTAAATATATAAGATCGGTTATCCCGACGCGCGCGAAGTTGCAGGTAACCATTATGTTTTCGCCGCCCCTCACGTTTATATTCACGTCATAAACCAGCGCGATATTCCGCAGTAGTTCGGCGAGCGGCAGTCCGGAAACGGAGAGTTCCTCCACCTCCCTGCCGAAGTTATCGTCGCGGTCTTCGAGTCCATCCAGTTTACGCCGGATAAGGGCGAGGCGGGCGGTTTCGCTCGGAGATTCCTGCGGCATTATCATTACTGATTGCACACGGGAATTGTCGGCGCTTTGCACGGCCCGCTGCTCGTTGGTCGGCATAACTGTCGGCACTTCGCCCTGAACGGGTGTCGTTGCCTGAGCAGGCAATTCCGCGCCCCGCTCCTGCATCAGCTGTCTCATCTGCTGCATTCTTGCCTCGCGCACGCTGTCGTTCATCTGCGCCGGCGGCTGGGCGAGACAATAGGCTTGGGCAATAAGAATAGTGGTTAGCAGTACAAATATCTTTTTCATAAACCGTTGTTTGTCAGTTCTTGTCACCCCGAACAACCAAAGGTCGGAGGGATCTATCGTTAGTTTATAAGTTCAAAGCACGTGTGTGCTAACTCAGCATCGGAATTATCTCACTGTACGACGTATCGCCGCGCGCGAGCATCTCCAATGCCGAATCGCGCAGCGAAACTATATTGCGCTCGCGCAGCAGTTCCTCAATATCAGGCTCGTTGGCGCGTGCGGCGGCGGCAAGCTCCGCATCGAACGGGATAACCTCGTATATCGCCTTTCGCCCGCTGTAACCCGTATAGTAGCACTTCTCGCACCCTTCGGACGTATAGTGGCGCGCCACGCCCTCGACCCGCTCCTCCGCCTTGCGCTTACAGTGCGGGCACAGCAGGCGCACCAGCCGCTGGGCGACGCACATTATCATGGTGTTGGCTATCAGATAGGGATGCACTCCCATATCCACGAGCCGCGCGATACTTCCCCACGCCGTGTTGGTGTGGATGGTCGAGAAGATAAGGTGGCCCGTTAGCGAGCTGCGGATAGCCATCTGGGCCGTTTCGGGGTCGCGTATCTCGCCCAGCATTATAATGTCCGGGTCCTGGCGCAGGAACGTCCGCAGGGCGCTGGCGAAAGTCATACCGATCTCTTCCTTCAACTGCACCTGATTCACGCCTTCGAGCGTGTACTCCACAGGGTCTTCTATGGTCAGAATATTGCCTGTCTCGTGGTTCAGCCGCCGCAGGGTGGCGTAGAGCGTCGTACTTTTCCCCGAACCCGTAGGCCCGCAGATCAGCACCATGCCGTATGGCTTTTCTATCGCAGCGCAATAAGCTTCAAGCTGTCCTTCGCTGAATCCGAGATTCGCCAGTTCGAGCAGTTCTATATGCCGCGTCAGCAGGCGCAGCACGATCTTTTCGCCGTAGATCGTTGGCAGACACGACACGCGCACGTCGAATTTTTTGCCGTTGAAGTTGAACAGTATTCGTCCGTCCTGCGGCAGGCGTTTCTCCGAAATATCGAGGTTGGCGATGATCTTTATCTGATTGACGAGCATCGAATAGTTCACTTTCTCGATAACGTACCGCTCTATCAGCTTGCCGTCGATGCGCAGCCGGATGCGACACCGCTCTTCGTAACTTTCTATGTGAATGTCGCTTGCATAGCTGTCGAACGCCTCCTCGATAAGCCCCATCATGAATCCCTGCCCGCCGGAGATCTCCGAGATCTGCTTAGTTTTCGCACGCTTGCCCGCTACGGCCCGCTCGTTGCGATAGTACTGTTTGAGAAGTTTTTGCAGTTGCCCTTCGCCGACGTTGCGTATTTCTACCTTTATATTATATAGAACCTCCAACTCGACCAGTGCATCGGTGTAGCTCCTGCCTTGCTCCCCGTAACATTCCAACACTCCGCCCTTTTCAGCGCACGGCACGAGCAGATACTCCCACGCCTGTCCGGGCGTGAGGCGCTGGATGATCTCTGCAGGTATGCGTGACAGGTCGGTCATACGATGATACTTCTATATATCAACACTACACTTAAAGCTATTCCCGCCGTTGCGACGAACGGTACGCGGCGGCGGGATTTCGCCCACAACAAAGAGAACACCGATGCGCCTATCATGAACAACAGATAGCCGCGAAGGTCGAAAAGCGGCACGAGCGCGGCCAAAAATAAAACATCTCCCGCGCCGATATACTCTTTGAGCGGGTTCATCCAGCGCCCGCGCCTCATGCGCACATAGACCGCGATCCCACCCGTAAGATACAGCAACAGGAGTGCATTTAGGGCCGTGTTGGTCACGGCGAGCCGCAGACCGCCGATATAAACCGACACAAGCGCAGAAATCACAGCCAGCGCCACCAGCCACCCAAGACCCACCGTCCGCGAACGGAAATCTTCAACGATGAGCGCCGTCAGAGGAACGAGCAACACGAGACCCGAATATTGCACAAGCATGAAAAAATTCGTTTTCGAATCGGACGTTCGCTTAATCCTTTACAACCTCTCTCAGTTGTTTGTCCTGATCGATCTGCCAGACGTTGTAGGTCCCGTTGCCGTTGAAATCGACCACAGAGGTCGCCGTAGCCGTGAATCCCCGCTCATTGGCCTCCACTATCTCTATCCGGTAATTGGCATTGCCGCCGTCCGTGACCAGGCGCGCCTGCTCGAAACCCAGCTCTTCCAGCGAATCCGAATAACGGGAATATATGTAGTAGTTATTTTTTTGCAGCGTGTGGAGGAATATCAGCTGCTGCTGCGCTTCGGTGCTTTTTGCTTTCGTTATCAGCGGCATCAGGTTCGGCAGGGCGATCAGGACGAGTATCCCTATTATAATAAGCACGACCAACAACTCCGGCAAGGAGAATGCACGCAACTTTTTACGGCAAAATTTCTTCATAATAGTCTGGGTTTTAAGTAGTTTCGTCGTATATCTGCGGTATCTGACTCCGAACAGAATTTATAAAACATATTTCCAAAGATAGATAAAAATTATATAGCAGCAATTTTTGCGATGACGAATGGGCGTAATTTGACAATAATCCATAATTTGACGGTAATTACAGACGCAATAATATCGATAACGGACATAATAATGCCAGAAAAGCCGCATAATAATACGATAATATGAATGGATTGCTTGCGGTTTCTGCTTATTTTGTTTATTATTGCGCAAATTACATCTGGTGAACTTTCCCGACGATCGATATTTTAAACACACAATTCACTACTAATTCATTGGTTATGAAGAGATTGCTGGTTATTCTTTTTGCGTTTGCGGCTACCATGTATGGGCTATCGGCTCAGGATTTTTCTCCGAGCCAGCAAGCCCAGGGTTATCTCGACGCCCAAAACACTACCGTAGACCATGCTACGGGGCTATTCCATTACCGTGTTCCGATCTACACTCTGCGATCCGGCGACTTCGAGTTGCCCATTTCGCTCAACTATGTCGGGAAGAGTCTCAAAATCGATGACCAGGCGGGGCTCGTGGGTTACAACTGGAACCTGAGTGTCGGCGGTATCGTGACCAGAACCCTTCGGGGAGGATTTGCCGATGAAGTCGGCTATACCTATGGCTATTTCGGTAATCAAGCCCCGCAAAATAACTTGGAGGACAGCGTAAGATTTGTGAACATGCGCAAGTTGGACGGAGAAAATGACATTTTCACGGCGGTCTTCAACGGTCGGTCGGTGAATTTCATCATCAAGAAAAATGTAAATAATAGTCTTTTTGCAGAGCCTCTCGAAAGGACGAACGTTAAAATAGACATAATAAACGCGAATTGGAAGATCACCGATGAAGACGGGAATATATTCTATTTCGAAAAGCCGGAGGTCAGCAGGAATCCCAGAAAACAGGATGCAATGAGTTTCGGGGGCGATGACTATACGGCATCATGGCATCTTACGCGGATCGAGCCGAGGAACTCACCGCCTGTAATATATAATTATAGAGAAGAAAATCATACGGTTCAATATACTTCCGGGAGTACGAGTGAATATTTTTATGGTAAGCCGATGATAGAGATGCCATTGGATTTAAAAGAGTCGGAATATGAAGGCTATTTAGATGTCGCTCAGTCTTTTTTGACTACATCTTTACATCAACTTCTTGCAAACAGCGAATACCTTACATATGTATGGAACGAGTTTACAGAATCGATGGAATCATATTGGGCCACAAATTGGAATGCCATAAATAACTATCAAACCAATCGCATGATAATGGGTCAATTGGCGGAGTTCCCCGATGTGCAGAATGCGGAAGCGTTAATCGCTTATCTGCAAGTCTATTATGGCATATTGATAGATCAACAAGGTTCGACCGAAGCGTACAGTGCGGCAATGGTTATACAGGACGCTGTAAATGCGGTGCGCAACTCTGTGAAACGACAAGAATATACACGTCATCGGCGAACGCCTGTCGGCATTGCTACCCGAATAGAAGTTCCGGTATTGTATGAGATCGTTTGTGATGATGTGGTCGTAAGGTTTGATTACGGAGAGCCATCAGAAGGAGGATATCCCAAACCTATATATGCTTATCATATGGATTGGTTCGTAGAGCAATACGGATATTTTCAGGCACGGGCGGAATACGACGCATCCATAGCCGCCGGATGGAATTATATTGTCGGATATGATTACAAGGACATATCGAGATTATACTCGATACATGTAGAATGCACGAGGTCGAAAGAAAAGATCGTACATGTCGCATTTGGTATATCCGGTTTTAACAGGTATCTTAATCAGCTGTCGTTTATCGGTAAAGACGGCGTTACGTTCGGCCGGATGAAATTTGGCTATCATTCGGGGTCGTACCCATCAGGTCCCAGTGTAGGATACGGCTGGATGTTCGGAGTGGAAGACTATACGGAAGAAAACGGCAATCCGATGTCATTTAACTTTAATGACGAAAACTCCCGACGGGGCTTGCTGTCGACAATTACTACTCCTGACGGCGGCATAATACGCATCGACTATGAAGCTAACGTAATCCCCAGCAGACTTAAAGTGGATTCGACTATGCTGTTCGCCGGTGCAAGGACGAGATCGATCACTTTCGAAGATCCTTTGACGCGCAGGAGAGATTCGATAAAATATCATTATCCCTATCCGGGCGAGCTGGTCTATTCGGATTTTTACAGATGGGAAGCCATCACATATGATTTCGCTTATACCGACGAGTCTGTTTTTCCTTTTGTGACCCATAATAGTTTCACGGATAATATAATACATTCCGGCATCAGGTATGAGGGTTCTCCTTTTCTGAATCTCGGCAATCACGGTGTTTACTACGATTACGTGGAAGAAGAGTTTGTAGGCAAAGGCAAGAGGACATATCTGTTTTTCACTCCCCGCAGACAGAATTTACCGAATCCGCTTTTTGCGGGCATGAATGCGGATTCTGTTTTTTTGCCCTACATACCACATTTGGCGGCTATGTCCGATGCCTATAAACCATATAAGTTCTGGTTGAACGGAATACCTTTGGGCAGCGCGACATACGATAACTACGGGAATCTGAGAGCGCTCACCAGAAATTACTATTGGGCCGACGACACGGGAGTGCAATATAAGAAGCTAAGCCATATCTATCATAATAACGGTCTTTCGCAGAGTTGGTTTTTACCTGGCAATGCTGCGATAAAGTACTCTAAGTATAACAGGCAGATCAAGGCGTATGATTATTTTCTGGATCATGATTATTTATCGGAGCATTATCAGAGCCAAGGCCATTTTGATATAAACCTCGGCGAACCGTCGCTTTTCAATTTTAATATTCATAACGATATATATGTCCCCAACTTTTTCCCCCGCACTCATACAGAGATGCTTAATTACGAGGACCAGGCATATTCGCTGGCCTATGGCGGCAAGGTACTTTTGCGGGCGCAGGAGGAGTTCCGCATCGAGGGTAATGATCCGTTACTGTCCGGCCCGTGTATCGGTCATTTTGTTGCGGATTTGGGTACTCCGTTCAACAAGGTCGAGTATTTTTATGATAATGTCGCCGAA
>Ga0123353_10002416_pt1 | contig 23212 bp, 17 predicted proteins | sample TergutLab28metaG_3_FD_92763 | JGI IMG/M metagenome (GOLD analysis project Ga0123353, IMG submission 92763) | Labiotermes labralis P3 segment gut microbial communities from Petit-Saut dam, French Guiana - Lab288 P3 | ecosystem: Host-associated > Arthropoda: Insects > Digestive system > Gut ... | reverse complement strand
GTCCGACGGCATACCAAGCTTTTTTTCCAGCGCCTCAACGCGAAGCAAAAGCTCTATCAATGTTTTTGCATAGTGCATAATATAATTGTACGTTATTTTTCCGATTTTGTCAAGTATATTTAATATTCTTATATATAATTATGGCACATGAAACGAAATTGAACTTCTTTTTTTCTTTTGTCTTTCTGAGCGAAGCGAAGAATCTCTATCCCTGCTTTATTTGTTTTCGTTAATTACGACACTGTTGGGGCAATCCAAACGTGCCATAAACATTAACGAAAAGTTTTTTCGAATGATAAAGTTTAGGTATTACCCCCTTCCCGCGGCGGAATATGGCTTATGCTCTGCGTCATAATCGCCCTCGTAAAGCCCGCCATTGCGACAATTTGGCAAAAGTTATTGTATTCGCTCATATTCCCGTTTTTTTCGCCCTGCTTTTGCAGCTTTTGCGCCTTTTTGAGTATGGCGGTGTCAAGGAAGGACACGCGCTCGATTTCGGCGATTTCGTCCTCGCTCAAAAACAGCTTGACTTTCTCGTGCATGACGCGGGTATTGTGCCGCAGCATCCACGGGACAAATAAGGCGGGAAGGCACATAAACGCCAAAAAAATCCCAGGCACCATCAGCGCTAAGTTGGGAAAGTCGGGGAAATGCTCGTCGCGAAAAAACACCGTCCCGCACAAAATCAGCGCGACGGCTCCCAACAGGATAAACACGACGACACCCTGAAATACGCGTGTTTTAAAGATAAATTTGTCAAAACAATTTTTCTTTTCCTTGTTGTATGGCATGATGTCTTCCTCTTTTTTATGTTTTTTCTTTTTTTTATACCTTTAGTAATTGCAATATATCAGGCTTTCCATCTTGTTCTATTTTTCGAGTTTAATATCCATGAAAGATATATAGCCCTCTTTACAATGGGGACATAATTCATTTGCATTTGCGCCCGCACATAGTGTAATTACCGCCTTCATCCGATTTTTTCTATTTTCATTTATCACACTTGCTATTTCTTGTTATCTATACTTTTACCTGACACCTAATACTTTGTATTTGATACGAAGCAAGGCCGCGAATACTTCTTTGCACGGTCTTATACTTCATTTATACTTCGCTATTTCCCGCTCCGCGTCGCGAATCATGTCCTTCTCTTTCATCGCGTCTTTCTTGTCGTAGCTGTGCTTGCCCTTTGCGAGACCTATCTCCACCTTGACTTTGTTTCGCGAAAAATAGATTTTTGTGGGCACCATGGTATAGCCCTTTTCCCTGCTTTTGCCGATAAGGCGGTTGATTTCGCGGCGGTGGAGTAACAGCTTGCGGTCGCGGCGCGCTTCTATCGCTTCCCCCTTTTGATAGGGGGCGACGTAAAAGTTTTTTAATATCATTTCGCCGTTTTCGGCAAAGCAAAAGCTGTCGCGCAAATTGCAGTCTTTTTGCTTGATCGACTTTACCTCGCCGCCCTTTAAGGCTATGCCAGCTTCTATTGTTTCTTCAATAAAGTAATCAAAAAACGCTTTTTTGTTTTGCTCGATTAGTAACATAGTTGTCGCCTTTTTTAATAGTTTTTGTCTGCGTTAGGGATCAGGGGTTAGGGGTTAGAGACGGTTGGATTTTAATGTGAACCGGGTTTCATAAATTCCCCTCTTGAGAGGTGCCCCGCGAACGCTTCTTCGAATTGGGGTGGGGTGGAAAGCGGCAGCGAGGAAAGCCTTTACAGAACAAGATTCGTGCCCATCAGGCTTTCCACCCCGTCCGCCGTCGCCACAAAAAACGGAACAATTCAAAGAAGCTTTTCGGTGTTTTTTGAGGCTCGGCGTCCACCCCTCAAGAGGGGAATGTTTGGCGGTTGTTTTTATTATGCGGTGCGTCGGGGGCGCCGCACCCTACGACCCCTGACCCCTAATCCCTCACTTTCCCACGCAAAACCGTGAGAAAATCGTGTCGATTATGTCCTCGCAACCGGACTTGCCCGTAATCCGCCCCAACTCGTTATAGGCGGCGAGGAAATCGGAAGCTACAAGATCAAGAGTGGCGCTGTTTTGTATGCTTTTTTCCGCCGACATTAAAAATTCTGCGGTTTGTAAAAGTGATTGGTAGTGCCTAAGCTCCGTAACAGTCACGGCGCCGGCTTCGTTTGATTTTTGACCGTTTTCACTGCCGATCTCCGTCGTTTCCGCCGAATTTGCCGCCCTTGCCGTAATTTCGTACAGCGCCTCCTTTAACCACTCTACGTTTTTTCCCGTTTTCGCGCTTACCCTTATTGTATTATCCGTTATTGCCGTGAATATGTCAATCTTATTTTCGACCAAAATGACTTTTTTGCCGTTGTTTTCTGCTTTTTTTATAATTTCAACGGTTTGCCTGTCAAAATTTTGTCCCGCCTCGGTAACGGCGATTATTACGTCGCTTTCCTCCGCCGCTTTTTTTGTCCGTTTTATTCCCTCGATTTCGATTTTGCTCTTGCTCTCTCGTAGCCCCGCCGTGTCTGTAATAATAAATTTTTGTCCCTTGTACTCGAACCTATCCTCCAACGTGTCCCGTGTAGTGCCGGGAATATCGGTCACTATCGCCCTTTCTTTTTTTAACAAAGCGTTTAGCAGGCTGGATTTGCCCACGTTTACACCGCCGATTATTGTTGCTATCACGCCCCTTTTAATAAATTTGCCCGTTTCATAGCTGTTTATCAGTTTTTGCGTTTCGAAAATAGCCGTTTTAAGGCTGATTTGGGCGTTTTTTAGTACGTCTTTTTCGATATTTTCTTCGGGAAAGTCTATTGCCGCGTCAAATTCTGCCAAAATTTCTGTTAAAAGCTCTTGAATCCCATCAATTTTTTGCCTTAATTGTCCTTTTATTTGACGATAGGCATGTTTTATTTCTGCTTCCGACTCGGCGTTGATGATGTCAACAACCGCCTCGGCGGCCGTTAAATCCATCTTTCCGTTAAGAAAAGCTCGTTTGGTAAATTCTCCTTTTTGCGCGATTTCCGCCCCCTTTTTAACAAGCTGCGCGAGAATTTTTGATACCAAAACCGGGCTATAGTGGACGCTTATTTCCGCCATATCTTCTCCCGTGTACGAGTCGGGGGCCTTAAAAAATACAGCGGTCGCGGTATCGTTAAGTCCGTCAACATCAATTTTACCTGTTCGTAGTAATCGTGGTTTACACTTCGTTTTAGAAAAAAAGCAATCGTCCAATAATTCTTTTGTTCTGTTCCCCGATAGACGAATTACCGCTATCGCGCCCGGAAAACCCGTTGAACATGCCGCAATAGTTATTGCCATAATTTTTGCTTTTTCTATTATTTCAGATTTGGTTCCTATATTTTCTTGTTTTTCTTTCATGATAATTTTCATTTTTTTATTAGACTTCCCAACAAAAATCCGTATTGATATTATATAGAGATTTTTCGGTTTTGTAAAGGAATTTTTTCGGTTTCTAAAAAATAGAAAAACTGATTAAAAAAACAAAAAACAGGCAAAAAATTTTATAGAGCACTCGTATTTTTGTTTTATTCTTTTTTAGATGAATAGTGAAAAGAGAAGTAATAGGGTCTAATTGTAGATAAAAAAAGACAAGCCCCATATATAGAAAACAAGCTAATTATAAAAGAAAATCCACTCAACATATAGTAAACCGCGAAAGATTTTGTTAAGAATAGTATAAAAAGAAATCAAAGTTATTCACATAAAAAACAGCCTTTCTGCGTAAAAAAGGATAAAAAACAAAAAAAGAAGGAGAATATTATAGAAAGTTCAAAAGTTATAAACATTTTTATAAACATTGTGGATAATTAAATCGACAGTTTTCAGAAGAAATACCCGCTCGTATAAAGCGCCGACTTTATGTCAACACGCCCTAATAACTGAAAATTGACGACAGATAACTATTCCCTTTGATTGTGCACCACTAACGTTTAATTTTATCTATTTCCGGCGTCCGTAATATAACGCACAAAAGAAACCCGCGGTATTAAAACGGTACACGAAACATCTATGTAGCCCACCAATACATAGTTCGGCAGGGCCGACTTCTTATATGCCGCCATCTGTCACGAACAATCAACCTCTCCATTCTCTGAAATTTCGCCTTAACTTCGCTCTCTGCCCCTTAAACGCCGCATTCTCCTACAACGGTTCCAGCTTCGGCTTATTCCCCCCGCGCGGGTATCCCAGAGGCGTTTTTGCAAACTTCCGCACTACGACAAAACTGCGCAAAATTTCCGTGCTTAACTGCGCAAACAAAACATTTTCCACCTTTCCGCCCAAAAAGGATATAGAGCGAGATGCTGCGGAAAGCTCATTCTCAACAACCGCCGATTTATAAAAAACGCACGACCCGCCGATTTTTAAAAAAGGCAAACAATACTCCGCCAATGTGCTTATCGGCGCAACCGCCCTTGCGACTGCGTGGTTAAAATCCTTTTGCTTAAAATCCTCCACCCTTGTCTTTAACACGCGAATGCCCGTCAGCTTAAGTTCGGACAAAAGCGCGTCTAAAAACAAGACCTTTTTGCCCACACTTTCGACCAATGTCACATCAAGATCGGGCCGCGCAAGCTTTAGGCACACTCCGGGAAAGCCTGCGCCGCTACCCACGTCCAATATCCTCGCCCCCTCCTTAAACAAGGGCAGAGCAATAGATAGAGGCAACACGGAGTCGTAAAAATGCTTTAAAAAAACATCCTTCCTCTCGGTCACGGCGGTGAGGTTAAACTTATTATTCCATTCCGACAGAAGCGCAAAATAACGCTCAAATCGGACGTCCCCATAGATATCCTCAAGAGTCATATGAAGAATAATAGCAAAAAAATTAAAAAAAAGCAATAAACGGCGGAGTAAAATAAAGGGATTGCTTAAAAAAATTTTAAAATGCGTCAAATCGAGTCTGAAAATGCTCAAACCGCGCGTCAAAACAATTAAAACACGTCAAAAAGGGTCAAATGTTGTTAAAGAATAGCGCCGGAAGAGAAAACCGCTTCTTTTTCACGGTTTATAGTTAATAAATTTTAAAAATTTATTTTAAAGCGCGTTATTTTTTGTTGCATTTTGATTTATTTTGTGATATGATAATATTAAAGAAAAAATCTCGTCGAAAATTTAAAAAAAGACAAGTAGCAAAGAAAAACAGATAAATTTTTAAGGTGTTTTATGGTCAAAAAGTTACAAGGTTTTTTTAACGCAGGAAAATCCCAAAAGGCGTTCCTTTCCGTACGCGCTTAAGTAAGAGCGCCGAAAAACGACCGCATAATTTACGCGGCACCCCACGGTTTTTTGAGACGAATTTAGTGAAACAAAAAAAAGAAGGGCAGTAACCTTTCGCCCCCCTTTGTTTTTGAAAAGAGGACATAGCGCGGGCCGCTCCCTGCCAACAATAAAAGGGGCGCATAAATACAAAACCCCGCGTCCAAAAAAAGACCAACGAGGGCAACCTTGTCGTCAAAAAAATAAAAGGAGTTCGTTTATGGACATGGTGGAAAAAGACAATTTGGCGAGATACATTACCCGCCTTCTTATCGTTTTGGGGTTTTCTCCCCGCCACTTCGGCTTTGGCTATACGCGGGAGATGATTCTTGTCGCCCTCGATTTAAACAATCGAAAGCTGTCCTGCGTATATTCGCAGGTGGCGGTTAAATTCAGAATGCCCGTAGAGGCGGTACAGACTGCCGTCCGTACCGCATTAAAGACGGCGCAGGAACAGGATTCCTTCGCAAAGATAGAGCGGTTGATTGGCGCGAAGTTTATCGAAACGAATTATTTATTGGCTCCTCGTGAGTTTTTCGGCATAATGCTTGAGTATTTGACATATGTGTGGGATGGGAAGAGCGAGCTTTTTTAGAATGCTCAATGCGCAATGTGCAATGCGCAATGTCGGTCGACTTCTAATTAAAATATATCCTTCATTGAGCATTGAGCATTGTTTCATTGAACATTGCTATACTCCTCTGTTCAACTCCCCTATCGCCGCCGTCGCCGCACGCGCTCCCTCTCCGCATGCCCAGACGATTTGGCGGAAGTTTTTTGTTACATCGCCGGCGCGGAAAACACCTGCCGTGCCCGCCTCCTCCAAAATATCATCGGCGGAAGCCCCGCCTAAAGCGATAAAAAGCCCGTCAAGCGCGATTTCCCGTCCATTTTTAAGGACAATCCCCTCGATTTTTTCCTTCCCCACAATACTTGTGATGTCAGAGTTGACGCTTTCCGCGTTCAGCCCCGCGATTTTCCCGATCAGATAGACTTTGGCGCAAAGAGGGAGCAAAAACTCGACGTCCTCGTGCGCAGAATAGCCGGAGCCAACCACCGCAACCGTCTTTCCGCGGTAGAAAAATCCGTCGCAGGTTGCGCAGTAGCTTACCCCCGTCCCCGTAAATTTTTGCGCGGCGCGTATGGTGTTTCGCCGCTCCCCGCCGCAAAAAACCACCTTTTTCGCACTGTATGAGTCGGTATTGGTCACGATATCGAAGCCGTCCCCACCATTTGGCAACACTTTTACGACGTATTTTTGGATAATTTCGGGATTAAACGCGGCCATTTGCTCTGCTATTTTTTTTGTAAGCGCTTTTCCCGAAATGGACTTAAAGCCCGGATAGTTGTCGATTTTTTTGATCGTATTAAGCGTGCCGCCCAAAAGGTTTCCCTCAAACAGCGCGGTCTTTTTCCCCGCCCTTAAGGCGTATATCGCGGCGGTCATCCCTGCCGGACCGCCCCCTATTATGGCTATGTCGTACATTTGTTTTCTCCTTTTTCGTCGGGCGCACGCTTATACGCCTACTGTGTCGTATTTGCGTACAATATTATACCATATTTTTTGCGTTATCAAAGCAAAAAAGAGGGCGTTTTTCGCGTTTTTTGCCCCACGCGGAAAAATTTTTATAAAAAAATCGGAAAAAACGCAAAAAAATTGTCAGGGTTGCGCCCTCCAAATAGATTTATATATATGAGGATTTGTATAAAGACTTGACTTTTTCACGTTTGTGGCATAGTGTTAGAGGAGGAACAGAGAGGTACAAACAATTCCTTGTATCTCGGAAGAGGGCGAAGCGGCTCAAGCAAAGATGCCTGTGAAATATTTGTAGCGAAGCCGCGAATGCTTCCTCGACGTAGGACACGGGGTTGTTCGGGGCAGGAGGCTCGGGAAGGGTTTGTTTATATGAAAAGCGAGGAACCATAAAAATTCTCCGCTTTTGCTAAAATTATTGTGAATTAAGGGAACCACTCCGCCCCCAAACAAGAAGGTCTTCGTAAGGCACCCCTTCAAGGATAGGAATTTTACGCAACCCCCTAAACACAAAAACTAACCGCAACTCTTCGCTATTAATGATGCGGTGCGGCGGAAGCAAGCTAATTCCTTTTTACCTTGTACTTAACCCCTGCTCCCCTGCCTTTGCCACGTCAATATACTCCTTGACTTCACGGTAAAACTCGTACGGCTTCTCGACGTGCGTGAATTTGTACCCGCCGCTGCCGTTGCCGTAGTTAATAATCGGGCTGGCTTTGCTGCCGAATTTAAGGCTGCCTGTGTCCTTTTTGACAAGCTTATCGAAAAAGCTGACATAAACGTTGAGCGCGTCGATTGCTTTCAAATCAAGCCCCTTATAGTCTATGCCGAACACGCCAGTGCGGATAATGACGCGCTTGTTCGTATAGGCGTAATAGCGGTTTTTGTGGTACGCCAAAAAGAAGGGAATAGAGATGACGAGGGGCAGAATCAGACTGCCGACGGTGATAATTACCCCAATCCACCAGTCAAGCGGCATTCCGCCGTCAGTCAAGGGCAGAAACACCACCCAGCCGCCGCAGCCGTAGCAAATAGCCCACATTGCAAGCACCCACGCCATACAGCTTGTCATCAGCTTTGCTTTGACGGGCTTTGCCACGCGGACGATTTTTTCGTCCTTTTCCAAAATCATTTCAAACAGTTCGTTCATGGTTGACACTCCTTTATTTGGTTTTTTTTGATAAATTGTGGTGAACTCATATTTTACTCAGTAAGGAGTACAACATGGATAACCCCGAGTAAGCGCCTTCGGAAAAATGGTTTTTTGTGTATGATGGCGGCGCGTAACTCGGGGTAAGCGGACACCACACTTTTCCGAACTCCGTAAGGAGTTCAACTATGAATAAATATATATCACTATCCCCGAGTTACGCTGCGCTCACACGGGGACATCAATAAATTCACTACTTTTTATAACAGTGTGAACGACATTGCTTTGGATAATCGCCCATAAAGCGTTAAAATTTTACTATAAAATCCCTAATCATTGCTCAAATAAGCAGAGGTGTTTTTTGCACGGTGTTATTTTTGCGATTGATAAAATGCCGATGCCTGTTTTGATAATAAAGATTACCCTACCCAGTTGTAATGTATGGTTATATTGTATTCGGCGGGAATTGCGTTATTGCCGGCAACAGTAATACTGTTCCATTGGGATTGGGTGCCTTTGAAATAAATATCACTTAGAGATGTGCAGTGTAAAAATGCTCTGTCTTCGATTCTCCTTACGGAAGCGGGTATCACTACGCTTGTCAAACTCGTACACCACTCAAATGCCCTGTACGGAATAGTTGTCAAAGAGCTGCCTATAACCGCACTCGTTAAATCATAGCATTGAGCAAAAACAGCCTGCCCGAGAGAGGTTACAGAATTTGGTATCACTATGCTCTCTAAGCCCGAGCTTGTAAATACTCCATCTCCGATGGTCTTTAAGGTGTTGGGCAGCAAAATGCTTGTTAAACTTGAGCAACCGCCAAACGTGGCTTGCTCAAGAGTCGTTAAGGTGTTGGGCAGCACGATGCTTTCCAAACCTGTGCAATTATTAAAAGCACTGCTACCTATATTTGTCGCCGAATTAGGCAACACAATGCTTTTTAGACTTATGCAACTGTCAAATGCAACTCCTCCAATAGATGTTATGGAGTTTGATAATTCAATATTTTTTAGTTCAACGCATCCTTCAAATGCGCTATTCCCAATAATCGTTACGGAATTTGGTAATATGATATTCTCTAAAGCTATACAACCGTTAAAAGCACTGGCTCCAATTGTTGTTATTGAATCAGGCAATACGATATTTTTTAAGTCCGTGTGGTTTCTAAACCCCCGAATAACAATACTTGTCACCGGTAAACCATCATAGTATTCTTGAATTACGACATCACTGGCTGTCGCTGTCCCGCGTGAAACGCCGTAGGACAAGGAGTCTGCCGCTAAAGTGTACAGCAAACCTTCTGTGCCTTTTTTTGTCCACTTCGCCGTAAAGGTTTTGTCACCAGTACTGCCTGCGGGAATAGTATTGCCTCCCGCCCAATACGCAAAAACGTAGTCTTCATCATCTATTGTCGGGTTTTGCAGGGTTATCAGCGGCGATTCAACATTATACCCTTGCGGATTGCTTGCGTGGTTTGTGCTGCCGTCAAGCACATAGGTGATAGTATAATCAACCGTCGCCCAAGTCGCCGTAAAGGTTTTGTCGCCCGTACTGCCCGCGGGAATTGTGCCGCCCTCCGCCCATCCTGTGAAGGTGTAACCGCTGCGCGCCGGAGGATTTTGTAAGGTGATTGTTGCGGATTCAGACGAGTAACGCGTCGGGTTATTTGAGTGGTTTGCTCCGCCGCTTAGGTCATAGGTAATCGCGTAAACCGTGTGCGCCAAGGACGCCCAGTCCGAGTCCGTATACTTTTCGCCGTCGCCAACCGCCTTGACCTTGAGTGTGTGCGTGCCGACGTCAAGCGAAACAATGTTGTATGAGGTAACCTTTCCGACATTTACTTCGGCATTTTCGTTAATTTGAACAAAATAACCGCTTGAGTCGGGGACGGCAGTCCACGCAAAACTCGTGCCGCTTACGCTTAGGTCCTGCGGCGCGGGCAATTCTTTTGCCCCGCCGGGACAAGCCGCGAGGGACAGCGCCGGCAGTAGGACTATTAGCGATAAAATCAGCGACAAAAACAACGGTTTCCGTATTCTTTTCATTCTCTTGCGCCCCTCTTTTTAATGATAAGATTTGGAGTCGAAACAACACCAAAAAACAAAACTATTATCCCGCCAAATAATACGGTCAATACGCTTATACCTCTATTCCTTACGCCGGCAACTCCTACGGCCGTGTCCGTTATGGCTTGTGGAGTTCGCGAGGGTGTATCTCTGCCTCCGTCCCCAAGCCATGCTTCGCTTACTCGGGGTTATCAATGTCCAAATTCTACGAATTAGATTTAAAGATATGCAAAAACTTGATATAAAAATTGCTTGTCGCCACCAGAATGGAGCATTAAACATTAAAAATCCGCCCTTAACTCCACTCTCTTACAACAGTTTCTCCGCGTCCACATACGTCATATCAAAGCACTGCGCGACCGGCAAACACGTAATATGTCCCAAACAAGTATTAAGCCCTTCCCGCAACAAAACATCGTCCCTCAATGCCTTTTTCCAGCCCTTGCCGGCAATGGTCAGCCCGTGCCGCAAGGTGGAGTTGTTAAGCGCGGCTGTCGAAGTGATGGGCACCGCCCCCGGCATATTGCCGACGCAGTAATGGATAATCCCCTGCTCGGCGTATACGGGCTTGTCGTGATAAGTAACGTGCGAGGTCTCGCAGCTTCCGCCCTGGTCGATTGCGACGTCCACGATAACCGCGCCCTTCTTCATAAGGCGCAGATGCTCCTTCCGAATCATTTTTGGGGCGGCCGCGCCGGGAATCAGCGCCGCGCCGATTACAAGGTCGGCCTTCATAATTTGTTCTTTGACCGCCTCGTCGGTGCTGTACAGCGTGTTGATACGCCCCGCGTAATGGGCGTCCATTTCGGTCAGCGCGTCAATGTTGACGTCCACGGCGGTGACGTTGGCGTGCAGTCCGACCGCCATAGCGACGGCGTTGCGCCCCACGACTCCCGCGCCGCCAAGCACAAGGACATTGGCGGGCAAAACGCCGGGTACTCCGCCCAAAAGTATGCCCCGTCCGCCGAAAGGCTTTTCAAGGTACTTCGCGCCCTCTTGGATAGAAAGGCGGCCGGCAATCTCGCTCATGGGCTTTAAGCAAGGGAGTCCGCCCTTTTTGTCACGGATTGTCTCATAGGCAATCGCCACAATTCCGCGGTCGCAGCAGACTTCCGTCAGGCGGCGGCTAGCTGCCAAATGGAAGTAGGTATACAAAATCTGCCCGTGACGCATAAGGTCGTATTCGGGGTCGAGAGGCTCCTTGACCTTGATAATCATGTCCGCTTCCGCGTAAACGTCGGCGGCGCCATTGACGATTTTGCACCCCACCGCCAAGTATTCCTTGTCCGCTGCCCCGCTCCCAAGGCCCGCGCCCTTTTGGACAAACACCTCGTGTCCGGCTTTTACATACGCCGCCGCGTGAAAGGGGGCGAGCCCCACGCGGTATTCGTGCCTTTTGATTTCGACAGGTACGCCGATTTTCATTGTTTTTGTCTCCTTTTTGTTTGTTTTTGTTATTTTTGGTTTTTTGGATAGTGCTAATTATTGGGTGACAAAAAATGCTTTTTTACCGTTATTGCGAGCGTAAGCGAAGCAATCCGGCAAAAATTCAACCGTTCAAAAGTAGCATTGCCCTTTTTTTCGTTTTTGCCTGTTTTTGCGAAAAAAAGGGTAAAAAAACCTTAATTTGCCCCAATAATATAACATTTTTTTGATTTTAAGTAAAATCTTTTTGGCATGGTTTTTGATGAGTTTATAAATTTCTTTTTTGGGGGCAGGGCGAAAAACCTCTTATTTAAGAAAAATCTTCTTGTGCCATGACGGACACAGGAAGATTTCCCCGAAAAAGAAAAGCGGGAGGTTTTTTAAATTGCTTCTAACGGGTTGTCGGTATCGGCGTCCAAAAGTTTTGCGGTAAGCAGTTCCTTTTTTAAATCAATATAATGCAGGGTGACGTTATAATCCTTGTCCCTGAAGCCCACCAAATACCCCGTACAATTTGTTTCGTTGTCAGCATAAACAAACACGATGCTTTGCCCATCGGCAACGCTCAATTTTAGTTCATACAGACTGTTTGACGCGGGCTTAAAAACATAGATTGTGTTGTCGGTATGGCGGCGGAAAAACACATAGTATTCAAGTGCGGACGAGGGCATCCCCGTATATCCCGTGACGGACATAACCGCCTTATCGCCTGTTTGGCTTATAAATATCGGAGCCGCAAAACCGAAATTGCCTTTGCCTTCTTCCAGCTTGAATATTGCGGAATAACCGTTGCCGTAATTCTGGACAAAAAAATAATTGCCCATAACTTGAAATTCTATTACCGACGCGTATGTGCCTTGGAATGAGGAATACGTTATCAGCCAGGTGTACGCGCCCGCGTCGTAGCTTCTTAATTTTGTGCCACCGATGTCGTAAATATCTATCACAAACCCGACCACGCCGCCGCCATTGCCCGACACCTGCTCCGTCGTAAGCACCGCGATGTCCTCGCCCGCGCAAGAAAAGCCCATTATCTGAAAGCCGTCGCCAAGTCCCTCGTCGGCGGCGGTCGCTTGCGCGATTTGGGTAACCTGTCCTTTGCCGTTTACAAATTCCACCGTGGTCGTGCGGCTATATTCCTCGTCCGTGACGTTGCGTTGGCGCACCATGCCGTCGCCGATAAACAGGTATTTGCGGTCGATTTCGTCCCCGCTTTCAAACCAGTCTATCGTGTTTTTCTTGACATCAATCTTATAAATAAAGCGGAATTGTGCCATGCCTCCCTTGCCGTCGTCGCCCATGCTGACGAATTTGTAATAAATTGTCTTGCCGGTTATCGCCACTGTGTTTCCGCCGGACATCCACGTGTCCGCGCCGAATATGTTTTCAAGAATGCCGATAAGGGATTTTTCTCCCGTCCGTATGTCGTACTTATAAAAAGCAAGGTCGAAATTGTTCCAAGGGCTATCGCCTCCCGTCCATTCCGTCAGAATAATCATGTTGTCAATTACGGCAATAATATCGTCAAAATCCAAATCGATTTGACCGAAAACGGGTTCGTTGGGAAGCGCGTCGCGCCAAGCAGCGGTAAGCGTCAGCGGGGCGTAAACGGGCTTATCAAAGCCGTAGGGCTTTCCGTCATCCAACCACTCCAAAAATATTTTTCCTTCTTTCACGGGGTTGTCGGGTCTTTGAACGGGTTGTCCGTACGCCACCGAAGTGCCGGGCAAGTCGCAGTTTGCAAAGGTCACGGCAAATGCTTTGACCGCCCAATTTGCGGTTAATGTCAAATCGCTTGTAACCGCTGCGTCAAAGTTGTGCGGATTTTCACCGTTGAGCCATCCTGTAAATTCAAAGCCTTCCTTTTCAATCTTAGATAACGCGCTTATGACCGAGCCGTCGGGTACGGCAACCGTAAAGATTTCCGCGTCAAAGGAAATGAACTTGACGGTGCGGTATTGCGGGGTTTCCGCTTGTGCGGGACAGGCGCACAGTACCACGGCAGAAATCATTATAAAAGCAAGTATCAATCCGCCGATTTTTATGTTCTTTTTCATTGTTTTGCCTCCTTTTGTTCCAAATGGAATTATCCTATAAAAAATAATATCATAGTGGGATAGTTTTGTCAAGCATTTTTGTTGACTTTTTTTATGATATACGGTATAATCTAAAAAAATATTTGGCTGAGGTAAAAATGACGGAATCAGAAAAAGACCAAAAATATTATGCCGAATTTTTCCGACTTGTGGGCGATTACCGCGGGCTACATAACAGATTGTTGTTTCCGAAGGAAATCGAAAACGAACTCCCCTTTTTTAAATGTGATTTTTCCGGAATCGAATTAAATATTATCTCGGCAATAAACCGTTACGGTCCTGCCAGCATGACGGAGCTTACCAACAATGTCGCATTTCCCAAATCCTCCGTTTCGCGCATCGTAGAAACGCTTGTGAAAAAAGAATTTGTAAAAAGGTATCACGAAAAGAATAACCGCAAAACAGTGTATGTCGCTTTTACCGATAAAGGCGAAAAGCTTTGCGCGGACGAGGATAATATATACGGGTCGTTCTTTATTAAAAAAATTAAATCCGTCCTTGATGAGGGTGAAAGAGCAAAATTATTGGAATGTTTTAGATTTATTATTGACATTGTGAGCAAAATCTTGGATTGATATTTTTTTGTTGGCAAACACGATATTTTCTAATAATGATTATTAATTATATGTTATTATGGCATAATTATATATAATTAAAGTTGTTATATATTATTAAAACCGATGAGTTCCTAAAATCTGTTATTTTTGTTATTGATAAAGTCCTGCCCCGTTATTTTTTGCGACGGGGCATTTGTTGCTGCTTTTTGCTTGTTTTAATACAAAATATGTGCTATAATCAAATTCGACAAAATATGATATTATAGGGGGTGTTTTATGGCTATTAAAAAACTGGGTCGCGGGCTAGGGGCATTACTTAGCGATTCGGACGATTACTTAGAGACCTTTGAGCAGCGGGAGGCGGGTCGCGGCGAGACCGGTCAGGTCGAGTTGCCTATCGGCGACGTTATGAGAAACGAGAATCAGCCCCGCAAAAACTTTGACGAGGCGGCGATGAACGAGCTTGTCAACAGCGTCAGGCTCCACGGGGTTATTACGCCCATTATTGTGGTGAAGAAAGACGAACGCTATATGGTTATCGCGGGTGAGCGCAGGTGGCGGGCGGCGCGAAAGGCAGGACTTAGCACCATACCGGCAATCATACGAAACTATACGGCGCAACAAATTAAGGAAATTGCGCTGATAGAAAATCTTCAGCGCGAGGACTTGAATCCGATTGAAACCGCAAACGCAATAAAACAGCTTATGCAAGAGTATAATTATACCCAAGAGGCCGTTGCGGAACGAATCGGAAAGAGCCGCTCCGCTGTTGCCAACGTTTTGGGGCTTCTCACCCTTGTCCCGTCAGTCATCGGGCTTATTGCAAGCGGCAGGCTCAGCTCCGGTCACGCAAAAATACTTACGGCTATAGATGACGAAAAAGCCCAGTACGAGCTTGCATTGCGCGGAGCCGACGGAAAAATGTCCGTTCGCAAATTCGAGCAGCTAATCAAGCAGGTGAAAAACCCTGAAACTGCAAAAGGAATTTCTGCGCCCGAACTTAGTTTGGAACTGAAAGACCTTGTTTATTCGATGCAACGTGTTTTTGCCACAAAAGTCTCGGCTATCGGCAACGATAAAAAAGGGCGCATATACATAGACTATTATAGTCGCGACGATTTAGACAGACTGGTTGAGATTGTCGAGATAGTTAAAAACCATAAGCTGGATAATTAAACCGGCTGCCCTTAAAAATACATGTTTTACATATAAAAAGGCAAAAAAGACTTCTGCGCGGGGTCTTTTTTATAGTGTTTCACGTGAAACCTCCCCCAAAATTCGACAACATCAGTATTTCCATATGTTTTTTCGACACAATGTTTCACGTGAAACACTATAAATATGCTGTAAATACATGATCCGTATAAAAAATCGACTATTTGGACAAAGTATACGACAGCACAAAAAGGAGAATTTTAAAATGCCGTTTAATCCGTTTAATGAAAAACCGATAAAATTGGAAAAATGCTATGAAGACTGGAAAAGACTTTATTTAAAACCGTATAACAAATACGAAGTCGATCCGTACACCCGCGTCAGGATAATCTTGGCGGCGGGAGCCGAGTTTGAAGCAACCTGGTTTAGTCATCAATTTCAACGCCATTGCCCTGACAATGCAGTGCGCAGAGTTCTTGCGGGAATAAGAAGAAGCGAGCAAATGCAGCAAAAAAGGCTGGCAAGCCTAAAACCCATAAATGAAACGCTTTTAGAAACTACAATAGGTTATGAACAGGTTGCAGTAGACCTGACTGCAAATCTTGCGCAAATGGAAACCGACAATTATATAAAAGCGGCTTTAGATTTTGCGCTGTTGGAGGACTTTGACCACCTTTATCGATTTTCCGACCTTTTGGAGATGGAGCATGGGGTGCTTAGCGAAAATCTTGTCGGGGGGTATACCGAAATCATGCCCGGTCGCCCGACAATAAGCGAACATAGATTCCCTTTTGATGACGTAAAACGCCACGTACCCTCCGCCGCTTCCAGTCTCCAATCTAAGCTAAACACCGGCATAATTACCGCTGCCGAACAGCAAACCATGAATTACTACATGAATGTCGGTCAATTTTACGCCTCTGACCTCGGCCGCAAGCTGTTTTCGGAGATTGCGCTGATTGAGGAGCAACATGTCACGCATTACGGCTCGCTATTGGATACCGATTCGACATGGCTGGAAAGCCTTCTGTTGCATGAATACACCGAATGCTACCTTTATTACAGCTTGATGCTGGACGAAACCGACGATTATGTCAAAAAAGTGTGGGAAACGCACCTAAATCAGGAGATTTCGCACCTGCACCTTGCTAAAAAGTTGCTTAACAACTACGAAAGCAAGGATTATAATGCAGTTGTGGGTAACGGAGACTTTCCTTCGCCTCTCGCCTTTAACCGGAACGCCGAAAGAAATCGCGAGTATGTGCGTAATATTTTGAAAAACACCGTCACCAACACAGCTGTTTTAGAGGACTACGCTAAGGTCAAAGACTTGCCCGACAATTATGCCTTTTTCAAGTATAATAAAGGACTCAACGGCTCCTTAAAGGACGTGGCAAGCCACAAGGTCATCGACAACTACATCGCGGAATTCGGCGAAGATTACCGGTTTGAAACCAAAAACCACCCAATAAAGGAACTGCGCGACCGGAAAAAGGACAACACGGCAATAGGCAGGGACAAGTAATTTGACTAAACAATTTGCAAAGCTAAAATAATCATAATATATATAAATATTTATATTATATATAAATATTGTATAATTGTGGGCAAATGAAAGAAAAGCCTCTCTTGTGGACATCTGTAAGAAGGGCTTTTTGCATTTTTTGTCGCGAATTTATCCGAAACGGTTTCACCAAAAAATCACAAAAAAATTGACGTTTGATTGTTGACAAATCGAAATATTTAAGTTATAGTAATAGTTAAGAAAGCTAAACGACTTTTAAAAATTTAGTTTTTGAGAAAGGTTAAAAGTTTTTGAGGAAAATTTATGATTGTAAGCGGTATTGCCGACAAGTATGACGCCACGGGAGTTTCGGGCGAAGACTTCGGAAAAACGGAGAGCGGACGTACAGTATTTTCTTGTGAGGGCGCTTATACGGGCGCAGAAGATTTGGCGCATCATATATTAAAACGTATTATGTGCGCACAGTCCAAGGCCGTCCCGTTTAAGGTGTTGGACATTACTCTTAGTCAGAGGACGCTTTTAAGCCGCCTTGTCTGCGCGCGCGAAAGCGGGGTAGAAGTGACGATGACCGACCTAAGCGTTATGTTGGGCGGCACCAAGTCCGCGGCAAGTCAGGCTGTGTCAAAACTGGAGCGCAGGGGGCTTGTAAGGCGCAGTTGGGCAAAGGGCGACAGGCGCAGGATTTTGGTGGCTCTGACCCCGAAGGGCGAAACAATTGCCGATGCCTTTAATCGCGATATGTTGGAATTTATACAAAGCAAGCTGGACAAAATTGAAGGTGAGGAATTGTCGCTTTTTATCCGTTTGTTTGAGAAGTGCATGGAGTAGACGATACACGACGTTTGATCCTCAAGGCATAATTGCATAGCTGTATTTTTTCTAAAATTGACTTTAAGAACAAATTGAAAATAAACTTTAACCTCCACCGCGCCTTAAGCATTACGTATAGTGCGCTTAAGTGTAAAGTTATTGTTTAAAAGGGAGCAGAAATAAATGTTAAAACTGAAAAACATTACAAAAGATTACATATTGGCGGGCGGCATGACGGTGCGCGCGCTTAAAGGCGTGTCGCTCAATTTCCGCCGCAGTGAATTTGTGTCGGTGTTAGGTCCGTCGGGTTGCGGCAAGACCACCATGCTCAACCTTATCGGCGGGCTGGACAGGTACACAAGCGGCGACCTTGTTATCGACGGGAGATCCACCAAGGATTTTGCCGATCGAGACTGGGACGTTTACCGCAACCACCGCGTGGGCTTTGTATTTCAATCATACAATTTGATACCGCACCAAAGCGTGCTGTCAAACGTCGAGCTTGCCCTGACCATCGCGGGGATGAGCAAGGAAGCGCGCGTGGCGAAAGCAAAGCAGGCTCTTGAAAAGGTGGGGCTGAGAAGCGAAATGAACAAACGCCCCAATCAATTAAGCGGTGGACAAAGCCAGCGCGTGGCAATCGCACGCGCCCTTGTCAATGACCCCGAAATCCTGCTTGCCGACGAGCCGACGGGCGCGCTTGATACCGAAACCTCGCGTCAAATTTTAGACCTCGTTAAAGAAATCGCCCAAGACCGCCTTGTCATAATGGTAACGCATAACTCCGAGCTTGCGGCGAAGTATTCCACACGCATTGTCCGCCTTTTGGACGGAGAATTGTTATCCGATACCCGCCCTTTTTCCGACGAAGAGGAGGCGGCGGCGGAGGAAGGGCGTAAGGTTGCCGAGAAGTGCGAAAAAGCGGCGGCTGAAGCGGCTCAAATTGCCGACGAAACAGGCAAACAAACCAAAAAACCGCGCAGAAAGGAAAGGGCGAAAATGTCGTTTTGGACGGCGTTCAAGCTGTCCTTTAACAACCTGTTCTCCAAAAAAGCGCGCACGGCAATGACCAGTATCGCTGGTTCTATCGGCATAATCGGCGTCTCCCTTGTTTTAGCTTTTTCTTATGGGATAAAGGCTTTTATCGCGGATATGCAAAACGACATGCTTAGCGGAAATCCCATAACAATCGGTGAAAGCGCGCTGAATATTTCGGCTATGATGCGGAGCGGGGGCGGAAGCGGCAATTACAATCAGGTGGAATGGGAAGAGGGCAGAGTCAACGTCAACGCGACTATGGCAAACCTTGTCCGCCGGTCCGAGAATATGAGCAACATTATGAAAGAAAACGAAATAACGCAAAATTACATAGATTATCTAAAAGACTATCCGCAGGAAGACGAGCTTACTCTTGTTTTCGATTACGGGCTTGATTTGACAAACAATATTTACACCGAATTTACTCCCGCCGCCGAAAAACCGACGGTTGACGGGGACGGAAACCTCAGCACGGGGGACGGTACGCCCGTAGAAATATCCCTTGCGGGCATAAAGGAGATCTACACGTCGATTCTGGGCGATACCGAATACAGTCAATACCAAAGCTATATATCAGGCTTGGACGATATTTTCAAGCAGGTGTCGGACAACGAAAATTTTATTATGGACCAATTCAAGTTTGTTCCCGTCAAGGACGAGCATGGCAGAGACTTGAACAAATATGCCGAGGACGAAGGCGAGATTATGATTGTCGTCAACCGCCACATAAGAGATGAAATTCCTTATTTGACGATGTCCGACCTATTGTTAGCTCAGCTTGGGTATTATACCCAAAACGAATTTATGAATATGGTATTCAGGGCGACGCAGGCGACGCAGGACAAATCGGCGAGCTATGTCGAGGAGATGAATAAATTTCAGTTTGATTATTCCGACCTTATAGGCCGCGAATTTACCTATTATCCCAACGACGTGGCGTTTAAAAAATATACGCAGCCACAGATGCTTAATTACTACAACGGAAACTGGATATACCTGCCTCCTACGCAAGGAGCTGACGGGCAGTCGACCGTTTTTGAGCACCGCGCGTTTTCCGATAATTTCACCGAGGCGGAGAGAGCGGAGGGAATTCCCTTAAAAGTCGTGGGGATTTTAGAGCCTAAGGCTGACCGCAATTACCGCAGCATATCGTCCGGATTCTTTTATACCGAGGCGTTAAGGGAGAAAATTTTTAAGACGGAGCGCGAAAAAACTTCGGATATCGTAAAAGCGTTAATGAACGGGAATCTTGCCTGTAGCACCTCTGCCATAAGGGTTACGGATGCATTTAAGGAACAACTGGGCGCGGCGGGGGCGTTTATCCCCGCAGGCACCAAAATAACCACCCCGACGGGAGCCTTTTTTCAGTACGACTATACCTTTCCGTATGACGAATGGAACGCTATCACTGTCGAAGACGGGGAGGGAAACACCTTCGCGCTGAAAACGGACGAGGATAATGACTACCGCTCGGCGCAACGGCTCAACATATACACAGACTTAGAGCGGGACAGGTATGAAAGCGTTCTTGTAAAGGATTTAAAAAAGGGCGCGGTTATACGGATACCGGACGGCAAGGACGAGAACGAAAAACAAGTATACGCGCAACTAACCGTCGTGGATGTTGTAAAACGCGAGGGAGTGCCGCGTACCGAAAGGGCTTTCGGTTCGGTTGGGTCGCCCAGCCAATATGCGGGGATAGCGAGTATGTTAAGCAATTTCTCGCTTCCGGGATTAAGCGGCACGGGCATAGCCGCCGCGCTTCAGGGTAAGACCCTCAGGTTGCGACAGTTAAGCGGCCGAAACGACCTCGGCGAAACGTTGCCCAATCATATCGATATATATCCGACCGATTTTGCCGCAAAAACCCGCGTTTTGGCATACTTGGACGAGTGGAACAGGGCTGAAACGGTATACGTCGAGGACGAAAACGGTGATTTTGTAAGGGACGACAGGGGCAGGTTCGAGGGGAAACTGGATACCATAGATGGCGAAACGGCAAAATTCGCACAGTACGACAAAAACAACGCTTCCCATGCGGACAAAACAAAATATAAAGAAACGGAGGTTTTGGCGACAATCAACTTTCATGCCCCCGACGGGACCCTGATTGAGCTTACCGACGACCAACGCGCCGAAATAGTATACTCCGATTTTTTGTCCATAATCGTCAATATGATAAATATGTTTATCGACATAGTAACCATCGCGCTTATCGGCTTTACCTCGCTCGCACTGTTTGTGTCATGCGTCATGATAGGCATTATTACCTATGTGTCGGTGGTGGAGCGCGTCAAGGAGATCGGGGTTATCAGGTCGCTGGGCGGGCGTAAACGCGACGTGTCCAATCTGTTTACAGCCGAGACTTTTATTTTGGGCTTAGCCAGCGGGCTTATAGGGATAATCTTTACTTACATAGCGTCTTTTATCATAAACCTTATCGTAAAACCTTTGATCGGCATGAGCATAGCGGTATTTCCTTGGCATTACGCGTTGCTTATGGTGACGCTGAGTATCGTACTAACCCTTATTTCGGGGCTGTTCCCCTCCGGCGCGGCGGCGAGGAAAGATCCTGTGGTGGCGCTGAGGACGGAGTAGGTATCAAGTATCAGGGGCAAGGTATCAGGTAGGGATTGAGTTTATTTCCCTTTGACACAACGTACAGCGATGGGATTGTTTAAGAGTAATTTGACCGTTACCCGATGCCTTGTCCCCGATACCTGATACCTGTTTATTTAGCTTGACAAACTCCTTTCCGGTATGTTACGATAAAAGTCGCCGCACCTGATAGCGGCGGGAGAGCAAAGTGGAAATTTTAAGCCCACAAGAGCTGTGGCAGGACTACGACAGAGAAATAGAGCCCGATGAAACCGTCATCAAACAAAGCGAGGATGGTTTGGTACGGCAGGTTTATTTTGACGGGCTTCCCTTAAAAGACGGCAGCAGGGTCAGGGTTTATGCAAAGCTAATATTGCCGGATAGGAGGTCGGAGGTCAAGAGGGGAAACGAGGAATGGAGAGCGGAGAGTGGAGTTGAGGGGAGCGGGACGGTCGAAAATAATAATTTAGATATGACCTTAACCCCGCATTTTACACTCCACACTCCACACTTTCCGGTAATAATCTACGCGGGCGGGACAAACGAGGACATAGACCAAACCGACGTGTCATATCTTACTGATGGCGGTTACGCGGTCCTTTTGGTGGATTACGCGGGCGATACGGGACGGAAAGCGCGCTATACGCTGTATCCGACGGGAATAGACGCCTATTGGTTAGACGGAAAAAAACAGCCCCCCCGGGAAATAAAAAGCAACTGCTGGTACTACTGGACGACCTGTATTTTGGCCGCCGCGACGTACTTGGAAAAGAGCGAACTCATAAACAGAGACAAAATAGGTTTTTTGGGGACAAACGAGGGCGCGCATCTTGCGTTTAAAGCTTCGGTTGCTTCCCCAATAAAATGCGGCGTGACGTTTTTTGGAGGCTGCATCGCAGACGGAGACGGCGAACAGACACTCGAGTTTAAAGCCGCGCTGGACAGCCGTTCTTATGCCGCGACCGCCTACCCCATACTTATTAACGCCGCCGCGAACAGCCGCCTGAGTAGCTTCGATTACTTAAGAGAGCTTTACGATTCCGCCCCCAAAGCCGCATTTTGCGTTTGCCCCGACTCCGAAGGCGCGGCGAGTTTGTACCAAAGGGGCAATGTGCTGCCATGGTTTGACGCCGTTTTGGCCGAAAAATACGTAAAAACGCCTAGAAAGGAGCTTTCGGTTTTCGGTAGCGGGGGGGCAGTTTACGCCGAGGTCAACACCAAGACGGACAAAGTGGAGATTTATTGCGCCGAGGACGGACCCGCCTTTTGCCGCCACTTTAAAAACTTGGCCGTCGAGCGCGCGGGGGAGAACAAATATCTTGCAAGACCGGATATTTTCGACCCGACGCGCCCTCTTTTGTTTTTCGCTAACCTTATTTACGGCAAGTTTACGTTTTCCACCGCTGTCGTAGTCCGTCAGCCCGTTAAGCTGGGCGTAGCGGGCGGGGGAGTTAAAAGCCGCTTGCTTTTTCAAAGCGAGGGAGAAAGCGGCGAGTCGGAAAACTCAGGCTTTTTACTGCCCGACGGAGGCTTTTTTGAGGAGAGAAGGCTGTTGTCCGTCACAGGACCGTTGGGGCTAAGCGGAATTTGCGGCGACGAGTTGATTACGTTTAAGCCCGGCGATTCAAAATTCAGAGCGATAGAGGGCAGTCTGTTGCAACTGACCGTCAGCGCAAACGTGGCGCAGGAAATAGAAATCTGCATGATAGACAAAACGGGAGGGGAACGTTTTTGTGTAAAACGGATTCCCGCAGGGCAATGGGTCACGTTTTCACTGTGCGCCGAGGACTTTAAGTCGCTTTTTGGCGCGGCGGACTTTTCGCAGATTGTAGGAATAAAGATAAAGGGAAAGAGAATTATTCTTAACTCGATGTTGTGGGTGTAATGCGTACGGCAAACAGCAACCTTGCTACGGGGCGCGGAGCGAAGCGGAGTATACGGGCCGCGCTTACCCGGCCGCCGACGGAGCCGACAATCCGTTTACGGATTGCTGGCTTTGCGTAAGCAAGGTTTAG
>Ga0123353_10002415_pt1 | contig 23217 bp, 17 predicted proteins | sample TergutLab28metaG_3_FD_92763 | JGI IMG/M metagenome (GOLD analysis project Ga0123353, IMG submission 92763) | Labiotermes labralis P3 segment gut microbial communities from Petit-Saut dam, French Guiana - Lab288 P3 | ecosystem: Host-associated > Arthropoda: Insects > Digestive system > Gut ... | reverse complement strand
GAAAATCCGCAGGTTCCGAACTATATCAGTCAACAAGTGATGCGTGACGACTTCGATTTAGTGCCGGGATTGGTGCTTGCCGTCGAACCGATGGTCAACGTGGGAACAAAAAAGATTCGGACACTCCGGGATCACTGGACGATTGTTACGCATGACCATAAACCGAGTGCGCACTTTGAACACACTTTGGCACTGACCTCTTCCGGCGTTCGTGTCCTGACGGGTTCGCCGACACGCGAAGGCGAAAAGATTGATATTTCCAAGTACGTGTGAGTAAAAACCGGGAGCGCGGTGTGTTCCCATGATTAAAATGTTCCGCAAATATGTTAGAATTCACGTATGAATCTGTGTACAATAGAATCTCGTGCCATGCCGATTGCAGATACAAAACGTTGCCCGCTCAACACACTTTACACTAACGACAATTTGTACGTTCTATCGGGCATGAACAGCGACTCGGTCGATTTGATCTATCTCGATCCGCCGTTCAACTCGAAGCGAATGTACTCCGCTCCCGTCGGAAGCAAAGCCGCCGGAGCAAGTTTCAAAGACATGTGGACGTGGAAAGATGTTGACGAGTATTACCTCGATACACTTGCTACTCAATTCCCCGCACTCGCAAGGTATATCGCGAATATTGGAGTGATTCACAGTAAACCCATGATGGCATATCTAACTTATATGTCGCAGCGCATCATCGAAATGCACCGGGTTCTCAAAGAGACCGGCTCGCTCTACCTGCATTGTGATCCGACGGCGAGTCATTACTTGAAAATTCTACTCGATGAAATTTTCGGAAAGAATAGTTTTAGAAATGAAATTGTATGGGGCTATAGAACGGGCGGAGTTAGCAAAAAATGGTTTGCTAGAAAGCATGATGTTCTGCTGTTTTATAGCAAAACGGTAGAGTATTTGTTCAACACGCAATACTATCTCTCTCCGCAAAAATATAAATATGGGTACGGCAATAAACACGGCTATGAATTGATAGAAAAAGACGGACGATTCTATAAAAGAGCGATCTGCCGCGATATTTGGGATGACATTGAGTCATTGGGCACTCTGGGAAAGCCAAATGATCCGTTAACCGGCTACCCAACACAAAAGCCCCTTGCTCTTTTACATCGTGTCATTAACGCATCGTCCAACGAAGGCGACATCGTCATGGATCCATTTTGCGGTTGCGCTACAACTTGTGTCGCTGCGCAACAGTTGGGCAGAAAGTGGATCGGCATCGACATCGAAAAACAGCCAGTAAAGATATTGATTGAACGTTTGAGCAACGATGCCGGATTGTTCAAGGACTTTGCGGCAACGAATCAGATACCGAAACGTACCGACATTAGGGAAGTGCAACCGTCTGAATCCATTAAACGGCAGTTGCACACGGAGCAGAATGGAAAATGTAATGCTTGTGGAGAGAATTTCAAAATATGGAATCTCGAAATCGACCATATTTTGCCGAAATCGAAAGGCGGCGGCGATTATTACGAAAACTATCAACTGCTCTGCGGTTCATGTAATCGAATCAAGGGAGACCGAACAATGGAATACCTGCGAATGAAAATCGAAACTCGCGAGAGGCTGATGAAACATAAGATATTTTTTGGGGAATAACCTATGATATGTTCCCTTCGCGACACCGCGATTGTACAGACCAAAGACTCAGAAAAGCCGAACCGGGAATTTTTGTTTTTGCTGGAGAAATAAAACCGGATAACTGTTCTTGTTTTCCTTGTTTACGCAACGGGCTCTGCGCACATTCTGCCGTGCAGTCTGGATTCCCTGCCTAAGCAGGACTGTCCCGAAAGACTGCCCACATGCCGGGCGATTCTTCTAGTTCAATCGCAATTCCATAGTTTGTGGTCGGCATTTCAAATGCCGACTCCTGTTCGAGCATTTTCCGAAAGAGTCCCGCTATGTATCCCGTCAGCGATTCCGTTGTCGTGTTCCGAACAGGTAACGTCACTGTATCTCCCGCCGGAAACGCCCATTGAAGCGGCGGCGTCGACACATGCAAGGTCTCTTCCACCGATTTTATCGTAATGTAAGGGTGGTGTTCTGGAATCAACACTTTGTGCGACAGTATTTCGCAAATCTTTTTCAGTGCCTCGAACGCAATTAAAAAATCGACGACGTATTCTCTGCGGTTGAGAGGACCAGAGACTTCCGCCTTGATCCGAAAATTGTGTCCGTGCAATGCTTCTACCTTTTCCGGTGTGCCAAACGTAATAAAATGCGAAGCCGAAAAATGCAGAGCATCATGCTCAAACCGGATAGAATGTTTCATGGAAAGACAAAATTTGCGGACGAACCATCAATCAGCCATTATATCACAAGATAACGTATGATTTTGCACGCCGCCCAAACCTTCAAAAACGATATTCCCTCCGTTGTCGGCTGCGCCGGGTCCCAATTCTATGCGATAGTCCGCCGCACGAATCACCATCTCGTTGTGTTCGATCACAATGAGCGAATGTCCCGATGCAAGCAACGATTGAAAACACGTTAGCATCTGCTCCACGTCGGCAAAGTGCAACCCTGCCGTTGGTTCATCCATGAGAATTGATGAGCGGCTTCCACGAATCTGTCCGAGATACGTTGCCAAACGAAGACGCTGTGCTTCTCCACCGGAAAGAGTACCAGCCGGTTGCCCCAGTCGAAGATAATCCAAACCGACATCGAACAAGAAACGCAACTTTTGCTGTAACTTGCTCTTGCCCCGAAAAAACGAAAACGCCTCACGTGCCGTCATGTCCAACACGTCGGCAATGTTCTTGCCCCGATACAAAATGTCCAGTACCGACTGTTGATACCGTTTGCCGGAACATTCAGGACAAGGCACAATTTGATCTGGCAGAAACTGCATGTCAATGGTGATACTGCCGTCGCCCTTGCAGTGTTCGCATCGTCCGCCCTGTACATTAAAACTAAAATGCCGGGCAGTAATATGCTTTGCTTTGGCATCGACGGACTCCGCAAAAACACTGCGGATGTCGTCGAAGATTTTCAGATACGTCGCTGGATTCGAGGAAGATGACCGACCCATCGGCGTTTGGTCGATCATGACAACATCATTGATGTTGCCTCGCACATCGATTTGCTCGAACGGCAGATTCTTGACTTCGCACTTCTTACCAAAATGCTGACAGAGTGCCGGATAGAGCGTTTGACGAATCAAGGAACTTTTGCCCGACCCGCTTACGCCGGTGATGACGCACAATACCCCCAGCGGAAACGCAGCGGTAATGTTTTTGAGGTTGTTGCCGGTGCAACCTGTTAGGGAAACCACCCCGCCATTTTGCTGCGCAAAATGTCCCCCCTCCTTCGGAGGGGTAGGGGTGGTCAAATATTTTCCTGTGAGGCTTTTCGCATCGTTGAGCAATTCCTCGACGCTTCCCTGAAACACGATGCGTCCACCCTCGTCGCCTGCGCCGGGTCCGATTTCAACAATGTGATCCGCATGCCGCAATAACAGTTCATCATGCTCCACGAGTATGACCGTGTTCCCCCGATTCCGAAGTTCGAGAATCGCTTCGAGCAATTTTTCGGTGTCCTTTGCGTGCAAGCCGAGAGAGGGTTCGTCCAGCACGTAGAGCATATCAACCAGACTTGAACCGAGTGCCGCCGTGAGAGCGATCCGACGCTGTTCGCCGCCGCTCAATGTGTCCATCGTTCGGGAAGGCATCAGATATTCTAGTCCGACCTGCTTCAAGAAGCGCAACCGGGATCGGATTTGTGAATTTTCGGAAAAAAATTGTAGCAACTCCGCAATCGTCCGCTTCGTCAAATCGCTCATCGTTGGCGAATTCACATCGGCATGCAAATGGACGTGATCGATCCAGTCCGTTCCAAAGAGTTTCGGTGTGAGCGGCGGAACGTGAACATTGCAGTATTCACACGAAAGCGACCGGGAAAACGGTAGCACTTGGTTCTCCAACGGTACAATGTCCAATAAAACAAAGCAACGTCCTTCGCCGTAATCGAACGCCGTTTCCAGAGATTCGATGAAACGTTCCTCTTCGGCGAGATTGAACGTGAGTCGGTCAACGATCAGCAGTAAACCCTCTCGGTAAAGTTCGTTGGGAATAGGTTCGTCCAAACGGAAAGACGCATTATCAAAGTAGCCGCGCAGGAATCCTTGTTCTTTCCAAATGTCGGCGAATTCTGCCGATGTTTTTTCCAATGGCGGAGCAAAGGCGATTTGAAATTTTGTGTCAATGCCGTCATGCCCGCGAAGGCGGGAATCCAGTGGACGAGATTCACACACGTTACGTCTAGATTCCTGCCTTCGCAGGAATGACGATACCAGCGTCTGCCAAACACTCTGCGGCGTATCCGCTGTAATGGGTCGTGAACATTTTGGACAAAAAACGTGTCCCGACTGAGCGAAGAGCATCGCAAGATAGTCGTTCACTTCGGTGGCATCGCCGACGGTCAATGAAGACGACAGACGGCAGACGGCAGACGACAGCAGAATTGAAGGGGGAATACCGTCGAGTCGTTCCGCTTTTGGTTTTTCGATCTTTTCGAGAAACTGCCGCATTGCCGGTGAAAAAGTTTCGATGTATCGCCGCTGTCCTTCGGCGTAGAGCGTGTCGAGTGCAAGGGAACTTTTACCGCTTCCGCTCCGTCCGCAGAAAACGATTAGTTTTCCCATCGGCAGATCAAGGTCAATCTCTTTCAAATTGTGGACGGCAACCCGACGAATCGAAATCATGGAATAGAAATCTAGCCGAAAACGCAAGAAATGAAGGGGAAAAACATATAAGCGGGCGGGTACAACCAAACAGGAGACAACTCAACGTTCAAAAAGGTGTTCATATTTCTTTCGGAGGATTTCCAGTTCCTTTTCCTGTTGCGGACTGAACGCACCAATGACGTGAGCGTAGGTGTCCATCCAAACAACAAAACGGTAAATGTCGTCTTTGGAAAGCCCAATTTGTTCATGGGTGGGAATTGCCAATGGGTTGAGCAACACATACAACAGTTCGCTCCGAGCGGCAATGGTTTCGCCCGGTATCGACTGGTCCCGCTCAAATGCCAATTTTCGTAAATCGTTATCATGAAACGAGAGAAGTGAAGCATAGGCGTGCCGAGGAGTCAGGTCAAGTTCCGTGTCCATTTCTAATTCTGGATCATGACACGAAACACAGTATTTGTCCAATACCGGTTGCACGAGTTCGGAAAACCGAAGCGGAAATGTCCCCGACGGATCAGGTTTCAACAGCGACGGCTTTCGAGTCATCGCTTTCGGTAACATATTCTGATACGTTGGCGGTGCCGATTCTCGATTTTCATGACACCCAATACACGAAGCCTGTTCTCCCGGCATCAGGTACGCCAGAGAACGCATCGTCTGAATCATCACTCCGTTTTCGTCGAGTGCCTGAAAGAAATAAGGAATTCCAGAAGGAACGCGAAAATAAGCGGAACCATCCTCTTCGACCGGTACGGTTCCCAGCACGAATTTTCCCGTGTCTTCTGCGGACACACCCAAGACCGGCGTGTTCATGTGCGGCTGAACTTTCGGCACCGTACCGACGATTCGGAGAAACTTGACCCGCTGCGTGTTCGGGGTGATGCCGTACTCCTTCAGACCTTCGTAGATGTTTTGCACCAGAAATTCTCCTTCTTGCGTTCCGTTCCAATCAATTTCGTCGGCAAGGATCGGCGACTGCGGTCGCGGTCTCAAGGGAATCGGATTCATCGACGAAATGCGTTCATCCCGGTACAGTAGTTCGAGGTTGCCGAACCTGTCGTAATAATAGATACCGGTACTGTTCGAGGGATTCTCTTCTTCGTTGGAAACGCGACAATGCGGCGGAAGAGGTCGGTCGCTCCACGCCACCAAATAGTAATCCTCGGAAAGCGGAAATGGATTCAAATAGTAGTGATTGGGCCAGCCTTCCGTTTCGGGAAAAACAACTTCCGGGGTCAAACGCTCGATAGGATAGTCGCCTTCCTGTCCGAGACTCGGATTCAAAAGGACAAGCGACCCGCCGAAACTGGAATGATGGGCAGAAGCAACGAAAATCAATTTGTTGGAGTCCGGTATCGCCATCGCCTCAAGGGGAACCTGCGGTTTTCTGGTGTAATTACCGTAAACCAAACTCGTCTTGGTGCCGTCGGGCTGGGTCGCCCAAAGGCTGAACCAATCCCCGTTAAATCGGTCAATGTAGTCCCAGCGGGTATAAGCGATGCGACCGTCGTTCATCATTGCCGGTGTCCACTCAAAATTTTCGAACGCCGAAATTTGCGTAATCTGTTTTCCCTGCGGATCAATTTTATGGAGCGAAAAGACGGGAACAGGACGGAAATTGTCGCCGCCGCAGCGAACGTAACTGTTCGGTAAATCCTTGTCCTTCATCCAGTCGGCATCGAAAACGGTCGTCTGCAATTCTCTCCCTTTGCGAGTCGAAAGGAAGACAATGTTGCCGTCCGGTAAATATCGACCATCGAAGTCATCGTATTTTCCGTGCGTCAGTTTGCGAGTTGCTCCGGTAGCAATCTCCATTTCGTAGAGATGAAAAAAGACGTTTTCGGCGATTTTCGATTTATCGGTCTTGTTTTGGAGATCGGCAAGCATCGGATCGTATTCGGAGTACGCAAACAATACTTTTGTGCCATCGTAGGACAATTCGGGACGGAAATAGGAGCCGTTCCTCCAATGTGCCGTCAGACTACGGAAGCGTGGGCGTTCCGATTTAATGTTGTCTAAAATTCCGATGGCACCGCCGCCTCGCTGCCAGAAACAATAATACTGGTCGGACATGTGCGGAAACGCTGCCGGGGCATGCTTGGCAAAGAGAACGGAATCAAAGTCGAGCAATGGATTGCTCAACGCAAGGTCTCGAACTGCCTTACGCAGACGAAAATAATCGGCTGTGGTGAATGAATTTTTTTCAACTTGATCGAAAATGTCAACGGCTTGCGAGACATCGACTCCCTGTTTGTGGAGTGCGTCAGCAAGTCTGCGTCCGCTTGCCAAAACTTTATGGAAGACATACTCTGGGATCGTGTCCGCATCGCTTGTTTTTTTGCTCGTGTGGTGCACCGACCACTGACTGGTACTGCTCTGCGTTGCGGTTTTGTGGAGAGCGATGTTTTCGTCACTGTTCGGAGGGTAAACCTCTACTTCGTCGAGATGCAGGTATTGCGTTCCTTCTAATGAGAGTCGGAGATACCGACCGCGCACAGGTTCATTGGTAAAATCAATGGTCATCGGTTTGGAATCGCTCGCCCCGTAAAACATCGTGCCGTCATTCTGCCAGACTTTGTTCCACGTTTCGGCATCCGTTTTGGCATCGTCAGACAGGGACAAGATGATAACCTTGTTCCGTTCACCGCAAGGATCACATCGGTTATAAAGTTTGACACGTCCGATGTCTGTTGTTTCTCCCAAATCGACTTGCCAATAGGGATTGGGTTCGTGTTCGGTGTGAAATCCCCATTGTCCGTTGATGATTCCATCGACGGCACCGACGGCATCGGCTTCGGGCGTAATTCCTTCTGTGCCTTGACTGGAATAGCGGAGTTCCGCTTGCCGGAGCCAATCTTGTTTGAACATTGGGGCGAAATCGGCAACCTCTTCTGCTCCGGCAATGACCGAAAGAACCGTGAATGTAACGATGAATGTAACGATAATCGAAAGCAGCCGCATCGGTTCTCCTATTTCTTTGTGTGTTACGTTAGGATCATTGTACCCGGTGACGCATGCCGATTCAAGTCTTGCCGTTATCCCAATAAAGAGCCGGGGACGGAGCGGTACTCCGCGTAGTCCCCGGAGTATGAGACCGAGCAAGCACGGTCTGGACGAATGCCTCGATGTTTGCCGACGGTGTCTCTGCCGGAAGAGCACAACCCGCTCCGATCACGAGTCCACCATCGGGAAAACAGTCCATGACCGCTTGCGTACTCTGTTCGATTGCCGACTTATCGCCAAAACAAAACACGCCGGAAGGATCAACAACGCCAAAGACGACCGAGCGATTTCGCATCGCCGCCGCCGCTTGCGGTATATCCGTTTTATAGTCAAGTTCAACGCCGCTAAAACCGCTTGCCGACCAGTCTTCGAGAATCCGATCCGTTTTCCCGCAGATATGACAGACCGTCTGAATGTTCCGAGCCGCAAGGTCGGAAACCAAGCGGCGATGAAACGGAGCGACGAATTTCCGAAACATTTTCGGCGAAATCAAATCGGGACTCCCCATGCTGTCGCCGAAACTGGTCATGTCGGCACCAGCATCTTTCACCATGACGTGAAACGCCCAATGAACATCGTAACAGCGTTCGATTAACGTGAGGATCGATTCCGATTGTTTTTCATCTGTCAGTGCCATCATCATATTGGACATTCCAAAGACGGCGGTGGCAAGACTGAAAGGTCCTTGATCGGCATTGCCCCGAAGAAACAGTTCGCCGCCGATGTTGCGATGGATCAGACGAATCGCCTCCAAATAGATTTGGATTCGTTCATCGGTTTGGAGTTTTTCCGGGTCAATCGCTTCGATCACTTCCTCGATTTGGTCGGAAATGGGAGTCGTAACTTTGGCTGGCAGATCGTCTGGAAATTCTGCACCGGCACCCAGTGCGTAGGCTTCCAACGCGGTGTCCACATCGGTCAGAATCCCGTCGAGACCGTACCTCATCGATGCATCGACAAATGCCCTCGCTATGTTTTCCGGCTTGCTACGGAACTCGCTCATCGTCATCCCGGCTTCTCTTGCGGCGGGCATAAAGTTGTGCAGCATCATCGGCACCCGGTCGGTCGGTCGATGTGCAAGAACGCGGCTGATTCGTTCAAATCCGTTCATTGATTTAAGGGAAATTCGATGCAACGATGTGAGATCGCCGAATGCAATAGAATTTTAACACAACGGTCGCGGCATAAAAGCCGGTAGGAAAACAGAGCCGCAGTGGAGCAACCGGATTGTCTCGCTACTTAATTTGGCACCATCATCATCTTTCGGGCAACAGACGAAAAAACACCATTTTGCTGGGCGACCACAAATATCGTGTACTTTCCAACAGCCAGACTGTTCATGCCTTTACCGTCTTTGTCTTTATCGGTCCACTCGATAAACGTTTCATCCACGTCCCGGAAGAACGTTAGGACGGCACCGGCTGGATTATTTTGGTCGAAATTCTTGGCTTTGACTTTGCCTTGAAGCACGTAGATCGTATAATCCTCGGTTCCGTTAGTCTTCGGTGCGTTCCATGTCAGAGCATTGCCGCCGACATCAACATTCTTCATTTTGTTATCGACCCAGAGGTTCGTTGGTACCGTGTACTTCAGCGTCTTGGCAGTTACGGTCTTCACCGCATCCTTGCCATTCCTCATGACATCATTTCCGAGCGCATTAGTTGCCGTAATGGTAACCCGGTACTTCTTGTTGGGGTCCAAACCGGTGATCGTTACGGAAGCCTTGTTGCCCACGAACGCAATGGCACCCACTTCAGCAGCTGGCTTGTCAACCCAACCTGTTTTCGTCTTCACCTTGACCGTGATTTCGTAACCCACGTTTGCGGCATTGTGATTCCAAGATACTGTAACGCTATCGAGACCATTTTGCTTTGTCGGCGACTTTGCAGATGAAGGCTTCACGGCAGTGGTGGCGGCAACGGTGTTTACAGTTGCAGCAGTAACCTTTACGGAATTAGATGCCTTGTGAGCACTGATACCATCTGCGTTCGTTACGGTCACGCGGAATTGGTAAGTCGCTTCCTTCACCAAGCCGCGGACGTACATGTTTGCTCCTGGTACCTTATCGGCTTCAGCAGGGGTGTAGGAGCCACATGCGTGTGCGTTACCGGAACTGGGCAACTGAAGCCAGGTTTTACCGCCGTCAATGCTGTATTGCACCGTGTAGGTTAAGCCCGGCGTTTCCGCGCCCCAACCGAGAGTTATGTCACCTTTATCTTCACGTAAATCGGCAGAAACCGCCGGTGCCACCGCCGGTGCTACGGTTTTCTGTGAGACAGGTTCCGACTTAACAGAATCGGAATGCGCCCCAGAACCAATGGCTTGTACTTGGAACGTATAGTTTGTACCTGCCGTCAGACCTCTGATGGTTGCAGTCCAAGTAGTATCGCCCGGGTCAGGTGGTACAAGGCTAAAATTGGCACCGAGAACAAGCGACGTGTCACTGCCATTCATATAGACCGCGTAATTATCTGCATCGGCATCGTCTGCCCACGAAATGGTCATTTCCCACGTAGCGGCTCCATCCGTCTGTTTCACGGTGTTGGCTGCTACTTCGGGTGTTGCCGGTTTTTCCAGTTTGTCTGGTCCGACTTGCAAGGAAACGCTGTCCGAAGCCGAGTGGGTAAGGTTACCGCCACCATCTTGGTAGATGGCAAGAACTTGGAAACGGTAAGTGCCTGCTTCTAATAGACCAACATCGTACTGGTCGCCGTCGGAGTTACCAATGCTAACGAATGCCCCTGGCGACTTCGCTTCGTTTCCTTCATCCCACAGTAATTGGTATCCAATCACTTCCGGATCAACTACTTCGGTCCAAGAGACTTCACAATTCCACTTGTCAACACCACCAACATCAACGTATGTCCCCTTGGTTGCTTCGACACCCGTGGGTGCGGCGACAGTTTCGGCGGCTTCTTCACTCTCAATGACACACGCGGGACCTAAACAACCAGTCCAAGCATCTGGAAGATCGCCAAAAGGTGTTGCACACAACATATCCCTTATTTCCAACTCTTCGATTCGCAGAGTGCGTCCTTGTCTTCGTTTGGCTTTTTTCTGTGTGGAATCGGCACCGCCATCAAAGATGCGATTGAGGAAGTTGAAGATGTTTTCGGTCAAACCGGGCTTTCGTGGTGTGGTCATGTTCGTTCTCCAAAAAGTGGGAAATTTGACGGTTACACTTTGCCGAAAGTCTAATCGGGACAAAGTAACTGTCAATCCTATACGTTGGAAAATGTCCCTTGTAAGGGAAAATTTTTTGTTTTTGTACAATTTTTTCGTTATAACCGGAAGAATCGGGTCGTAATCGGAGGGTGTATGCCCTCCGCTCCTGTGCTTTTATCCCTTCTTCGCCATCTTCGCCCACGAGTCCCGAAGGGACACCGTGCGGTTGAATACCAACTTGTCAGGCAATGAGTCCACAGAATCCAAACAGAAATATCCAATCCGCTCGAATTGATAATGTTCCCCACGCTCCGCAGGCGGAGCGGCTAAAGCCAGACTCGGCTCTAACTTTGCATTGGCAATCACTGTCAGCGAATCCTTGTTCAAGTAATCCTTGTAGTCCGTCAGGTCTTGCGGATCGTCAGGATTCTCCTTCGTGAAAAGGCGGTCATACAATCGCACTTCCGCCGAGACCGCGTGCTCTGCACTAACCCAATGAATCGTTCCCTGCACTCGCCGACCATCCGCCGATTGACCACCCCGCGTTTCAGGATCATACGTACAATGTACCTCAGTGACATTACCAGAAGAATCCTTCACGCAACCTGTACAGGTTACATAATAAGCGTAACGCAACCGCACCTCTTGTCCCGCCGTGAGACGGAAATACTTTTTCGGAGCATCCTCCATAAAATCGTCCTGCTCAATGTACAACACCTGCGAAAAGGGAACGAGCCGTGTGCCGTCCGATTCGTTTTCAGGATTGTTCACCGCTTCAAGTTGTTCCGTCTTGCCCTCTGGATAATTGTCGATGACCAATTTGATTGGGTTCAACACTCCCATGCGGCGTAATGCTCTTTTATTGAGATCATCCCGGATCGCATTTTCGAGTTTGACGACATCAATCGTACTGTTCATTCGGGCAACGCCGATCTCTTTGCAGAATGCCCGAATGGATTCCGGCGTATAACCTCGCCGCCGATAACCGCAAATCGTCGGCATTCGAGGATCGTTCCAACCGCTGACGAGTCCGCCTTTGACGAGTTCCAGCAACTTGCGTTTGCTCATCACGGTATAGGTTAAATTGAGTCGGGCAAACTCGAACTGGCGCGGACGATACGCACCGGGAGCGGAAAACTCGTCGATCTGATCGAGAAACCAATCGTACAGCGGACGGTGATGTTCAAACTCCAACGTGCAGATTGAATGTGTAATTTTTTCGATGGCATCTTCGAGTCCGTGCGCCCAATCGTACATCGGATAGATGCACCACTTATCGCCAGTACGATGGTGTGTCGATTTGAGAATCCGATACATCACGGGATCGCGCATATTGAAATTCGGCGAAGCGAGGTCAATTTTGGCGCGGAGTGTGCGTTCTCCTTCGTTGAAATGACCATCCCGCATTTGCCGAAAGAGTTCGAGGTTTTTTTCGGGAGGAAAGTCTCTTCCAGCACTGGGAATCATCGGCTTGTCCGGTGTGCCGCGGTTGGCACGCATCTCTTCCAGCGTTTGATCGCAAACGTATGCTTTCCCTTTCAGAATGAGTTCTTCTGCCCAGAGGTACATCTGCTCAAAATAATCGGCAGCGAACTGGACGCGACCAACGAAATCTTCGCTGGTGAGCCATTGGACATCTTCGGCGATAGAATCGACGTATTCGATTTCTTCTTTGGTGGGATTGGTGTCATCGAATCGGAGCGTGAATGTACAGTTGTTGTCGCTATTGTACTTTTGTGCTAATCCGTAGTTGAGACAGATGCTTTTGGCGTGTCCGATGTGCAGGTATCCGTTCGGTTCCGGCGGGAATCGAGTGGCGACTCTGCCGTCGTGCTTGCCGATGCGGAGGTCTTCTTCGATGATCTGTTCGAGAAAATTGAGCGATTGTTTGGGCTGTGTTTCGGTCATTTCCGTATTATACCCGACAAAATCGGAGCCGCAATCACGATTGGCTCCGTTGGGATGAAATAACGTCTGCAAACGCAGCGTAATGATGGAACACTACTTTCCCCATTCCAACGCTCTCGCCGCAATCAACAGACCGATCTCTTCATTGAAGTCAAATTCCGGCAATGTCTTAGCGTACAATTTCAATTTATCCACATTCGGCAAATACTGTATCTGCGTTTTGATCTCCCGCTTGTGCGCCTCGTAAAATTCTTTTTCCGCCCTTTGCGCTTTGGTCACCGGTTCTGCCGGGGCTAATTCCTTTCGTAGCGACAGAAAATCTTTGCTTTCCTTCACAACATTCCCATCTGTGTCCAGTACCCGAACGCTCATCCGCAACTCCGGCGGTAACTGTTCTGTCTTGAAATCAGTCGGCACGACAATTCGACCCACTAGCCGCGTAACTTCTTTGCAAACTTGTCCTTCGAGATCGCCTTCACCGAACTGGATTTTGCTCATCATTTCCTTGACCGTATCGGGAATCGGCACGATTTGGCGGCGTATCTCTTTCGGGAGCGATTTGAGCAGTGCCGTTATTTTTTGTTCTATCAAGCCGGGCACGAGCCAACCGAGTCGGGCAGGTTCTAATTGCCGAAGGTTGTCCTGCGGCACAAGCACCGTGAGTCCATCGTTCTCCTCTCCCGGTGCGTATCGGTACTCAATGTCGAACGCTTGCAATTTATCAGGCGTTTGCAACTTGTCCGGGAATGCCGACACATCGGCAGATGATTCGCATAGGTCGGCAAGCGTCATGAACCAGTTTTGCGTCGAATGTGCTTTGGCATATTTTTCCAGCGACCGTTTGTCGAAAACTCCTTCGGGAATCCGCTCTTGATAGAATTGACAGCGTGCCGACTCCGGTTTGATGATGTCCGGCAGGCGTACCTTATCCTGCATTTTGATTGCCTCGTGCAGTACCGATTGATTGTGAACGAAAAAATCGAGATTGCTGTCCAAATCTCCTTCGACTAAGGCGGATTGAATGAAAATGTCCCGCGAAGTCTTCGGATCAATCGCACCGTAATGGATTCGGCGTTTCGGAACGAGCACGATTCCAAAGAGCGATACTTTTTCATAGGCGTGAACATAACCTGTCGTGCCGTCCCAGTGGGGTTCGAGATAAACACGTTGAATAAGATGCGGGGCGAGGGGTTCGATCCAATTTACGTCAATCTGTGCTACCGTCCGCAGGTATTTTCGTGACGTTTCCAGGCGTTCTGCCGCGACGATCCAGTGCGGGAGACCGGGGACTGCGCTGCGCTCCGTCCCCGGCTCTTTGTGATTGCGTTCTTTGGGCTTGTTGACATTTTTCTTCTGTAATCCGCTTCCGGGCCACAACACGAACTTTCCGCCGCCGCAAACGTTGTATTCGAATCGGTTGTCTCTCTGTGCGATGCCGGAAAGATTTCCCGTCAAGATTGAGCGGTGAAGCGGCGCATAGATTTTATCGAAGTCCCTTTCCGTTTTGGTATCGGCTGTTTCCATTCCATTAAGGGTGATCGAGGGGACTCGAACCCCCAACAACAGGAACCACAATCCTGTGCTCTAACCAATTGAACTACGATCACCAAAAGTATCGGAATTTTAACGTTCTCCGACGAAATGTCAAGAGCGACCCGAATACCCCAGAATCGCAAAAAAATCGCGAGGGACTTCCAATTTTCTAAATTTCTGGTAGTTTGCACTGGTAAAATGCCCCATTGAGGGATGCCCAAAACCGAAAATTAGGGGCGTGTTTGACCCTTATTTCAGGGATTTTTGTGTCGAACAGTTTTTTTGACAATTTTCTCAAATTTTCCATTTTTTCTGTCGCCTTTTCGCTTTTTTTAGCATAAGCCTGTTAGTTAGGTTCATTTTTATACGAAAGAGACCACGTTTTGGTCTCGCATTAACCCCAAAGGAGATTTCCCATGAAAAAGTTACTTTCCACCCTTTTGTTTGCTGTCATTGCCGCTTTGCTCGTTGCTTCGGCTCCCGTTTTTGCCCAAGATGATGCCGAAACCCGGCGAAATGCCTTCGCCCAAGGATTCGAGCAACTTCTGAAAAACACCGGCGAAGGACTCAACAAGTCTGCCGATTCCGGCGAAAAATTCGCCATCGCTCCCGTGACCGTTGCCTCGACTACCTACAATTTGGGCATCAAAGTTTGGTTTTCGTTAGAAGACGGCACCGCCTTCAATCCCGTCAAACGGAAAATGGCACCAAAGGAACGATTCTACGTTCACATTCAGTCCGCTGTGCCGGTCTTCGTGTCGCTGTTCCAAAACTACCCGGAATCTCGACCCGAATCGAAACAGGTCTATCCCGATGCCAAACATCCCGAAACGCTCAAAGTCATCCAAGCCAATGTCGCCACGAAACTTCCCGTGCCATTTGAAATGGACGATGATGCCCGCGACGAAATTATGGCGATGGTCGTTGTTCGGGCAGATGCACCACAGATTCAAGCGACCCTTGTGGCTACGACCACCGTCACGACTACGACCACCGGCACTGGCACGACAGCAACGGCAGCACCTGCTGCGACTTCGGCTCCTGCTGTTACAACGACGGTGACTCGCACCAATGACGGCAATACCACATTAGTGGCACAAGCGACCGCTTCGACGGCGGGAACGATGAAGTCGATCAACGATGACCTCGCTGGAAAAACAATGGAAGACGAGAGAAAGTTTGCCATTGCGGCTCCTACGGTAGCGGCAACGACGGCGACGGTTCCAAATGATGTCGCCTTCTACATGCTCGGTGCTGGTCACGCCGGACAGTGGCAGTTGACGCTAAAGAAATAGCAGACGAAGAAAATCAGAGCCGCAATCGTAAGATTGCGGCTCTGTTAACGTTGGGAACAACAGCCGGAATGGAGCGTAGCGTAAGGAGGGCGGGCAACGCAGTGCGTGGAAATCGAGAGATAATTTTGGAGCAGAGACATGCAAAAGAAGAAAAAGGAAAATTTACCGACAATCCGTAGTTCTGCGGCGGAGTATCTTACGTTTATCGCCGCAACCGGCGACAGTGAACAGAGTTTCGAGATGCGCTACGAAGATGAAAACATCTGGCTGACGCAAAAAATGCTGGCGACACTGTATGATGTTGAGGTTCACACCATTAACGAGCACATCCAAAAGATATTTTCCGATAATGAACTCTCTGAAGGGGCAACTATTCGGAATTTCCGAATAGTTCAAACCGAGGGGGCACGTGAAGTCAGCCGTGATGTCAAGCACTACAATCTGCAAATGATTATTGCCGTTGGTTTCAAAGTCAATTCCGAGCGCGCGGTGCAATTTCGCAAATGGGTCAATAAAATAGCGAAAGACTATACCATCCAAGGCTGGGTCATAGATAAAGAACGCCTGAAAAACGGCGGCAGTATCCTCACGCAAGAGTATTTTGAGCAGTTACTGGAAGAAATCCGTGAAATCCGCCTGTCGGAACGGAAATTTTATCAGAAAATCACGGACATTTATGCAACCGCGGTGGATTACGACCGCACCGCAACGGCATCCAAGGATTTTTTCGCTGCCGTACAAAACAAACTGCACTGGGCAATTCACGGAAATACGGCGGCGGAAATCATCGTCAAGCGAGCGAACGCTGAAGAGCCGTTTATGGGTCTGACTTCGTGGAAAGGTTTTCCTGATGGCAAAATCCAAAAATACGACGTTTCTATCGCCAAGAATTACCTTGCCATTGAAGAACTATCGGCATTGGAGCGTGTCGTAACGATGTACCTTGATTACGCCGAGTATCAGGCGAGGCGTAACGTTCCCATGACGATGCAAAACTGGAAAGCCCGCCTTGACAGATTTTTAGAATTTAACGAACATGAAATCTTAAACGACACAGGAACAGTGTCACACGAAATTGCCAAAGCATTTTCGGAAAGCGAGTTTGAAAAATATCGAATTGTACAAGACAGGTTTTTTAGATCTGACTTCGATAAACTCATTGACGAAGTGAACGAAAAACGAGACGAGGACGATCCAAAATAAAAGTACGGAGTACCACACGTCGCCGCCCGGAGGTCGGCGGCTACCTGTTTGACACCCTACCTACTTAACGATACATAAGGAGTTTTACTATGAAACATTTATTTTTGCTATTAACGTTTATCCTGTTTTTCCCATCGATGCTTTGTGCGGCGGAACCGATGATTCACGTCATCGTCGCTTCCGATCTCCGGGCAGGATTCAGCGCGCATCTGATTACAGACCGCAATAACATCGAACGCTTGTTCAAAAGCGATGTGCCGAAAGACCGACTTAATTTTGTTTCCATGAAAATGGACGACATCACGCCGGATAAAATCCTTCAAACGGTCAAAGAAATCGAGGCTTCCGACAAAGATACTCTTGTCTTTTACTATTCCGGTCATGCCGCCAGTGCGGCGGGCAACGGAGGACAGTTTTTTCAACTCAAAGACGAACAAGGAAAATCGGTCGAACTGCGTCGCCGAACGCTCCTTGCCGCCCTCCATGAGAAAAAAGCCCGATTGACCGTCCTGTTGACCGACTGCAGCAATATCGAAGAAAATGAAAGCGGCACTAAAGAAAACGAGTTCCTCGGCAAGTCCGCAAAAAACTTTAGTTCTCCAGCGACCATGTCGCCGATCATGGAAGCATTGTTTATCCAACCTGCCGGAACGGTGGACATTACATCTTCCAAGGAGGGCGAGGCTTCCTTTGTCGATGTAACGGAAAAACAACGGGGTTCTTGCTTCACTTGGTCGCTCGTTGCACTGTTTGAAAAACACCGCGACAATACTTCCATCACTTGGGAGAAATTCACCACAGAATTAGAAAAAGATGTGAAACAAGCGTTTCTCGACAGTCATCCCGAAGGATTCAAGTTTATCCCTCCGCTCAATGGCATCGTTCAACAAACGACGCAAACGATTGAAATTTACGGCACACTTCCCGGTGTGAGTCATGAATCAATGGAGCAGCAGGGACCTCGTTTTGGAGTTCGGGCTGTGACACTTCACGGCGGTGGTGTTCGTGTAACGCAGGTTCTGCCCGGCGGACCGGGTGCGCGTGCCGGTTTTGAAGTCGGCGACATCATTACGGAAATCAACGGCAAACGCATTCTGAATGAGAAGGATTATTCCCAAGCCATCGACGACTCGCCGAAACAGGTCAACGCAAAAGTCATCAACAGCAAAGATGGACGACTACTGAATGTTACCTTTGAACTCGGTCATTGACATTCTTTTTAAACATTCGGAGACAAGAATTATGAAATACCTGTTTTTCACACTATTTTTTATAGAGTTTATCACTTCTACATACGAGGCGAAACATCCCAAATGACCAAAGGACAGCACATCAATAAAAAAGACGAAATCGGCGGATACAAAGACCGATTCTGGTATCCGCGATTCTGGGACGGTATGACCCTGCGTGCTTGGCTCAAACTTTTATACGCCGGAAAATTCCGTGTCGCACCGATCCGCTGGGGCATGGCACTTCTCATTACCGGACTTGCCGTGTTCGTCAATTCTCCCTGTGCGTGGCTCCAAAAATTGTTCTACGGCAAAAAAATTCGAGATACAAAATTGGCGGGACCACCGATTTTTATCATCGGACATTGGCGGTCAGGAACGACGCTCTTGCACGAATATATGATCCGCGATGCTCGATTCACCTTTGCCGATACCTACGCTTGCTTTGCTCCTGAACATTTCATCGCTAGTAGTTTTACGCTTCGTCCGTTTGCCGCTCTGCTGATGCCGAAGAAGCGACCCATCGACAACATGATCGCAGGATTTGACCGACCGCAAGAAGACGAATTCGCGCTCGCCTCGATGGGTTTGCCGTCGCCTTATCGGAACATCATTTTTTCCAAGAATGGTCTGAACATCGACATCGAATATCTGACACTTCGCAATGTATCTGCCGAAGATCGCAAAGCGTGTCTCGACGGTTTGGACATCTTTTTGAAGACATTGACGTTTCAGACACCGGGCAAGCGGATCATCTTGAAATCGCCGCCGCACACGGGCAGAATCAAAACGCTCTTGGAACGCTATCCTGACGCAAAGTTTATTCACATTCACCGTAATCCGTATTCGATCTTTCCGTCGACGTACAATCTTTGGATGCGGCTTTCTCTGGACGAAGGTGCACAACGACCTCCGGAAGAAGGCATGGAAGACTACATTTTCAACTCGCACAATACGATGTACGATGCGTTCGAGGAGGATGTTAAACATTTGCCTGCGAATCAGTTTTGCGACATACCTTTCAAGGAATTGACATCGGCACCGGTGGCGACGCTTGAAAAGATTTATACAACGCTTGAAATCGGTGGATTCGACGAGGTTCGAACCATCTTTGAGCAGTATGCCGATTCGCAAAAAGAGTACAAAAAGAACAAGTTTTCAATGGAGCCAGCATTAAAAGCGCAGATTGCCGAACGCTGGAAACGGTACTTTGAGCGGTATGGATATGAGCAGTAATTTGTCTTTACAGACGCACAGAGTCGGAGATAGAGCCCGGAGATAGAGCGCAGCGCAATTCGCTTCGCGGTTCTCCTCTTCAAATCTTTGCATCCATTGGGGGCATCTTGATTTTTTCGGGTTCATGTCCATAATGAAACGTTCTTGTCAAACTTCATTCTGTCGTCTGCTGTTTTCGTGAAAGTTTTATCCTATCCGCATCCGATTCTGAAATATAAATGCAAACCGTTGCAAAAGATCAATCAGGAACTTCGGGACATCGTCGCGGAAATGTTTGACACCATGTACGCCATCGGCGGAGTCGGATTAGCCGCCAATCAAGTCGGACTGCCCTTCAGGCTTTTTATCATGAATCCAACGGGCAACAAAGAAGAGGGCAACAAAAAAGAAGAAAAGGAGTATGTGTTTATCAATCCGGTCATTCTCAAAAAGAACGGCAATGTTACGGACAACGAAGGTTGTTTGAGTTTTCCCGACATTCATGCCGATGTTGTCCGATCCGAAACGATTGAAGTCGAGTCGATTTCGCTTGCCGGTGAAGAGCAGCGGTTTCAATGGACAGACCGCCCCGCCCGAATCGTGCAACATGAATTAGACCACCTCAATGGAATCTGTTTTGTGGATCGTGTCGCTGCAACGGCAAAAATGGGAATCAAGCCGGAACTGGATGACCTGTCCACTGTTTTCGAAGGAAATCAGCGGCTCGGTTTTGATACCATTGAAGCCGCTATACAAACTTGGAAAGAATACGAGCAGAAATTCTGCTGATCCCAAAAGTATCCTTTACTCGCTTAGTGCTAAAGTACGCAAAGGGCGCAAAGAAAACCATCGCCTCGTACTCCCGAAATATTTGTGTCGATACGATTGCTCACTTCTGATTGTATAATTGCCCTGTATTGCTATAATTTCCGAATGCGGCAAACGGGTGTAGCGAAACAAAGTCTGCGCCCTTAGTAGCACCAGTTCGTCCCCCAGTCGCGCCCTTATGCCCCGTCAACGTGTTCGTATTTGGTTTAGCAAACAGGGTCGGCTTAAGTTTATCGGACACAAAGACTTGCTCCGAACGCTTGAAGCCCTCTTTCGCCGAGTGCGGCTGCCGCTGGCAATGAGCCACGGCTTTCATCCGAAGGCGCGGATGAGTTTTCCAAGTGCTCTGGCACTCGGTTACGAAAGCATCGACGAGGTATGCGAACTGGAAATGAATGAGTCTGCCGAACCAGTGAACACGGAAGTTTTGCTTGCCGACTTGAATCGTCAGTCGCTTGAAGGATTGACCTTTCTTTCGGCACGATTGCTCAAAGAAGGAGAGAAAAAGGCGAGTCTTGCCGCCTCGGTCTTTCATATGACCGTTCCGCCGGAGTTGCGGTCGCAAACTGCCCAGCACATTGAATCTTTTCTCGCCGAGACTTCGATGATCATCTCTAAATCGACTGGCAAATCACGCGGCAAGTCTGTCGATGTTCGGGCTGCCGTGTTGCAGTTAATCTTGGACGAGACTGGTAAACTGACGGTGGAACTGCAAACGCAGACGGGTCCAGAAGCAGGACTCAAAGAAGTGCTAACGGTACTCGGACTCGAAAAGGAACTCTTTACGACGTTGTTTCCTAAACGGACTCGTTGCCGATTGGTCTAAAAACAATATTATTGACACGTTGCGGTCTATCCTTGAGTAATAAAGCAATCCAAACACGAAAAATCAATTTCCAGTATTATCTTTTTATCAACTTGCGGCATAAGAACGACATGGGGACAAATGCGGCGAAACAATTCGAGTGAGTCATTGCTTATCGTTTCCTCGTCAGGAGGATATTGATTGAATACCAAACAAGCAAGCGAAAGATTACGTTGCCGAATCGCTTCAATAGTCAGCAATGTATGATTGATACTGCCGAGTCGTCCCGATGTTACGAGAATGACCGGATATTGTTGCTGTGCAATGTAGTCCGCTATCAAAAGATCGGACGTGAGAGGAACTAAAAAGCCGCCTGCTCCTTCCAGAAAAACGATGTCATAGTGTTTTTGCAGTATTTCGGTGAATCGAGTAATTTTTTGCGGCTCAATCGTTCGGTTTTCCAGCCGAGCGGCAAGGTGCGGCGAAGCCGGATACGCAAACGAATAAGGGCACGTCAGCGAACGTCTCTTCTGGGGTAATTCCACATCTTCGGTCAATGGGAGAATGTTCATCAAGTGTCGATGCGTCAAAATATCCGCCGAGATGAATCTTTCTCGACCGGTTTGCACCAGTTTTTGCGTGATCACTTTTTTTCCTTGCCGATGGTAGTATCGCGCTGCCAAACCTGTTGCGAAGGTCTTGCCGATGCCCGTATCGATGCCTGTTACGAAAAACGTTGTCATACGTCCATTATAACACGGAGAGTGCAAACGTGAAAAGAATCGCAAAATTGTTTCCACCGACGGGGGTGTTTTCCTGTCCATTTTTTTGTAGAATAGTGTAACGAAAAAAATGAGATGACACCCATCTTCGCGGATTACGAATCCTCTTTACAATCAGTTCTGCCGAAGCAACGGTTTCAAGTGGTCATTATGGCAACAGGAGCATTTGCCGTGCCCTCGATACAGGCATTGTGCGAGTCAGATTTGTTTGACATCGTCTGTCTCGTAACGAGTCCGTTGCGCTACGACAAGCACCGTAAGCCGATGATCACTCCTGCTCGGCAGATCGCCGCCGAATACGATCTGCTTGTTACCGAGCAGGAAGATGTCAATTCCGTCGATTTTTGTGAATTGATCTACTTGGTGCGTCCCGATTTGATTTTCGTTTGCGATTTCGGTCAGATTCTGTCCAAGCAGATGCTGTCTGGATCAATACTCGGCGGCATCAATTTACACGGTTCGCTTTTGCCGAGGTTTCGTGGTGCCGCCCCGGTTCACTGGGCAATTCTCACTGGCGAACAATATACGGGTGTCAGTATTATTCACATGACTCCACAAGTCGATGCCGGTCCCGTCATTGCACAAAGTCCGCCCATTGCTATCAGTCCTTATGAAACGGTCATCGAATTGGAACACCGCCTAGCAGAATACGGTGCCGAATTGGTTTTTAGCACCGTTGCTCAAATGGCTCGACACGAAACCGTCCGAATACTTCCTCAACCTCACGAAAAAGCGTCCAAGGCTCCGCGTCTGACCAAAGAAAGCGGGTTCATTCCCTGGGATCATACTTCGCAGGAAATTTTCGATCACTTTCGGGCGACTGTGCCGTGGCCTCGAGCGTTCACCGACTGGCATCGGCACGACGGTTCCACGCTCCGCTTGATTTTGGGAGCCATTACTCCGCTCGACGATTCGTTACGGGAACTAGAATTTGATGATTTTAGTCAGGCGGCGTTCGTGGACACCATGCTGGTCGATGCGAAAATGGACAACTTGGCGGACTTGCTGGCAACTCCCGACGTTGCGTCCCCCAAACGCCGCCGCTCTTCTCATCCTCACCGCCCAGAGTGGTGGAAGCCGGGAGTCGTGATCCATGCAGAAGAAGGCATTTTAATTGTAGCAGCAAAAGAAGGGGCAGTACGGATAGAACATGTCCAACCGGCAGGAAAAAAAATGATGCCGATTCATGATTTTCTACGCGGCTATCCCATTACGCAAAAGGATCGATTCGCAGGCGCACCGAACAAAACCGATTAGCGACCGTCATTGCACTGCGCTCCGTTCCGGTATTTTCGTAGCATTGCATACGCTTGCACTGCCTTGAATACCCCGTAAAAACAGCATCATGCGAAGCATGAGAGTCTATAATTCAATGCCATTTACCTTCAAATCGCATGGGATTTAGCAAGGTAAATCTGGCATTAACTTCCACCTGTCATTTACACTTTTTACTGAAATACTTACACTTGCGGGCGGCAATTGAAAAGTGCAGCGCGTGGCAGCCGAAAAGTGCAGCGCGGATTTTCCTCAGATTGGATTGATTTTGGGT
>Ga0123353_10002414_pt1 | contig 23221 bp, 19 predicted proteins | sample TergutLab28metaG_3_FD_92763 | JGI IMG/M metagenome (GOLD analysis project Ga0123353, IMG submission 92763) | Labiotermes labralis P3 segment gut microbial communities from Petit-Saut dam, French Guiana - Lab288 P3 | ecosystem: Host-associated > Arthropoda: Insects > Digestive system > Gut ... | reverse complement strand
GGACCAATTTGCCGTTCACGATAGCAGGCGCTTCCTGATAGCCGCGGGCCGCCGTGCGCTGGCCAGCCGTCTCGTTGAACGAGAAGACGCTGCCGGGCTTGATCAGCGTGCCATCAATCGCATCGCCGAGCAGGTGGATGTTGTTGACCCGTGCCCGATTACTTGCACTAAACGTAGTCGTGTACGTTGAGATCCGCTCGCCAATGCCCATTTTCTCGGCATCCTCTGTGGTGATCTCAGGCTCGGTGCTGCCCATGCGCAACTCCACCGAGCGGGCAGAGGTCGCGCTTGCCAGCTCCTTGGTCAGGTTCTCTGCAAGCTCTTTGACATTCGGGCCAATACCGGTTTGCGATGGAACGATAACGACTTGGCCGTTAGAGGTCTTGAACCGTGCGTTTATAGGAGGACGTCCGATGTTTTGCCCCAATGCCGTCGTCACCGGCTTTGCAGCAGCCTCTGGAGAGATGAATGCCTCCAGTGTGCCCTTGCCAGGCGCGGTCTCGGTGGTGGCATCCGAGCGGAAAGAGACCCACTGCGCAATAGCATCGGGCTCAAAGCGCCAGGACTTCTCCTCGAATGTGATCGTCACAGAGCCCTTGAGCATGAGTTCCGCAATTGCAGCCGCCCTTTTGGCAGTCTCCTCGGCCACTTTTGGCTTGACCACGGGAACAGGGGCGGTGATGGTCCGCTGCTCTCCTGTAGACGTGAACGCGCCGAGGAGCATCATCATCAGCTCTTCTCGGTCTAACGCCTTGCCGTCCTTGCCAGGCACCACAGCGGGCTCGACCCCTTCGATCTCCACGGCCGAGTCCACATACGGCACATCGGTAACAAGTGCAATCTCGTCAAAAACCACCGCAAGGAGGTCGGGGTCGGCCTCCCCCCTACCGGGAATGTGCGTTCCTTTGACCCAACACCGCAGCCTGCTCCCTAAAGCCTGAAGGGGCCGGTCCTCCCGACCAACCCGGTACGCCTCGGCGACCTGGATATCGTAATTGAAAACCAGGTTCACTTCGCTAGAGGTGAGTTCACGGCTCTTGCTGCCATCCTCCCCATAGACAATGCGCACGGGTTCTGCGGCAATCGTTGGAAGCTGGATCTGCAGCGTTGCACTTGCCACCTTCGGTGTCATGCCGCCGATCGGAACCCCGGCAACCGTGACACCGGGATGGACCCGCCCACGCGTGACAAGGGCCTCTGCTATCACCAGAAGCGCCAAGAGCGCAACGACCGAGCACCCGACCGCAATCCAAATACGCCATCGCCGAGCAGAACGGCCTGCGTCCGCACGCTTACGACCGTCCGCACGCTTACGACGGTTTGCGGTACGCTTTGCGGGACCCTTGTGTCGGCGGTACTCGATGCCTGGCGAAGTCACACGTCCTCCCGAACCTGTCTCAAGGCCCCTGGTGCGATCCTATTCTCCTACATTTTCTGATGATCCACCCGATATTCAGCGTATATCCGTGACGCTTTAACCGTATACATGACTGCGGTGACAAGCGATGCCGCAAGCCCAGCATAGACAAACCAGATGCCGAGCCCGACCGGCGCGCTTCCCAGCCCCGGCAGATACCGGGTATCTATTATCCCAAGTCCAGCTACCATCGGCCAGTTAAGGATCAGGGCCGAGAACCCGACCAACAGGAGCGCAGTGGTGACTTTGCCCACGAAGATGACCGGCACGACAGGAAGGTAGCGGCGCACTAGAAAGCTTGCCCCGGCAAGAAGGTATATATCACGTGCGAGGAGCACTGCGACAACCCATAAGGGAATCCTGCCCTGCAAAAAGATCCCGAGCACCCCAAAGGCGATAAGAAGGCGGTCCACTAAGGGATCTATGGCCTTGCCGATCTCGGTAACCGTCCCCGTGCGACGGGCTATCTGCCCATCGACCCAATCGGTGGAGGCGGCTATCGAAAAAAGCGCGAACGCCAACCGGTCATTGCGACCGCTGATGATCATCTCGAAAAAGATCGGGACAAGGATCAGCCGCAGCATCGTGATGATGTTTGCAAGCGTATAGATATCCTGCGGATTGCCAGCAGCAGTTCTCCCCGTGCCGTCCTTGCCCGGTCGGGCACCCTCACTAAGGTCTTTTGGTGATGACCCCGACACTAGTGTCGTCTTCGTAGCCGACGATTCCCATCGCGCCGAGTGTCCCCGTCGCCTTTTGGACGACTGGAAGGGCCGGAGTCCTCTCGGCGGGGAGGCGCGGGCGGTTTGTCCAGGCGGTCAAGCGAGACCTTGCCTCGGTCATCGATGTCGATGATCTTTACTTGCACGGCATCGCCCACGTCAAGCACATCCTCGACCTTATCGACGCGTCCTTGCGCCACGCGAGAGATGTGCAGCAAGCCGTCCTTGCCAGGTATAAGCTCGATAAACGCCCCGAACGGCTGGATAGAGACCACGCGCCCATGGTATTCCTCGCCGATCTCTGGCTCTTTTACGATAGCCTTGATGCGGCGAACAGCCTCTTCCCCACCCAGGTCACTCGACGCAACGTAGATGGTCCCGTCTTCCTGGATGTCGATCTGGGCCCCAGTCTCCTCTTGGATGCCGCGGACGACCTTGCCGCCCGAGCCGATGACCTCTCGGATCTTATCGGCTGGGATTTTGATCGTGATAATGCGTGGGGCGTAGCAACTCATCTCTTCGCGTGTCTCGGCGATCACGTCAAGCATCTTCCCGAGGATATGCGCACGCCCCTCCTTTGCCTGCATGAGCGCACGCCGCAAAATGTCGACCGAGAGGCCTTTCGCCTTGTTGTCCATCTGCATGGCAGTGATGCCCTGCGACGTTCCGGCAACCTTGAAGTCCATGTCGCCGAGAAAATCCTCCAGGCCTTGGATGTCCGTGAGGATGGCGACATCATCGCCTTCCTTGATGAGCCCCATGGCGATACCGGAGACCGGTGCCGAGATGGGCACGCCTGCATCCATGAGGGCGAGCGTCGAACCGCATACCGAGCCCATCGAACTCGAACCGTTGGACTCTAAGACCTCAGAGACTATCCGGATCGTGTAGGGGAAGTCATCCTCGGGAGGGACGACCGGCAAAAGCGCGCGCTCCGCAAGGGCGCCATGACCGATATCGCGCCGCTTGGGGCCGCGCATGAACCCTACCTCACCCGTAGAGAACGGGGGGAAGTTGTAGTGATGGATGTAGCGCTTGCCCTCTGAGACATCAATGGTGTCAACACGCTGCCACTCTGAAAGCATGCCGAGCGTGAGCACTGAAAGCACCTGCGTCTGACCACGGGTGAAAAGCCCCGACCCATGCGAACGCGGAAGATACCCGGCAACGCAGCTCACGGGACGCACCTCATCGAGGGCGCGGCCATCAGCACGCTCCCCTTCGGAAAGCACCATCGTCCGCATGGTCTTCTTTTCGAGCTGCTTCAAAATACCTTTGATATCGCGGCCCGACTGCTCAAGCTCATCCTGGCTGAAGCCCCCAAGCAGCTCATCTTTGACCGCCTGGACCGCATTCATGCGCGCATGCTTGTCAGGACTGTGCAATGCCTCCCGCATCCTGTCAGCACCAGCCGCAAAGACCCTGTCAACAAGCGCCTCATCGGCACGGTAGACCGGCACATCCATTGGAGTGATCTCGATTTTGGCCAGGAACCGCTCCTGGACATCGCAAAACGCTGCGATAGCTTCTTGCGCAAACATCAAAGCGGACAGCATGTCCTCTTCAGAAACCTCTTTGGCACCCGCCTCAAGCATGAACACCGCGTCTTTGGAGCCAGCCACCACGAGGTCAAGGTCAGAGTCCTCAGCCTCGTCAAAAGACGGATTGACAAGGAACCCGCCCGTCTCGGTATCGCGGCAGACGCGGACACCGGCAAGAGGCCCTTCAAACGGGATCCCTGCAGCCAGAAGGGCAGACGATGCCCCCATGATCGAGATGACATCGGGCTGGTGGACCTGGTCTGCCGAGAGGACGGTAGCAATAACCTGGATCTCATTACGAAAGCCATCTGCAAAGGACGCACGCAGCGGACGGTCTATCATCCTAGCGGTAAGCACGGCCTTCTCTGACGGTCGTGACTCGCGCTTGATGAATCCGCCGGGAAGCTTGCCGGCGGCATACATCCGTTCCTCGAAATCAACGGTGAGTGGGAAAAAATCAAGGTCCTTTGGCTGCTTTGATGCCGTAGCGGTAACAAGGACCATGGTGTCACCCTGCCGGACCATGACTGCGCCACCTGCTTGCTTGGCCAATTCGCCCGTCTCTAAGACATAGCACTTCCCATATAGCTCAAACTGCTCAACGATCTTGCCCATTTACGGCTCTCTCTTCCCTGCTTTTCACCGGAACGCCCCTTGCGACCGGTTCGTCGAAAACAACAAAAGCGGGAGGGGTCGCCTCCCGCTTCTACACCCTGTCTCCCTACTTGACCTCTCTAATGCCAAGTTGCGCGATAACCGCACGATAACGCCCTATGTCGGACTTCTTGAGATAGTTCAAAAGCCGACGGCGCTGACCGACGAGTTTAAGAAGCCCACGCCGTGTGTGATGATCCTTTTTGTGCACCTTGAGATGCTCGGTAAGGTCACGGATGCGTTGTGTAAGCAACGCAACTTGGACCTCTGTAGACCCTGTGTCTGAATCACCACGCTTGTACTCAGTGATGATGTCAGCCTTAGTCTGCTTGGATAGCGGCATGTAGCAATCCACCTTTCTTCACTCTTCGCCCTGATCCGGGATGACCGTCGGTGGAGATCGTGTCCCTCAGGCCAGGGTAACTCTGCACAACCAACCAATGATAGCACATCAGGTGCGCAGCGTACGTTGATTCACGACATTGATGTCGCATCAACTAATCCGCATATTGATATCGCTATTTTGATGCCCACATCTTTGCCAGTCTTACTGGTTTTTTACTGACTGGTCTTACTCTGTAATATCAAATCCGGTCTACAGTAGCTTACAGCAAAAGCCCCTCAAGCTTCTTCATGAGATTATCAGAGACCACGTTGCTCCCACCATAGACCTGGATGCCTGGCTTAATACCCCCATACGCATTAGGAAGGTAACTGTCCCAATTTTGAGAAAGCACCTCAGGGGCGGTAAGCACAAGTATGCCTCCCCGTTTGCCTGCCGCAACTCCACCCGCAAGGGCATCAGGGAAATTCAGCCCTGTCGCAACACCAATGAAGTTCTTGGCAGCAAGGGGGTTTACAAACGCGTACTTGGCAATTGCTTCTGCGGTCCTGTAGCGATCAGATCCGGCAACACGCCTGACCGTCGGGCGCGTATCAAGACCCCTCACGGTCGCTTCAACACCTACGGAGACTGCGGCCTCAGAGCCGAGTATGGTGATGTCTGTGATTTCTAAGAACTCGATGATGTCTGCCGCATCCCAGGAAAGTTCCGTTGGACGGGTGAGAACCACCGGGATCTTTGTTTTGTACGCAAGCGGGGATGCCGCAAGCCCATCCGCGAATCCGCGAAGTTGTCGCCTCTGGCTAAGAACGCCTTTCTCGTGAAGCCTGTGCCCTTGATCTCCTCGATCATTGCAACCGCCCAGGCGATCTCGGCACTTGTCTCGTAGCGATCCTCCCCCTCTAGGCGAAACACCTCTAGACCGGCTTCTTCAAGCGCATGCTCCACACTCTTTGAGACCGCTGCCCCTGAGCCTATGATGCATACCTCATCGGCACCAAGGCGTCCTATCTCGTCAAGCACGCCTGGGCTCAAGACATCCTTCCGGGTAAGAAGGAGCGGAGCCTCAAGCGCGCCTGCGAGCGCGCTTGCAGAGAGCGCGTCGGCGTAGCTCATTCCAGTAGCTACGATAACCGAGCCGGCACTGTCGAAGCTCTTCTTGCTGATCTCGATCGCGGTCGCGAAGCGGTCTGTGCCTGATATGCGGGTGACCGTGCCGCCGGCAAGGATGGGAATATCCCTATTCTCGCTCGTGCTGTCGCCGAGCTGGCCTTCGCTGTTCCATCCCCACGTCCAGAGCGAGCCGTCATCCTTTACGCCGAGGGAGTGATCGCCTCCTGCGCTCACGGCCTGCCAGTCAGTCGCACTTCCCACCTGGACAGGGGTGCTCATGATGTAATACAAGCCGTTTGCGCCGTTGCCGAGCTGGCCGTACATATTGTGCCCCCATGCCCAGAGCGAGCCATCACTCTTGATTGCAAGGGAGTAGCTAGCTCCTGCGCTCACTGCCTTCCAACTGTCAGCAGCACTCCCAACCCGGACAGGGGTGTTCTTGTTCACTGTCGTGCCGATGCCAAGCTGGCCATTATTGTTATATCCCCACGCCCAGAGCGTGCCGTCCTCCTTGATGCCGAGAGAGTGTGCGCCTCCTGCGCTCACGACCTTCCAGGTCTTCTCGAGCGCAATGGACTGCGGAGTGTGCTTGGTTACAGTGGTACCATCGCCGAGCTGGCCGAAAAAGTTACTTCCCCACGCCCAGAGCGAGCCGTCGTCCCTGATGGCAAGGGAGTGGTTGTTCCCTGCGCTAACGGCCTTCCATCCCACAAGCCCCATGGCAGAGAGGGGCGCGACTTCCGCTGCCACGCCGCCTGCGGCCGCAACCGTCGGAACACAGCCGTCCGAACCCGCGTCGCCTGCCCACGCTGCCCCCGGCAGCGCGCCCAAGACGAGCACGAGGCACAGGAGCACCGAGAGGCGTGTCGGACATCTTGCGCCCGCTACTTTCCTGAAGGTCTGGTCCATGTGGCTTCCCCCTTGTCACGCCAACTTATACCTCACGCCACTGGCTGAGCACTACCGGTTGCCGATTATATCAAGTAGCCGCAGGTCAAATGGCAGATATGAGCGCATGTAGAACAAAAACGCCACAAGTAGGGCTACCCATACAAGGATCCGGATAACGCGCGAGCGCGAGGTATCGTCTGCGCTTCGCGCCCGACGGTCGGCGGTGACGTGGCAGTCGACAGTGGCGGCGGCAGGGGCAGACATGCTCGGCTTATATGCCCTGCCTGACACCCCTAAAACCGCTTTTGCCTCCTCTAGCCTACCGAGAGGGACCATGAGGGAGAACGGACGGTCCAACACACCGTAAGCCGGGCGGAACGAAGGCATTTTCTCGGGCGGGTACGGATGCCACAGGAAGGGGATGTGGGCAATGGTGAGCGGGGCAGTGACGATTGATGCGGTAGCCCCTGCATTGGCCATCAGACCCGAGAGGCGCCTCGGCTCAACCACCTCGACCCACTCCTCTGAGGACTCCTGCTCTGCAGGCAGCTGCGCATAAGACCTGCGAGCGGCTTGCTCTTCCGCTGCACGAAGCGCGTCTGGGTCCTCCACGACCAGCTGACCATCCTCCATATACTCCGGATCCGGCGTGACATCCATCCCCAAAGCGTGCGCCACGCGGCGACCGACGGCTAAAGCGGGGTTGAGCTCAAACGTCTCGCCTGATGTCTCGCCTGCTATCTCTACATCTGCCTTGATAGCCTGGGCGAGCTCCTCGGCAGAACCGAACGCCTGATGTTCGCGTATATGCTCAAAGAAGCACAGACTGACCGTTTCCCCATAAAGATCCCCTTTAAAGCCGATCAGGTGCGCCTCTAAAGAAGCTGTCGCCTCGGGAAAGGTCGGCGGCGCACCCACCGAGACCGCCGCCAAATAGCGCGACCCATCCCCCAAGCGCACACTTCCGGCATACACCCCATCCGCCGGGATCGCCTGGCCAGGCTCAGGACGGACGTTCGCCGTCGGGAAACCGAGCTGCCTGCCCTGCCCACGACCGCGTCCGACCCTTCCACACACCTGATGCGGCCTGCCGAGCAGACAGGCAGCCCCAATAACATCACCAGCAGCCACAAGCCCTCTGATCCGGCTAGAAGTGATAGGCTGACCACCTGCATCAACCAGCCCGTGCGTGACAAGATCGGCTCCATGGGCATCGCACCACGCCTGCAGTGCAGCGGTATCCCCGGCGGCCTGCGCGCCGAAGCGGAAATCGGATCCGACGTGCATAGCGCAAACATCCATGCACGACCCGAGGACATCGGTTAAAAACCCCTCCGGTGTCTGCTGGGCGATCTCGGCAGAGAACGGCAGGACGAGCACGGTGCCAGCACCCGACCGGCCAATGAGATCGATCCGCTCATCGAGGGCGAGCAGCCGACAGGGTTGATGCTGCGGCACGGTCACCTCGGCCGGATCGGGATCAAACGTCACCACAACCGCACGCATGAACCCGTATCGTGCCTGAGTCGCAACGGCAGCGATGAGTTCCTGGTGGCCAAGGTGCACCCCGTCAAAAACGCCGATGGCCACCACGCTCCGGCCAAGGTGCGCAGTGTTTGGGCCCCATCTGGCTACTTCGGTCATGAGGCATCCTCGGCTGTAAAGGTATCGGTATCGCCGGATGCCCTCACGCCGCCAGGAATCACCGTTCTCGCATTCAGCCGAGGCCCGAATGCCTGGTAGATCCCGAGCAAGGCATCCCCTCTCGCAAGAGCGACCTCCCCTGTGCTTGGAGTATCCAAAAGACCCCCCTCGCAGTGAATCCCACAGTCAAGCGCAGCACCGACACCCACGCGCTCGGCACCTTGTGAGGATACCTGCATGATCGGCAAAGAGAGGACGGCCAACGGGTCGGCGAAAAGAGCGCCCACGCCACCCCCTGCGCCTCCTGTTCCCCCCGTACCTTCTGTACCCCCCCCTCCGGTCCTACAGGATGCCGCTTCAATTTCGTCCAAAGAACAGGCATCGCAGATATCACACGCACCTGAACGCGTCCGCCTGAGAGCGGCAAGATGGGCCGCGCTCCCACACCTCCGCCCGACATCGCGGGCGATTGCGCGCACGTACGTCCCCTTGGAGACCTCCAGCTCGCAGTTCCAGAAAGCCTCGGCAGTATCCACACTTATGACATCGAACCGATGGACCTCTATCTCACGCGGCTCAAGCTCAAGTGCATTGCCCTTGCGTGCGGCGCGGTGCGCGACCACTCCCTCCTTCTTGATCGCCGAGAATGCCGGTGGCACTTGCGACTGACACCCAATGAAGGACGTAGCCACTGCTCGGGCCTCATCAAGGCACAAAGCCGAGGCAGACACCTCGGATCTTCGCACGATCTCACCTTCTGAGTCGTCAGTATCGGTCTCGGCCCCAAAGGCTATGACAGCCTGATAGGTCTTCGTGCCGGAGGTGAACCACGGTGCAAGACGTGTGGCCGGGCCAACTAACACCACCAGCAAGCCGGTGGCCATGGGATCAAGGGTCCCTGCATGACCGACCCGCCGCTCGCCCGTAGCGCGGCGCACGCGTGCGACCACATCATGACTTGTGGGCCCGGCTGGCTTGTCCACCAACAAGACCCCAGACAAGCCGCTCGCACCCCTCGCACTGTTCGCGCTGTTACGGCGGGAGCACACCTTTATGTGCCCTTGGTGGGATGTGTGCTTTTGAGATGCGTGTCCTTGGAATGCGCGCCATCAGGACACATGCCTTCAGGATATGTACCGCCAGGATGCCTGTCCTTAGGACCTGCACCATCAGGAAGCAACGCGAGCACACGCTCGGCCACCTGTAACCACGTCGTTTCCTGAAGGGTGAAGCCAGCGGCGGCCACATGCCCTCCCCCGCCCAGCATGCGCGCAACCTCACCGACATCAAAATAGGCCTTAGCCCGCAAGTTGCCCCGCACCTCGGTGCCCTGCTGCCTGAGGAGCATGGCCACCTCAATGCCGTCCGCTACGCGGACTGCCTCAGGCAGGTGTTCGGCCTCCTCCTGGAGGGCACCTGTCTCGGCGAAATCGTCATCGGTGGCCCATGCGTATGCGACCGCACCGTTGTTCGCGAGAGTCAACCGTGTCATCACGCGGGCCTCAAGCGCGAGGGATGCGCTGCTTCTGGCCTGGTAGATCAGCCGAGCAGCCTCAGCAGGATCGACCCCTGCCTCCACCATCTCTGCCGCATCACGCAATGCCTGCGCGGTCGTGTTCTGGAATGCGAACCTTCCGGTGTCGGTTGCCAGTGCTGTGTAACAGCAAAGTGCGACCCCAGAGGTGCGGTGCATGCCCATTTCCCGCGCAAGTGCCCACACAAGCTGTCCGGCTGACGCGCTCGTGTGGTCAAAGACATGGATGTCCCCATACTCGATTGCATCGGGGTGGTGGTCGATTGCCACCACGCTCTCAGCAGCCTCGGCAAGTGGCCGTCCTGCCCCCAGCCTTTCGAGGTTTGGCGTGTCGGCAGCGACAAACACCTCGGAGGACGCGACCTCTGCCGCCCGCGCATAGAGCGAGAACCCGGGCAGCCAGCGGTAGGTGACCGGCGGGTCGGCATCATCGGCAAGAATCGGGATCGCTGAGACACCTAGCTCGCGCAGCATAAGGGTGAGCGCGAGGACTGAGCCCATTGCATCGCCATCCGGCCTGACGTGTCCGCAGACGACCACCGATGATGCGTTGCGCAAGACCGTCTCAGCCTGATGCAGCACTCCCGTGCGCATTGCTATCTACTCGGCATCCTCATGGGAATCCGCAGAGGTGTCGCCTGCGCCGTCCGCGCCGTCAACATCGTCTGCACCGCTTGCGAGCGTGGGCGGGATGTTTGAGAGCACCTCGGCGATCCTCTCCCCGAGATCGACCGTCTCGTCGATCTGAAACCGGAGTTCGGGAGAGTGACGCCAGCCGAGGTTCTTGCCGAGCATCGAGCGGATCCGGCCCTTTGCGGACTCCAGCCCTGCAAGCGCGTCTGAATACTCCTCTGGAGCAGCGCTCACGTAGACCTCGGCGACGCTCCGGTCTGCGTTGACCCGTACGCTCGTGACAGTAACGAGACGCAGCCTGGGGTCATTGAACGCGGTTGCGATGATTGCCGCAACAGACTCCCGTACCCGCTCATCGTTTTTTCTGCTATATGATTCCCGTGACATGGATCTGCTCCCTCGTATGCGCTAGCCTTCGCGAGCGACCTCAATGGTCTTGAAGCCCTCGATGACATCCCCTTCTTTGAGGTCCTGGTAGCCCTCGACCCCTATGCCGCACTCGTAGCCCTGTTTAACCGACTTGACATCATCCTTGAACCGGCGAAGAGAGGCGACCTTACCCTCGTAGATGACCGTGTCGTTGCGCACGATACGGACCTGATCGTCCCGGCTGATCTCGCCCTCCTGGACGTAGCAGCCCGCAACAACACCGATCTTTGGCACACGGAACAACTCGCGGACCTCTGCCCTTCCGGTATCGGTCTCGACGAACTCGGGTGCGAGCATGCCGACCCGGGCCGCATTGATCTCCTCGATCGCCTGGTAGATCACGCGATACAGGCGGAGATCGACATGCTCTTTTTCTGCAAGCACTTTTGCTTTAGGGGCCGGCCTGACGTTAAAGCCGATGACGATGGCATCGGAGGTCGCGGCAAGCATGACATCGGACTCGGTTATGCCGCCGACCGCCGAGTGGATGACATTGATGCGGACCTCGCTCTGATCCATCTTCTCCAGCGCATCTTTAAGCGCCTCGATGGAGCCCTGGACGTCGGCTTTGACGATGAGGTTGAGGTCTTTAAGCTCCCCTTCGGCAATCCTGTCGAAAAGATCATCGAGGGAGACGTGCCGTTTCGTCCGAGCATGCTCACGGAGCCGCTGCTTCAAGGCCCGCTCCTCCGCGCAGTTGCGCGCATCGCGCTCGTCATCGAACACGCGGAAGTCATCGCCCGCGCTCGGCACGCTGCCAAGGCCAAGGACCTCGACAGGATCCGCAGGGGCGGCGGAGCCCACGGGATACCCTTTGGGGTCGATGAGCGCCCGCACGTGCCCGTATGCAGTTCCTGCGACAAGCGCATCGCCGACTTTGAGCGTCCCGCGCTGAACGAGGACGGTAGCAACAGGCCCTCGGCCTCTGTCGAGCTTCGCCTCGACGACCACGCCTGAGGCGAGTGCGCTCGGATTGGCTTTAAGCTCCAACACATCCGCTTGCAAGAGCACCATCTCAAGCAGATCGCCGATACCGATGCGCTGTTTTGCAGATACGTTCACGAAAATGTTCGTGCCGCCCCATTCTTCGGGGACAATCTCGTACTCGGTAAGCATCTGACGGATCTGCTCGGGGTTTGCCCCCTCTTTGTCGATCTTGTTTATGGCCACGATGATCGGTACGCCGGCGGCCTTGGCGTGGCTGAGCGCCTCGACCGTCTGCGGCATGACACCGTCATCAGCAGCAACGACGAGGATGACCACGTCGGTAATGTTCGCCCCTCGCGCACGCATGGCGGTGAACGCCTCATGGCCGGGCGTATCGATAAACGTGATCTGCCGCTCTTTCTTATGGACGACCGACGCGCCGATGTGCTGCGTTATGCCGCCGGCCTCGGTTGCCGCAACACCCGTCTCACGAATGGCGTCAAGAAGAGACGTCTTGCCATGGTCAACGTGACCCATGACCGTGACGACCGGCGGTCGCGGGAGAAGATCGGCAGGGTCGTCCTCAAAGACAAAGGTCGTCTCCTGCTCAGGTTTGATGACCTTGACCGTAATGCCAAGGTCCTCGCCGACGATCTCCATCGACTCCCTGCTCATAGGCTCGTTTACCGTTAGCGGGGTGCCGAGCATGAACAACCGCTTGATGACATCGTTTGCCGGAACGCCAAGCGCCTCGGCAAACTCCCCTACCGTCACGCCTTCGGTAACATCCGCCGTGGTCTCATTGGGCATGGGCTCGGTTGCCTTGGTCACCGCCTCGTGGTACCGGGCATCCTCGGCTTCCTCGCCAGTCTTCTTATGCTTCTTCTTCTTGCGCTTGTTGCTTGCAACTTGGGCGGCCTCAACCGCCGCACGCGCCTCGGCAATGACCTTTTCGCGCTGAACACGCTCGGCCTCGCGAGCCATCTGCCGGTAGCGTTCCTCTTCTTTTCTTTCGATCTCCGCAGCCTTCTCGGCATCAAGGCGCTGACGTTCAGCGTCAATAGCAGCCTCCAAGGCGCTTCTGGCTAAAAGCTTTTTCGCAGACGCAGACTTGCCCGAGGGCTTTTTGAGCGCCGGTTTTGCCTTGGGCTCATCCGGTTTCTTCTTGGGGGTGGGGGCAGCGGCCTCTTTCTCAGGCTCAGCAGCTTCCTGCTCGACCGGGGTTGTGGCCATTTGCCCGCGGGCATCCGCGGTCTCTGCCTCATGGCGTGCGGTGGCCTCTTCCTCCGCACGCTTGCGCGCCTCTTCCTCTAGGCGGCGCTGCTCCTTTTCGCGGGCCTTCCGTTCCGCCTCGCGGGCCCGCCGCGCCTCCTCCTCGGCTTTGCGCCGCGCCTCCTCCTCGGCTTTGCGCCGCGCCTCCTCCTCGGCTTTGCGCCGCGCCTCCTCCTCCTCGTGAGCCTTCCGCTCGGCCTCTATCGCCGCCTGACGCTCAGCGATTTCCGGGCCGAGCTCTTTGCGGATCTTGTCGACATATGCCTCCACCAGGGTCGAGGCGTGGTTCTTTGCGGGGACCTTCAGAGCCTCCAGCCGCTGAAGCAGCTCCTTGCTCGTCATCCCAAACTCTTTTGCAAGTTCATGCACTCTCATGCTTGGCATGTGTTTTGAGTCCCTCTCACTGCTGAATACTAAAGATTCTGATTCTGGTTCTGGCTTGCACACACTTCATCGAAGCCGCGCCTGAGCCTCGTGTAGTCGTCCTCTTGCAACCTTACGCGGAGCGCCGAGTCGATACGGCGCCACCTGCGCGCCAACTCGTAGCAGTCCGCATTCGCGCAAAGATACCCGCCCCGCCCATTGGCTTTACCGGTCGGGTCGACCTCGACGTGCCCGTCGGGGGTACGGACAATCCTTATGAAGCCACGCTTGTCCGAGGACTTCTTGCAGCCCATACATGTCCGTATCGGTGCTTTGCGCTGTCTCATTTACTCGTCGGCAGCCTCCTTCTCATGGACGCCGCAGTAATAGCTGCCGGGGCGTGCCTTGTTGCGGCAACGCACCCCTGCGGCGGTGACCCACACACAGCGGCCGTCAAACTCCTCGGCGCTCTCCTGGTTAAAGGCCACAGCCCCGACAAGCCCTTGCTCGGCAGCTATGGTCGAACTCTTTATGTCGATGCGCCATCCGGTGAGCTTGGCGGCAAGACGGGCATTCTGCCCCTCCTTGCCGATAGCAAGGGAAAGCTGGTCATCGGGAGCGATGACCGTTGCCGTGTGCGTCTCCTCGTTGATGATCACCCGATCGATCTTGGCCGGGGAAAGAGCGGCGGCCACGTATGCGGCCGGGTCATCCTTCCAGGGCACAACGTCGATCCGCTCTCCCCTGAGCTCGCTCACGACCATGCGCACGCGGCTGCCCTTTGGCCCCACACAGGCACCGACCGGGTCAAGCCCCGGCTCGCGGCTTGAGACCGCGACCTTGCTCCGGGCACCCGCCTCACGGGCGACGCTTTTTATCTCGACGATACCGTCGTAGACCTCGGGGACCTCTATCTCGAACAGACGGCGGATGAGGCCCGGATGCGTACGTGAGGCAACGATGGAGGGCTCGTTGCCCTGCGTTTTCCGCACATCGATGATGTATGCCTTGAGCCGCTGGTTGTGATCGTAGCGCTCGTTACTCGGCTGCTCGCTTGGCGGAAGAAGCGCTTCCACCCCCTCACGCAGCTTGATCAGTGTGAAGCGGTTGTCTGACTGTTGGACGGTGCCGGTCACGCTTTCGCCGATGCGATCAGCGTACTCCTCGAATATGCGCTCCCGCTCGGCATCCTTGATGATCGCAGTGATGACCGATTTCGCGCTCTGCGCAGCTATCCTGGAGACATCAGGGGGGGTCACGTCCCGCTCTTCGACAACCGGTGCCTCGTCGGGCTCCCCCTCCCAGTCAGGATCGCGGACTTGCTCGTACACGTAGATACGCCCGGTCTCCCGGTCAAGCACCACCCGCAGGTCGTTATCCAGATCAAGGATGCGCTGGTACGTGCTGGACAGACTGGCCTCCAGCTTGTCGAGCATGTCGTACTCGTCAATTCCCTTGTCGCGTGCAAGTGCGCGAAGCGCATCCATGAGCTCTGAGTTCATTTATTCGGCACCCCTTCCCTGCTAAAGCAAACGACGCCTTTAAGGCGTGCCTTTACAACTGATTCAAACGGGATATCAAAGCGCTCTCCATCGGACTCTATGAGGACCGAGTCACCTTCGATGCCGAGCAAGACCCCGGTCCAGGTCGTCCGGGCACCCGCAGACTGCCTTGCCTTGACCGTTGCCGTCTCGCCTGCAAAACGCTCGAAATCCTCGCGCTTGCGAAGTGGGCGGTCCACCCCGGGTGAAGAGACCTCGAGCGTGTAGCTTCCACGCACAAGGCCCGACTTCTCGATGGCATCCTCGACCCAACCGTTGGCCTCACAGAGCGCATCAAGGGTGATCCCGCCCTCACGGCCCAACAAGACACGGATGACCGGGGCTTTTCTGCCGCCTGCCTGCTCAACGGCAACAAGCTCGAGGCCGTTTTCTTCTGCAGCAGGATCCAACACGCTTTCCAGCTTTGCCGCTAGACCCTCATGCGCCACTCCGGTCACCTCCTTTTGGCTCGCAGAACAAAAGAAGCGAGCGTAAGCCCACTTCTCGCAAGAGCACCTTGTTTCAACAGCTGTTGTTTCAACAGCTGTTGTATTCTACCACACCCACAGGCATGTTAAGAAACGTCCGCGGCACCCGTGTCCGCGGTGCCCGTGCCGCCCACGTCACCCGCGGCCGCGACACCCCCGTGCACGCCCACATGCGCAAAACGTGCGCGCTCCTCCCTCACGAGCCCGCTTACCCGAGCGACCGCCTCATCGATCGGGAATGTGCTGCGCTCGCCCGCTGCACGGGCCTTGAACTCGACTACCCCCTCGGCGATCCCCTTTTTGCCGACAACGATCTGGAACGGCCAGCCGATGAGGTCGGCATCGTTGAACTTGACACCGGCACGCAGATCGCGGTCATCGATGACCGTCTCGATGTCGGCCTTGCCGAGGTCGCTCCAGATCTGCTCGGCGGTCTCGTAGACCTCGCCTTCAAGCGCCAGCGGCACAACGGCAACCTCGAGCGGGGCCACCGAGAGCGGCCAACAGATCCCGTTGTCGTCGTGATACTGCTCGATCACCGCAGCGAGCGAGCGCGAGATGCCGACCCCGTAGCAGCCCATCACAAAGGGCTGCTCATCCCCGTTCTCGTCCTGATATGTCGCGCCCATGGAATCCGAGTACTTGGTCCCTAGCTGGAATACCTGGCTTACCTCGATCCCGCGGGCACCCTCAAGCGGCCCTCCGCATTCTGGGCACCTGTCGCCCGGCCTGCCAAACACAAGGTCCTCCCAGGCATCGACCTCAAAATCCCGACCGGGCATAGCACCAAGCAGGTGATAATCGCTCTCGTTTGCGCCAGTCCGCCAGGCAACCTCCCCCTTGAGCGAGCGGTCGCCGACGATCAACGTCCCCGCTGGCGGCTCAACCGGGCCGAGCGACCCCTTGGGGATGTTAAACGCAGCAAAATCGTCCTCATCCAGCAACTCGATACCTGGCACCGCCCAGGCGGCCTTTGTCGGGTTGAGCTCACGGTCGCCAGGCACGCAGAAATACACAAGCCGCCCCTCCGGTGTCTTGGCAGCCATAGTCTTTACTATGTCGTGCTCGGATATGCCGAGAAACTCCTTCAGCTCCTCGATCGTGCAGATACCAGGCGTGTGCACCTGCTCCATCGAGGTCGCCTCCGTAGTCGCCGGAGTGCGCGTGATAACGGCTTCGCCAGCCTCAACGTTTGCCGCCCACCCACACGCGCAGAACAGGAGCTCCGCCTCCCCGGAATCGGCGAGCGCCATGAACTCCGTCGTCACTTTGCCGCCGATCTGGCCGGACTCCGCCTCGACCCGACGGAATGCCAGCCCAAGCCGTTCGCAGATGCGGGCATAGGCTCCCGCTTGGTCATCGTAATGCTCCTGCAAAGAGTCCTGCGAAGTATGGAAGCTGTAGGCATCCTTCATGATGAACTCGCGGCCACGCAAGAGCCCGAACCGCGGGCGTACCTCGTCACGGAACTTCATATTGACCTGATAAAACGAGAGCGGCAGCTCACGGTAGCTCCGCACGTCGGCACGGACAAGCGCCGTGATGATCTCCTCGTGGGTCGGCCCCAGGCAGAACCATCTCTCGTGACGGTCCGTCAGGCGGGCAAGCTCGGGGCCGTAATCGTCCCACCGCCCCGACTCGTACCAAAGCTCTGCCGGTTGGACGATCGGCAACAGCAGCTCCTGGCTGCCGATCGCATCCATCTCCTCGCGCACGATGCGCTCGATCTTTGCGATTGAGCGCCAGCCGAGCGGCAAGAACGAGTAGATGCCGGCAGCGGACTTGCGCACCATACCGGCGCGCAGAAGCAGCCGATGGCTGGCCAGCTCCGCGTCAACAGGGGTCTCTTTCAGCGTGGGAGCATATACACCGCTCATCCGAAGTGTCGCAGCCATGTTAAGACACAGTCCCTCTCATCCGTCGGTGATCGCCATGGGCACGCATCACCGTGGTACACATACCCGCCATGGGCACACGCCCACACAGGCCCATGCAAACGGGCGCATGGGCAAGCGATGCCCTGTCTATAGGAAAAGGATAGCGCAAAACCGCCGAGAGGTGCGGCACCAGGCCGTTCACCAAGCCGGTCGAATGCCGGGCCGGTCAGGCGTGCTGCTCCTCGAACCGCTCGATCTCGGCCATGAGGGCAGGGACGATCTCGACTTCAGGGACCTTGCGAAGCGGCTCCCCTTTTGCAAAGAGGAGACCCACTCCCCTGCCGGCGGCCACCCCTATGTCGGCGTCCCGGGCCTCGCCCGGCCCATTGACCACGCAGCCCATGACCGCGATCTTGATGCCTGCGCGGCATCCCACAAGCCTGCGCTCGACCTCGCGGGTGATCGAGATGAGGTCGACGCCGCATCGCCCGCAGGTCGGGCAGCTGATGAGCTCCGGTGCGTTCCTGCGCAGGTCAAGCGCGGCAAGGACCTGCCAGGCGACCCGAACCTCCTCGACCGGGTCTGCGGTGAGCGAGACCCGCATTGTGTCGCCGATGCCCTCGGCAAGGAGGATCCCCAGGCCGACAGCCGACTTAACGGCACCCGCTTGTACGGTTCCGGCCTCGGTGATGCCGATGTGCAGCGGGTAGGGTACGAGGCCCGCAAGGAGCCGGTACGCCTCGACGCTCGCCGGGACGCTTGCGGCCTTCGCCGAGACAACGATGTCGCGAAAGCCGCGGGACTCGAAGTGCTCACAGAATGCGACGGCGCTTTTGGCGAGTTTCTCGGCAAGGGGGATATCCAGGTCGGCGAACTCCTTGGCAAGGGATCCGGCGTTGACGCCAATGCGTATCGGGATGCCCGCCGCACCTGCCGCCTCGATCACCGCATCCACACCGGCAAGATCGCCGATGTTGCCAGGGTTGACCCGCAGCTTGGCGGCACCCCGCCGAGCAGCCTCTACGGCAAGACGGTGGTCGAAGTGGATGTCGGCGATCACGGGCAACGGCGATGCAGCGACAATCTCCTCAAAGCCGCCCAGGTCGGCCGCCGAAGGGACTGCGATGCGCACGATCTCGCAGCCCGCTTGGGCCAGAAGCGCGATCTGCCCAAGCGTTGCCGCCGGATCGGCGGTCGAGGTGTTCGTCATCGACTGGACCGCAACGGGCGCAGTGCCGCCTATGGCGACACCCCCCACCGAAACAGGGTGCGTGTGACGCTTCGCAGAGTGCGTGTGACACTGCCGCGCATCACGCCCCCGCATGTCAGGCCCCCGCGTGTCATGCCTCGCTTGCATCGAGCACACCTGCCCTATCTGATGATGTACTTCACAATGTCGGCGCAGACAAGGTAGCCGATCAGCGCAAAGAGCAGCACGGCACCGGCCGCAGAAAGGCCAAGGGTGAGGTTACGCGGCAGCTCACGCTTGCGGAAGCGCTGGACGACCTCGATGGCGATCTTGCCCCCGTCGAGCGGCGGGATGGGAAAGACGTTCACGACACCGAGCGAGAGTGAGAGCATCGCGACAAGCGAAGCGTATTGGAGCGCGCCTTGCCTTGCGGCCCCTGCAGCCATGTAAGACGCCCCGATAACGCTTGAGGACTGGCTTAAAGCCGCGCCGGCGGTCCTCGGGTTGAAGAACTGCAGCACCGCCGAGAAAGTCAACCCGACGTAGCTCATCGACTCGGCGAGCGCCTGCACAAGAGTCGGCTTCTCAAGGCTTGGCGAGACACCGAGGAACCCGGTCTTGGTCTCAGGGTTCTCTTTCAGGGCCACTTTCACCGTTTTGGTAGCACCATCGCGCTCATAGCCCACGTCTATGCTCTCACCGGCATCGTATTTCGCGACCTCTGTGACAAGGCTGTTCCAGGAGCCGATCTTCTTGTCGCCGATGCGCGTGATGCGGTCTTGGGCGACGATACCGGCCTCCTCGGCGGCGGAACCCGACGCGACCTCGGAGATCTTGGTCGTGAGCACACCGTATGAGGAGACGACCACCGTGAAAACGAGTACTGCAACGATCAGGTTGACCGCCGGGCCTGCACAAAGCATCGTGGTGCGCTTCCATACGGGAAGAGCGCGATAGGTCACAGACCGCGCCTGGTCTAACAACGCCCCCGGATCGTTTGCCAGACCCGGATCGAATCTTGCATGGAAGATGCCGCCGTCCTTCTTCGAGGGCTGCTCAAGCGCATCCCAATCGGCAAGGATCACAAGCGCGCCCTCGACCTCCTCTTCATCTAAGTCAAGCTCAAGTGCGATCTGGGCCGCAGTAGCCGAGCCATGCCGGGTGATTGCAGCCAGGACCGGCCCGAGCAAGGGGTCTTCGGGCCCTGGCTCCATCCCGGCAACACGCACGTACCCGCCAAATGGGATCGCGGTAATACCGTATGTGGTCTTTTTCCCATGGAACCGAAGCGCCGGGCCAGGCAGGCCGACCATGAACTCATGGACCTTGCGCCCAAAGAACCGGGCCGCAAGAAAATGCCCGCCCTCATGGATGAGTATGAGCAAGGAGAACGTGACGATCCCCCAGAGAAGGGCAGCCAGTCCATCCGGCATGTTCGGCATATCTGGACACCTCGCAAATCAGGCAAGAAACGTATGGTCGTCTTCTACAGACCCTCGGACTTCTTCGCTCGGAGTTCTTTATAGGATCTCTATGATATTCTCGGCAATTCTTCGCGCCGCTGAATCGATGGACTCGAGTTGCTCCAAAGAATCCACCGCCTCCCAAGAGGCGAGATCGAGGACTGATGCCACCACCCGCTCGATATCGGTGAACCCGATCCGTGCGCCCAGGAACGCGGCAACCGCCACCTCGTTGGCCGCATTGAGCGTCGCGGGAGCCGTCCCACCGGCGCGCCCGGCAGAGACGGCCAGATCGAAACAGCCAAAAACCGTGCGGTCAGGCGCAGAGAAATCCAGCCGTCCCAAGCGCGTGAAGTCAACGGGCCCGGCTTGTGCCGGCCACCTTGCGGGATAGCTGAACGCGTATTGGATGGGCACCCGCATATCCGTGGCACCCAGATGCGCCTTAACGCTGCCGTCAGTGAACTCGACCATCGAGTGCACGCAGCTCTGCGGATGCACCACCACCGAGATCGCATCGTATGCCACATCAAACAGGTGGTGCGCCTCGATGACCTCAAGCCCCTTGTTCATCAGCGTCGCCGAGTCAATGGTGATCTTTGACCCCATCCGCCACGTGGGGTGGCTTAATGCCTGCTCGGCGGTCACGGATGACAGCTCCTCGCGCGTGAGCCCGTTAAACGGCCCGCCGCTTGCCGTCAGCCATATGCGCTCTACCTCCCGCCGGTTCTCGCCGACAAGGCATTGGAATATCGCGGAATGCTCTGAGTCTACTGGCAAAAGCCTGCCGGGATCGACAAGGGGCATTATGAGCTCACCTGCGACAACGAGCGACTCCTTGTTGGCAAGCGCGAGCGTGGCACCCGAGCAAACGGCACCCATAGACACACGCAGCCCTACTGCGCCGACAAGGGCGTTTAACACAAGATCGGCCCCCGTAGCCCCGGCATCTGCAAGCGATGCGACCGCCTCAGACCCGGGCTCGGCATGGGTGAAGGGGTCTTTTGGGCGCACCTCGGCGTTAAAGCGCTGCGCCGCCTGCTCATCGGCAAGCGCAACGAGGCCGACATCGAACTCACGCGCCTGCCTGGCAAGGAGCGCGTGGTTGCAGTTGGCCGCAAGCGCAACGACCTTGACGCGCCCCGGCATAGCGGCAGCAACGTCAAGCGCCTGCCTGCCGATGGACCCTGTCGAGCCTAAGATGGCCACTTTTAAGGGGCGCTTCAGGGGGGGATGCGTTAGGGAGCGCTTCGAGGGGTGTGCCAGGGGCTCTGTCAAGGGGCGCTTCAGAGGATGTATCACTTCATCCCCATCCATGTGAATGCCCAGTAAGCCACGACCCCCACCAAGATGAGGGAGTCTACGCGGTCAAAAAAGCCCCCATGCCCGGGAAAGGCGCTTCCGGAGTCCTTGATGCCGGCCTCTCGTTTTATGCGGGACTCGATGAGGTCGCCCGCGAGTGCCGCAACGGCTACGACAAACCCCAGGGAAGCCCCCTGGCTGATCCCAAGCCCAGGGACGATGCCCAAGCAGACAGAAGCGACCCACACGCCTATTGTGGCAATCGTCCCGGCAGCAAAACCTTCCCATGATTTCTTTGGGGAGATGTGCGGCACCAAGCGGTGCTTCCCGAAGAGCGACCCAAAGAGGTAGGCGAACACATCAGCTGCCCAGACGCTCGCAAGAAGCACAAGCGCCATATACCGACCCGCGGTAAAAGTCCGCGTGATAAGGACAAAATAGCCCAAGAGGAAGCCTATGTAAGCCGCCCCGAGCAATGTGATGGCAGTATCAACCGTGCGCATCCTTCGGTAGAGCACATGCCAGACAAGCGACCCGAAGACAAGGACGGTGATGACCCATGTCATTCCGGAGATCCCCCAGAGGGCGGCGGCAACCGGCATTGATGTCGCCGTGGCTATCCCAAAAATCTCATTTGGCAGCCGAGCATCTGCCCGCGCCATCGCGTAGAACTCGCCTGCTGCGGCTCCCGCAAACACGCCGAGCAGGATGCCGGTCGGTATGGTCCCGAACCAGAACCCGGCAAACATCACGGCACCGTAGAAGAGCCCGGTCCCTAAACGCAGCAGAAGCGACGGGATCGTGATGCCGGGGGGTGCCTTGTCATCGGCTATGCTCGTCAAGTCCGGGCTCACGATCGGCCCCCAAAGCGCCTGTCCCGCTTCTGGAAGTCCAGCACGGCCTTGAGCAGGTCGGTCGGCTTGAAGTCCGGCCACAGCACCATGGTGATCCACAGCTCGCTGTACGCGATCTCCCACAGTAAGAAGTTGGATATCCGCTTCTCGCCGCTGGTCCGGATCACCAGGTCGGGATCGGGGATCCCGCTGGTTGTAAGCGCATCGGCAAACATCTTCTCGTCGATACCGTCAGGTGCGATCGCACCGGAGCAGGCTTGGACGGCCAGCGCTCGGGCAGCGTTGACGATCTCGGCTCGCCCGCCGTAGTTAAGCGCAACCACCAAGGTAAGCCCCGTGTTTTCCGCAGTACGCGCCACGCATTTCTCAAACGCCTCGGCAGTCGTCCTTGGGAGATCCCTCGTGTCGCCGATGACGCGCACACGGACCTGCATGCGCATAAGGCTCTCAAGCTCCCGCTCAAGGACCTCGACGAAGAGCGCCATGAGCCCGGAGACCTCGTCTATCGGCCGGTTCCAGTTCTCGGAGGAGAAGGAGTAGATGGTCAGATATGAGATCCCAAGCTCGATCGAGGCGGCTATCAGCTTGCGGACCGATTTTGCGCCGGCGCTGTGCCCGGCAAGACGAGGCAGCCCGCGCTTTGACGCCCAGCGCCCATTGCCGTCCATGATGACAGCAACGTGCGTGGGGACCCTCTCTCGGTCAAGCCCGCTCAGAAGTGACTCGGCAAGCTTTCCCCGAAAAACCTGAGATGTCAGGAATGCATCGGGGCTCAATGCGGTCACACCTCCATGATCTCCGCTTCTTTGCGCCGCAAAGCCTCGTCAATCTCTTTGATGTGGGAATCGGTATGCTTTTGGACCTCTGTCTCGGCGCGTCGGACATCGTCTTCGGAGACCTCTCCCCCCTTGCCGAGGCCCTCCAGCTTGTGGTTGGCATCACGACGGATGTTCCTGACCCCGACGCGTGCCTCCTCAGCATAGGTCTTGCAAAGCTTCACAAGATCCCGGCGGCGCTCCTCGGT
>Ga0123353_10002413_pt1 | contig 23222 bp, 20 predicted proteins | sample TergutLab28metaG_3_FD_92763 | JGI IMG/M metagenome (GOLD analysis project Ga0123353, IMG submission 92763) | Labiotermes labralis P3 segment gut microbial communities from Petit-Saut dam, French Guiana - Lab288 P3 | ecosystem: Host-associated > Arthropoda: Insects > Digestive system > Gut ... | reverse complement strand
TAAGGGATTCGATCCCGCCGATTTTATCGGCGCCGCCCAGCGCCCTGTGCGCCGCGTTTACCGCTACATTCGCTTTCGCATCCTGCGTCGTAATGCCGGCATCGCCGGTTACTGGATTTTGGGGGGAAATGAGGAACGCCCAGGGGCGCGGTGAATCGATAAAAAATCAGAAAATCATTGATTGAGGCGTTATTTCCCGCTCGCGGCAATAATCAAGATACAGCGCGTGATAGCTCTTGCGGATAAAGCGCGATTCCCCGATATCAAGCTTTCCCGCCAGGTTCAGAATTTTTTCTTCCGTCCCTTCGAGTTCCGCGTAATCTCCGATCGGCGTTTCATCCACCGCCACATGAACGCCGCCGAGCGCGAATTCCTGCCGATATTTCTGATACCGGAATCCCTGTCGCATTCCGATCCGTCCGAATATCTCAATCGCTGTTTCAGGGTTTTCGACGCGGGTCTCAAATTCTTCGCGCGTTTTGAAAATCCCGTCCGGACGCGGCGCGCCCTTGTATGTCAAAACACCGCGTCCGCCGACAGACCGGATCCGTAAAATACAATGCGCGATCCTCAAACGGTTATCCGGAAAATCAAAAAGGATGTTGTCCTCAAGATTTTTCCCGGATACTCGCGCCGCGCCGCGCGAAAGTATGCGCTCCACGAACTCCTCGACGGATTCGATCCTGATTTTTACTTCAGTTTCAATGCCCATTTTACGATTTAATCGTGAATAGCCTCAGGGCGACGCCGCATTCCCTGAGCAGCGAAAGAGCGCGGTCGTTCAGCGGGTAGTCTTTATTGTAAACCACTTCGACGATGCCGCTGTTGATGATCAGCTTCGTGCATTGCAGGCAGGGTGCAAAGGTCGTGTAGAGCGTCGAACCTTTCAGGCTGATGCCGTGGTAGGCCGCCTGTGTAATGGCGTTTTCCTCGCCGTGCGAGCAGAGACATTCGTCAAGCGCAGTGCCGCTCGCCGCCATTCCGTTGCAGCGCGGGCAGCCGCCTTCGTTGCAGTTTCGCGCGCCGCGCGGCGTCCCGTTATATCCGGTGGAAATCACCCGGCGATCTTTCACGATGATGGCCGCGACCTTGCGCTTCATACAGTTCGAGCGCGTTGCCACGACTTTGGCTATATTAATGAAATACTCGTCCCAGCCGGGGCGCACAAAACGGCTCATAAGGGAAGGAAGCCTCTCATCCAGTTTGCCGTGGAGGGCTTCGATCGTTCCGTTGTTTTCTATTACGGTATCCGCCAGCGCCATCGTGGCGATAAGCTGCTGCGCGGCGGGATTTTCAGATTCGAGTTCACGTTCCTCCTCCGCCATGAACTGTTCAAATGTCGCGGCGGCGTTTTCACGCGCGCGGAGACGAGTCCGCTCAAAGCGCGTTTTCGCGGAAGCTTCAACGGCGAACAAAGTAAAATCGGGCCGTCGCCGCAGAGCATCGACTTCCGCGGGATTACGTATTGAGTCGATCACGTAATTATGTTCAGTTTCAAGTCCGGCCAGCACGCGCTCGGCGAGAATACCCGCTCCGCCTTTTTCGCGCATTTCGATTCCCGTCTCGATCAGTTTTTCACGCGTGATCTCTTCGCCGCGCCTCCGGATTTCGGCGCGAATGGCGTCCGACAGAGAAGCATACTCAAAGCCGCGCGCCTGCAGACAATCACAAACCGCTGTTTTTCCAGCCCCGTTCTTTCCAGTCAATCCAATAATCATAGCCGGTAAATACTAACGCCACTTCACAGGTAATGAAAGGGGGGTGTACGTCATAAAAGCCGTTTTCTACCAATATTGCGTTCCTATCAGAACAATTTCATGAATGGTATTCGTCCCGGGGCCTTGTCAGGGAAACACAAGAAGATTTGAAGTCATAGCCCGTATAGGTCGGCGCGGACGCTTATTCAGATAGTTTGCGGCCTTTTATCCAGCGGAGGGAATCCGGCGCGCCGGTGGTGATTGAAGACAGCGTCTGGCGATAATTGCGCACCTCATAGCGTACCATCAGTGGATTTTCCGGCTGATTCAGAAAACTCCATTCCGCGTTCCGGTCGTCGGCGGCCCGTATAACGGGAAGCTTCACGGCAATCCGGTTCACCTCAACCGAAACGCTCCCTTCATCAATGAGGCTGAGCCTGGACGCAACGCCGTTGAGGTTCCACCGGGCCGTTTTCTTCTCTTTTAATTCCGTAAAAACGCGACGGCTCAGCCAGAGCGCCGTTTCGTTCCGCGTCTTTTTATCCTTGCCGACGGCAAATAGCGAGGATACTTCATATACTTTGGCGTCCAATACGGCTCGCAGCGGCATAAATACCGTTCCCTGCCCGGCTTCATCCTCCCATTCAAAAAACCGGTCGGGCGTGAAAGAAGCGAGGCGGGCTACAAAGCTTTTTTCGTATTCCGGGCCTTCGATTTTCCAGACCAGCACCGTACCGAGACCGAATTCTGGAAGCGGTGATTCCTCCATCGCGCCGCAGACCACGACAATGATAACGACGACTGAAAGCGCCGTCAGAAATATGCGAAAAAAAACTGTCACTGCCTAAAATCCCTGTTCAACAAGATATCCTACGGTCAGTTTCGATTCGGTTTTCCGGCTTTCCGGCAAAACTCCATCAGTATTCCCGGCAAGTCCAAGTTGAAAATACCGCTCGAAATATTTTCCGAGAATATCCGTCTCAAGATTTACCGGGTCGCCGGGCGCGAGCTCGCCGAGGTTTGTGACTGAAAGCGTATGAGGAATCACCGCCACGGAAAAATTTTCCTTCCCGAGCGCGGCGATCGTCAAACTGATGCCGTTGACGGCGATCGACCCCTTGTAAACGAGATAACGTTCCAGTGCGAGCGGAAAGCTGAAAGAAATATCAAAACCTCCGCCGGACGGCGTCCGGGAAATCATTTGCCCGACGTCGTCCACATGTCCCTGCATGATGTGTCCGCCCAGACGTCCCCCTGCCGCGAGTGCGCGTTCAAGGTTCACGCGCGCGCCGATCCGGGCTTTCCGGAACGCGCTCCGGCGGAGCGTTTCTTCCGAAACGTCGCAGACGAAAGCGTCCGGCAAAAGGCGTACAGCCGTCAGGCAGACGCCGTTGACCGCGATGGAATCGCCGATGGCGATTCCAGGCAGAATTTTTTTCGCCGCGACGGTAATCGCCGCGCCCGCCGTTTGAAAGCGCAATTCCCTGATTGTCCCAACTTCTTCAACGATACCGGTAAACATGAGTAAATTCTTTTTATTCCTGAAATACATCCTTTAAATTAAGTACGGCACGCCGTCAATCAGCTCGTAACGTACGTTGTCATCCCATCTGCAGTAATCGGCGTATGTGTAATATTCCCGCTGTCGTTTTCGTAAAGTCGCCATAAACGCCTCCGTTTATGCGGTGTTGCTAAAATCTAAAATTCTCTTAACCTCGGCCGGCGTCAGCGCGCGGTATTTTCCAACCGGAAGATCCCTGTCCGTCAGAAAGCCGATACGGACGCGCCTCAGTTTCTGCACAGGATGGCCGGTCGCTTCGAACATTTCGCGAATCTGCCGGTTTTTTCCCTGGGTCAGGGTTACTTCATACCAACTGTTCGCTCCTTCTTTAATCGGTTCAATTTTGCAGGGAGCGAGTTTGACTCCATTCAGCAGCAGTCCGCCGCGCAGCCGGGTGAGAGTCTGCGCGTCCGGATTCTCCCTGACCTTAACGTGATAGACTTTCGGGAAACGTCTTCCCGCCGATGAAACGATTTTGGCAAAGCCGCCGTCGTTTGTCAGCAGTATAAGCCCTTCCGTATTGTAGTCTAGGCGTCCCACGGGAAAGATACGCTTATGCGCCGGAACCAGATCCGTAACTTTTACCCGTCCCTGGGGATCATCGACGGTTGACATAACCTGTTTCGGCTTATTAAGCAACAGGTAAACTTTCTTTGCCGCGTCGCTGCGGATACGCCGGCCGTCCACACGTATGGAATCGTTCTCCGGATCGGCTTTCGCGCCGAGCTGTGTGACAACCTGCCCGTTGACGGCAACACGTCCTTCCCGAATAAGAAGTTCCGCCCCGCGCCTTGACGCCGCTCCCGCAGCGGCGATGATTTTTTGCAATCGTTCTTCCATAATCCGGCCAAACTAAAAATTAAAATTCATTTACGCCTGCTCCCCGGCAAGCTGGGCGAACTCCTCAAGCGTGGGAAGATCCGCGAGGCTGTTGAGTCCGAAATGAATGAGAAATTCTCTGGATGTACCGTAAAGGATCGGCCGTCCGACGACCTGTTTCCGCCCCTGAATGGAGACCAGCTTTTTTTCGAGCAGGGTTTGCAGCACCGAGTTGTTCGATTTTTTTCCGCGGATGGCCTGAATCTCCGCCTGTGTTACCGGCTGTTTGTAGGCGATGACGGCGAGCGTTTCCAGTGCAGCCAGAGAAAGTTTTGAACTGGGCCGCGTTTTGAGATACGACCGTATGTATTCATGATGTTCAGGCCGCGTCGTCATGCGCCAGCCGCCGGCGACCTCGCGAATCTGCATACCGCCTTCACGCAGGTTGAAAGCTTCAACCATTTCCGCAAGCGCCTGTTTTATATTTTCCGGGCTCTCACCGGGAAATACTTCTTTAAAGTGCTCCGTCTTCACCGGGTCGTCGGCCACGTAGACAACAGCTTCCATAACGGCCCGCATTTCGCTGATTTCCATACCGGTTTATGTTTCCTTCATTTTAGAAATCTGAATTTCATCAAAAGCTTTTTCCTGAAACAGCCGGACTTCACGCAGGCGCACAAGCTCAAGCAGCGCCAGAAACGTGGCGATCAGATGCTGTTTGGAATTAATCGCCGCAAAGAACGCGGAAAAAAGAATCCTGTCGTGGATCATGAACAGGCGTCGTATGTCGGCTATCTTCTGCTCGACGGTAACTTCCTCCTGGGTGATTTCCATTGCGCCCTGTTCATCAAAACGCTGCACAACCTCGTGAAAGGCGCGCAGAAGGTCGAAAAGCGTCACGGAGACGACATCTTCGGCGTCTTCCAGCGCAGCCGTCGGAGGGTTGGCCCAGACGGCGTTTTCCACTTCTTCGCGGGTATAGAGCATTTCCGCGGCATTCCTGAATTTCCGGTGTTCAAGCAGGTCGAAAACAAGTTCCCTAAGGGGATCGTCCTCAATCTCCTCCCCGGCTTTTTCAGACGGATCGGGCGGGAGCAGCATTCGCGATTTGATGAAGATCAGCGTCGCCGCCATCATAAGCCATTCGCCGGCAACGTTGATATTCAGGTCTTTCATTATCTGGAGGTATTGCAGATACTGCTCGGTGACGCGCGCTATGGGGATATTCCAGATATCGATCTCTTCCCTTTTTATCAGGTGAAGAAGCAGATCAAGCGGCCCCTCAAATGCGTCCAGGCGGATATTGAGCTGCGCGCCGGACGCAGGAGGAAGCAAAGTCTGATCCGCTGCGCTTTCCATGCTTTCCATCGCCATTACGCCAATATCAACAGTTCCAGCAGCCAGATAACCGGGGTCATAAGGATACGGAAAATTCCAAGAAACATCAGGCCGTACAGTATAAAAATCCCATTGGCGCCGATACGTTGAAAAGATTCGGCCGCGGCGGGAGGAAGCAGTCCCGCCACAATCCAGTGTCCGTCCAGCGGCGGAATCGGCAGGATGTTAAAAATCGCCAGCAGGAGGTTGGTTATCATCATAAAAATGAGAATTCCCACTATCGGCGTGATTATCGACTCGCCTCCGGGAATTGCCATTCTTTGCGCTATTGTAATGGTCGTATTAATGATCACCCTGTCGGCGCCGGGTACAAACCATTTTATAAAAAGTAGTAAAATCAGCGAACCCATACACGCGATCAGGTTCGATGCGGGGCCGGCAAAGGAAATATACGTATGTTCCCGCGCCGGGTCTTTCAGGTGCATGGGATTCACCGGCACGGGCTTTGCCCAGCCGATCAGCGGCAAACCCATAATGAAACTCATCAGCGGAAACACAACCGTCCCCACGGGATCAACGTGTACCAGGGGATTCAGCGACACCCTGCCCATATAGCGCGCCGTGTAGTCTCCGCGCCTGTCTGCCATCCAGGCGTGCGCCGCCTCATGGATGCTCAGTGAAAACAGAAGCACCGCGAACCTGATGACGATAGTTCCCCAATTGATATTCCCTAAGTCCACTCTTTCTTTCCAATCTCAATCAAATATTCAGTTAGGCTACCACTTCCCGGGCTATCCTTGCGAACTCATTCGTCACGTTACGGTAGACGTCCACCAGGACGGGGTCAAAGTGCTTTCCCGCGCCTTCCACTATGATTTTATCCGCTTCCTCGTGGGTAAACGCTTTCTTGTACGGGCGCTCTGAAATCAGGGCGTCGTATACGTCAACGATGGCCATCAGACGTCCTTCCAGTGGTATGTTTTCACCTTTAAGCCCGACGGGGTAGCCGGAACCGTCCCATTTTTCATGGTGCGTTCCCGCAATGAGCAGGGCATGGCGTAAAAAATCATGTTCTTTCGTATTGCTTATTATTCTCTTTATTGCGTCCACCCCGATTGTCACATGTGTTTTCATGATCTCAAATTCTTCGGCAGTCAGCTTGCCGGGTTTGTTCAGAATGAGATCGGTTATGGCGATTTTTCCCACGTCGTGGAGCTGCACGGACGACAGGAGTATATCCATATCCCATCTGGAAACTTCCGACTCGTATATTTTTTTCCTGATCAATTCATTGATCATGGTCTCGAGATAAAGCTTTGTACGCGAAGTATGCCCGCCGGTGCACCCGTCGCGAAATTCCACCAGGTCGGCTACGGTAGTAAGTACGGTGTTTTGAAGGTTGACCACCTCGCTGGTTTTTTCGCGTACCTTGACCTCCAGGTTGTCCGCGTAATCCTGGAGCGCCACCTGGTTTGCCAGCAAATCTTTTTTCTGCCGGGCAATCAGAAGATGGTTCTCTATGCGCTTGAGCAGCAGCGGGCCGGAAAAAGGCTTTGATACGTAATCCACCGCTCCAAGATTAAATCCCTCCAGTTCGCTGCCTTCATCTGTTTTCGATGTAAGGAAAATAACCGGGATGTCGGAAAAACGAACGTTGGATTTCAACTTTTTTATTGCTTCATAGCCGTTGATCTCCGGCATTTCGATATCAAGGAGAATCAGATCCGGGATGGCCTTTTCCAGTATCTCAAAAAGCTTGGCAGCCGACGGCGCGGGATATACTTCGTAAAAGACTTTAAGTAAGTTCCTGCCAACCGCCAGGTTGGCAAGGTTATCATCCACCAGAATAATTTTATTGCGGCCGGTTTCCATTTTATCCCTCCACTGTACCGATCAAAGCCGAAAGCTTTTCATCAATTTGTACAAAATTCATCTGTTCCACGTTTTCCCTAAGCCAGACCGTGAGCCCGTCGCCGGATTCGTATTCGAAGCTTTCTATTTCCGCCATTGCTGCATCCACGCCATCCATATCATATTCCTTACAGGCGTTGAGAAGTTCTGTTAATGTCCCCCTGTCAGGCTTATCCTTTCGGGGTTTGGAAGTTTTCGAGGCCGTTTTTTCAAGCGTATCATCAATGTATGCAAGCAGTTCCTCGACGGTTTTAATAAAATCCTGGTTATGGGTGCTCACAAATTCGAAATCGCCGGCCTTGGCCGCTTTTTCCAGGACCTCCGCCATGTCCCCTGTTACGTCAGCGCAAACACTGCGGCTTGAGCCTTTTATACCGTGAACAGTAATGGCGTAATTTGCAAGATTGTCACTGGTTACCCCCTTCACAACAGCCAGGAGCGAACGGGTACTCGCCTCAAACGAGCGCAGGATTTGCATGAAAGATTCCCTGTCGCCGCCGAAACGTTCTATGCCTCTCTCTATATCCAGGCAGGCGGTTTTTTCGTCGGGCGCCTGCCGGCGTTCCTCTCCGCTTCTCCTGTCAAAAAAAGCGTCACTGTCTTTTCCATCCTGTCCGTCCGCGCCGGCTTGCAGGTCGGTGAGCGATTCTTCTATTTTTACGTCCTTCAGCCATTTCCTGACAACAGAGTCAAGGCGGGCAATTTCAATGGGTTTGCGCAAAAAAGCCTGAAAACCATTTCTTAAAAATTCCTTCTCATTCCCAAGGATGGCATTGGCTGTGAGGGCAATTACAGGTATGGTTTTGGCATATTCAGTACCGATTTCCTCCCTGATGATCTTGACGGCTTTGATTCCGTCCATGCCGGGCATCATGTGATCCATGAAAATTGCGTCGTACCTGACTTTTTCCTCCCTGATGGCGTCAACAGCCTGCTGCCCGCTCATCACGCAGTCTATTTGCAGGCCGTAAGGTTTCAACATCCCTTTGGCCACATCCAGGTTTACGGCAATGTCGTCCACTACCAACACCCGCACGTCGGACAGACTGGCGGACGCCGGCTGCAGCTCCGTGCCGCGCCGAAAGCGTGATCTGAAAGAATACCTGAAGTTTCTTAAATCCATCACCGTCTTCGCGTCGAATGTTGCGTCGGAGACGAACTTCTGCCGGATTCTTGCAGTAAAAACGCTGCCTTTCCCGTATTCGCTTTCCGCGGTGACCGAACCGTTCATCAGGTCCGCTATTTTTTTCGTAATGGCTAGTCCGAGGCCGGTCCCCATAAATACACGGTTGGTTTCCATGTCTATCTGGTCATAGTCAAAAAACAGGCGGCTTAATACCTCGGGCTTGATTCCAATACCGGTGTCCCGGACACGGATGGTCATCCAGACAGCATCGCCTTCCCGCTCACAGCACAAGCTCAGTTCCACCGTGCCTTTCTCCGTATATTTAAAGGCGTTGCTTAAAAGGTTATTTATAATCTGCTTAACCTTCAAATCATCGCCATAAAGGTAAACGGGGAGGTTCTCGTCGATATCAAGGATGAACTCAACCGGTTTTTCACCAATATGCCAAAGGCTTTGGCTGATGGCGTCATTAATAATGCTGGCGATGTGGTATTTATCCGGCACAATCTCCAGCCTGCCCTCATCTATTTTTGAAATGTCCAAAAGATCGTTGACGGTACTGAGGAGAGTCATGCCGGCATTGTAAGTTTTTTCAATGTTTGAGAGGGTTTCCATGTTCAAGTCATCGTTGGCGACGGCAAGTTCTGATAAACCGATAATGGCGTTGAGCGGGGTGCGCATTTCATGACTCATACGGGCAAGGAAGTTGCTCTTGGCGCGGTTTGCCGATTGCGCCTTTCTGAGCGCCGACTCCAGCTCATATTGAAGACCGACTATATCCGTGATGTCATCGATGTTGCATACCACTTTGACAACGCATCGGTTGTCATCAACAATGGGGATGGTGCGCATGTGGAGCACGGCGCCGTTAATCTCCGAAATCCACTCCTGGGTACCGTCGGTAAAGGTTTTCCGTATTTTTGAAACGACTTCCGAATATTCGTTTTCATGAAAAACAGCGTCAAGCGGTTTGCCTTCCAGAGATGAGGAATCTTTCCCGAGCTTGTCAACGTGCAGGCCGTTAAAGAGCGTGATTATACCGTTTTGATCCACGCTTATGATAATGCCCAGGTAATTGGTTATCACGGCTTCCAGTTTTGCGGCGGCGGTACGAACGTTCCGCGTCATGTCGTTGCGCAGTAGAGCATGGGCAATCAGCAGGCCGGCGGAACGCAATACAGACTCCTCATCTTCCGAGAATATCCTCTCCCTGCGGCAGTCGTCAAAGCCCACAAAGCCCCAGAACCGATTATGCAAAAACACCGGCACCACAAGAATAGACATTATGCCCTGGGGAGACAGTTGCGCCTGTTCCTCCGGAGATAAGTCGCGCACCAGGCTGTTTATGCAATGTCCGTCTGATAGTGTTTTTTCCCACCCCGGTACGTTTTCACTGTACGGTATGTCGACCGTGAAGCGGTTGCCCTGCCGCAGCCCGGCGCCTTCCGACCATTCGTATATCTGGGTGCAGCAAAGTTTATCTTTAATTGTGCGATTTTCCCAAATTGATACGCGGTCGGCGTCCACTTTTTCGGCCATCATACCCATGCAGCGCCATAGCGCATCCTTAAACTCGTCTACTTCCGCCCTGAGCAGGATGTCTGCCACGCCGTTTACGGTATTCAGCAGATGGTTCTTATGTTCGACCGCCTGCATCATACGCCTGTACCCGCGCATGTCCCGCATGTACGCCGCGATGATATATTCGCTTTCATAGCTTACGCGAACAAGCGTGACTTCCGTCGGCAGCAACGTTCCGTCCAACGCCTGATGAACCCATTCAAAGACGCATCTTCCATCCTCAAACACTTTTCTGGCATATGCAAATACCGCCTCTTTTGAAGGCTGTCCGTCGGGCTGATATTCCGGCGAGAAGTCGAAAAAATGATCCAGAAAATCCTTTTTATTTCTCAGTTTGAAAAGCTTAACGGTTTCTTCATTGCAGTCGAAAATACTGATATTGCTGTTCCACAGAGAACAGGCAAGGGGCGTCGCGTCCAGCATGAGCTTTACGCGCTCATGCGCTTCTTTGATTTTGGCCGTATGCGCGTTACGGTTCACGGCGCTGACCATCATCAGGCTTGCGGAACGCAGGATATCGATCTCCTCATCGGTAAAGACGCGTTCCCGGCGGCAGTCGTCAAAACTGACAAAGCCCCATAGACTTTTCTGCAAGTGTACCGGAAGTACCAGGATTGATTTTATACCGTACTGTTCCAGCAGTTTTTGTTCATTCCGCGACAGGTCTGTAAGCGGACCGTTTACACATTCGTCGTCCAGGAATTTACTTTCCCATTCAGAATTGTATAGACTGTAAGGAAAGACCCTTGTTGCGCTGAGCGGATTACTCCGCCGGCCGGTTTCGTTCATCCATTCATATTGCTGGACGTAGTAAAGAGTTCCTTCTCTCGTCTCATTCCGCCAGATATTGATGCGGTCGACATCCACGCAGCGGGCCATAATCTCCATGCCTTCCCGGAGAGAAACCTCAAACTTTTCTTCGTCGGTCACTGAAAGCAGCACGGCAGCCACACCGTTTACCGCGCTTAAAAGCTGTTTCTGGCGGTCCAGTACATGTTCAGCGCAAGAATTCGAACTGTCGGCGGTTATGGAATCTCCTGTATCCCGTTTATCTGACCCGGCGCGACTCATCTGTATATAATCTCCTTTCCCGGCCAAATCCTGAACAACCGTATCGGCACTTAATATTAAACCTTTTATGATCGCATCGGAAACCCCGTTTGGCGGGAAATTATACCGGCCTGGAATCCCGCTGGCGAATACAAAACAATTAGTGTATATTGTTTATATGCTTATAAAAAATGAAAACGACGCCGGTTCCGGACAAAACGAAAAAAACGCGCCGCAGTCCGATCTGTCAGGTCTTCGTATCCTCCTGGTGGACGACGTTGAAACCAACCGTATGATTTTCAAAATACTGCTGGCAAAAACAGGTATTGTCGTCGATGAAGCCGACAGCGGTAAAGCTGCTCTCGACATGTTTGCCGGATCGCCGGAAGGTTATTACGACGCGGTGTTTATGGATATCCAGATGCCGGAAATGGACGGCTTTGAAACGACCCGCTGTCTGCGCGAAATGCCGCGGCAGGACGCCCGCAAAACGCCGGTTGTCGCCATGACGGCCGACGCTTATGAAGACATGGAAGAATCCGGACGCACGGAGATGAACGGGTATCTTGCCAAGCCGGTGGATATCAACGAAATGAAAAACCTCCTCAACGAGCTGCTAAGGAATTGTTGAAAAACAAATTGTGAAGATTCCGCCGGATTTTTGCCGGAGGGCAAGGAAGCGGATCCGCCGCGTACTCAGTGCTACGCAAGGCGACGCTGACGCAGTCATCCGGTAAAAAGACAGGAAAGGTGCGCAATTTATTATTCAACAGTTCCTAAACCGGATTGCAGCCTGAAGAAACGCCGGTAGGGGCCGTCGCATGACATCAGCGCGTTATGGCTTCCTGCTTCGATGATGCGCCCGTGCTCCATAGTCAGAATCATGTCGGCGTTCCGTATGGTTGACAGGCGATGGGCGATCACAAACGTCGTGCGGTTCTTTATCAGATTTGTCAGGGCTTCCTGCACCAGTTTTTCCGATTCAGAATCAAGCGCCGAAGTCGCTTCGTCAAGAATCAGAATCGGCGCGTCTTTCAGCAGCGCCCGCGCGATGGATATGCGCTGGCGTTCGCCGCCGGACAGCCGCTGACCTCTTTCGCCGATTACGGTTTCGTACCCAAGCGGGAAACGCTGAATAAAATCGTCGGCCAGCGCAGCCCGCGCCGCCGCCTCGACGCGTTCCCTTGCAGCTCCGGTGTCGCCATAGACGATATTGTTATAGACGGTGTCGTTAAAGAGAAAAGTCTCCTGCGTAACAATCGCCACCAGGCGCCGCAGCGATTCCTGCGTGAATTCCCGTATATCCGTTCCGTCGATAAAAACCCCGCCGCGCGTCGGATCGTAAAAGCGCGGCAAAAGGCCCACAAGCGTCGTTTTCCCGGAACCGCTGCTTCCCACAAAGGCAATAACCTGGTTGCGCCTGACTTCAAGGTTAATATCGCAAAGCACGGGATCCTCATCCCTAGATTGGTCTGCGTAGCGAAATTCGACGTCGTTAAACGAAATCACCTCGCGGATTCCTTCGAGACGCCGCGCGCCGGGCCGGTCACGCACCGTGAGATCGGTGTCGAGCAGTTCCAGGATGCGCGTTCCGGAAGCCATTGCCCGCTGATACTGAACATGAATACGGCTCAGTTTACGAATAGGATCGTACATACGGAACAGCGTAAACAGTACGCCCCCGAAAAGACCCAGCGTTACCGTTTGATTGGAAATGTTTATATGCGCGTAATACAGGAGCGGTACGAAGGCCGCGACGCCCAGAAATTCCATCGCCGGAGAGTTCAGAAATAAAATGGACATCGCTTTCAGGTTGCTGCGAAAGAGCCTGAGCGATTTCCCGGCAAACGTGCTTTCCTCGTGCGCCTCCATTCCAAAAGCCTTGATGACGCGCATACCGGTGATCGACTGCTGCATGTGGTCGTTCAGGACCGCTGCGTCCTCGCGCCATTTAAGGCTGACCGACCGGATGCGTTTTCCCATGAACATGGTCAGAAATCCTGCCAGCGGCGTGATAAGAATCGCCAGCAGCGCAAGCTTCCAGTCGAGAATCAGCACGTAAGCGACAAGCGCCGCCAGCATCACGGTTTCGCGAAAAAATTCTCCCAGTGAACTCGAAACAGCTTCCTGAAGCTGCTCAACGTCATTGCCGATGCGGGACATCAGTTTTCCGGTGGAATTGAGCGAAAAAAACGACATCGACTGCCTGAGAATATGCGCGAAAAGCTTTGTCCGCAATTCCATCAAAATGCTTTGGCCGATATATCCCATAGCGTAATTGGAATAGTAGAGGCAGACTCCTTTCAGCAGCGTCAAACCGACGAGTGCAAGCGCAAGCTGCGTTACCAGGCTTCCGGGCAGCATATCAAGCCCCGCCTGTACAGTTTCGAGAAACCGGCGCGCCGGCCCGAATTCAGTCATGGCCGCCGTCGTAGCCACGGGCGTTGTTGTAAGCACCTTGTCAAACAGGGGAATGACCAGCGAGGTTATCAGAATTTCAAACAGGCCGACGCAGATAAGCAGTAAAAAAGAAAACGCGAGGAGGCCGAGGCGCGGTCTGAGCAGCCGGTAAAATTGGCGCGATATTTTCATAAAAGAGATTATTTCATGGATGAAACATACAATGTAGCTGCATCATGATTATTTTCGTTTATTCCCGGCGAATGGCCTGCATCGGATCAATGCGGGCGGCGCGCACTGCCGGAATCAGACATGCAATTACCGCGATCAGCAGCACTGCCGCCGAACCAACTGAGTATCCTCGCTCCAAGCATCCACAGCCGCGCGTCTTCTTCAAGCTGGGCTGTTCTCGGCATTATTTTTATAAACGGCAGGTTCGGAACGGCCCTGCCGACGGCGGCGCGAATGCCGCCGTACACGTCGGCGCGTACACCCGGGCGCATGCGGATATACAACACCTCCGGGATTAGTTGTGCCGACGGCGACCATGGCAGGAAAACCCGGCGCTGCGTCGCTTTCCGTGAAGGCGCGGCCTCTCAAGATACGTGTTTTGTAAACAGAGAAATAATCGGGAGTGACAATTCGTATTTGCGTCGGATAAGAAACCATTAAAAAATCTGATGTCTGACTTGAGAAACGAGAATTGCCGTACTCGTCATAAGGCCCGTTAATAAATAACGTTTATCGAGGTACGGCGGTCCCGCTTCCTCCGCCGGAATAACCGGAAGGAGACGCGGAGGCTCCGCCGGAACCTGAACCGCCGCCTGATGAAGATGACCCCGCGCCGGAACTGTAACCGGCGGAACCGCCGCCTGACGAAGCGGCGCCCGCTCCTGCGCCGTAACCCGCCGAACCGCCTGATGGAACCGCGCGGCCTGCGCCCGGTGTGGCGCTTCCGCGCGGAACAGCATGGTGTCCGGTATCACGCGGGGTTATCTGTACATATCCGCTTCCGGAAGAAAGGCGTCCATCTGACTGGCTGGATGATCCGCCGCCCGTACCTCCGCCGCCGCTGCTGCTTCCTCCACCGCCGCCGCCGACAATATAACCGGGGTACATATAGATTGGGTATCCCCACCAAAACGGAGAGCCGTAACTCCAGTAATAATTCCACGGATAATAGTATCCGTAATAATAAGGCGGTTCCATCCTGTAAGGGTACGAATAGGTTTCGCCGTTCTGGAGCCTGGAAGGAGAAGCGGCTTCAACCGCAATCAGGTCGTTCTTTTCAATCCTGAATTTATCCGGAGCGGACAGCGCCACCAGCAGATCGATAATCGAATCGGGCGTGCCGCTTGATTTCATCTTTCTCAGCGATTTCGTGTCCAGTTGTACCTGGAGATTTTTTTCGAGCAGGGCCGCTTCAAGAACAACGGTTTCAACGTTTTTTGACAGGTTTATGATTTTGTCCAGATCCCACGGCGCGGCAAGAGCCGTGCGCAGCACCAGGGATTCCTGCGCCCGAAAGAAATCCCCGGCAGCCTGCAGCTCTTTTTCAAATGCAAAGCGCCGCACAGCCAGCCTTGTCTGGTCAGAGGTTTTGATTACCAGAATATCGGCCATACGATCAGCCGCCGTCATCATTTTAAGGGTGAAAATGTCATATGACGCCTCGCCCTGGCAGGCTATCTCAGATTTTCCCAGAAGAACGCCGGCCTGTTTTTCCCATTGATATGTACGGGTTCCGGTACAGACCCTGGATTCAGCCGGCCTTGAAACTCCGTCGGGAATGATGTTTTCGCTGACAGGCTGATCCGCGTTCTTTGTCGTTATATCCAATCCCCTGCCGTCCGCGCCGGGACGGATTTCAAGAACCGTCGTTCCGGACGCGGGGGGATCGTCAATAGCCGTCCATACTCCCAGCCAGGGCAGAATCGCTATGTCGGCGACCGCTTCAGTATCTGTCTGCGCAACGGACGCTTCCGGAATCAGAAGCAGTAACGGCACCAGGAGAAAAATCCAGCTTTTTTTCGAAAAATACGATAATACGGCTTTCATACAAACCTCCTTATTGACAGACCGACAGGCTAAAACCGGAAATATATTCCTCCAAGAATTCTGACGCCCGAAAGATCAATGGGGTCAAAACCGGTGAAGGCATTGGAAAGAGTGGCGCTTGCCCATGAATACCTGGCCTCCCCGTTCACAAAAATCCGGGGAGTCAGGTTTATATCTATTCCGCCGGCAATGTGTGCCGTCGGCGTCCAGTCGTCGCTTTTCAATGTCGTCGAAAAAATATTCATGTTCGATTTATCGACGAATCTTCCCGACTGGTTAAAGCTGTAACCGAGCGCTCCGCCGCCCCCGCCGATATAAGGATTCAGCCGTGTCGGAATCCATGCGAAACTTCCCACAAATTCCCCGGTTTTTACCGGATAATAACGAAGGGTCGCCGTAATGGGAAACTGACTGAGCTGTGTGGTCTGTTCTATCGGATCTCCGTTGTCTTCCACGAAATTGCGGGATTCGGACTTGGTCCTGGAACTGGAGTATTCAAAACCCGCCACAACCGCAAAATGTGAAGAAACCGGGATTCCAAACTCTCCTCCAAAAACAGCCGCGCGGAAATCGCTTTTTTTCAGCGTCAATTCGCTGGTCACCATATCGTACAGGTCGCTGCCGGCTTTGGGTATGTTAAATCCAATGCGGCCGCCCGCGAAGGCTTTCGGCTTGCGCGGATTAAAATCCGAAGAAGAACTTACCTGGGCATACGCGGCTGTACCGGCTAAAGTCACAGTTAAAAACACGATCCCAAGGTGGAAAAACCGGATAAATCCAAAAGAACATCCATGCTGCGGTGTTTTCATGGCTGACTCCTTTTTATAATGTAAACCAATTACATAATATATGACGACCGGATGCATAAAATGGATCAAAAAAACTTTAAGCGAAAAAAGCGCCCCGGATTCATTTTTCCGCCCATGTCAGTTTTCCATATCAAAGAGAATGTTCATGAATTTACGCCGCGTTTCTTCAGCCTGCGCCTCAAAGGAAACAATGGCGTCGTACAGCTCCAACGGCGTATTCATGCGGAGGGCTCGCAGTCCGTTTATCGCTTTACGCAGGTGGATTTCATACTGTTTGAGCCCGGCGGATTTTTTCTTTGGATTTAAGTTTTTTTCGACGTCGGCAAGCGATTCGCTTAATACCGACGACCAGCTGGAGAGCGTCCGGGCGGCGTCATCGAAACGATCTTCACGAACATCTTTTTCCATATCTTTCCTGATGCGCTCAAACGCCGTATCGTAAACCCTGATACGGTCGTCAGGCGATTTTGCCGAGGCAAGCCGTTTTTTTTCGGAAGGCGCATAGATTTCGGGCTCGCCGCCGGCAAAAGACGCCGCCTGCGCTTGAAAGAAGGAAAGCAGCAAAAGTAACAAGCTCGCCCTGACCATAAATATTACATCCTGGGCGGAACCTCGCAGCCTATAAGATCCAGCGCCTTTTCGAGCTGCCGGCGCACAATGTCGGTCACAAGCAGCAGATTTCCGCGCTTTCGCATGTCGGTTTCCGAAAGAATATGGTACCTGTGATAAAAGAGATTAAACTTCTGCGCCAGGGTAAAAGCGTATTTACATAACTGCCCCAGCTCCAGCGTATTTGCAGCCACACGCGCTATTTCCGACAGCCGTGCCGCATGCCAGACCAGCTCCCATATTTCGTCGTCGGATTCAAGAAATTCTCCAAGTCCGGGATGATCACCGGCCAAATCCGGCGGCTCATCACCCGTAGCGGCCAGTTTCCTGAAAATATTATTGGCGCGAACGGCGGCGTACTGCACATAAGGCCCGGTTTCTCCTTCAAAACTGAGGGCTTCCCTGAAATCAAAAGCTATTACGGTGTTGCGCGCGAAGCGCAGAAGAAAATAACGCAGCGCGCCAACGGCAATGACGCGGGCGATATGCGCCGCTTCCTCATCGGAAAGCTCATGCCGCGATTTCACCTCACCGAGGGCTTTCTTTTCGAGCGTGTCAAGAAGATCGTCCGCCTTGACGCCAAGTCCCTTGCGTCCGGAAACTTCCACATATGGGCGTTTCCGGTCCGCGTCCGTCAGCGGAAAACCAAGCTCGTCGCAGCAGGCGGGAGTAAGCGCGACCATTTCGTATGAAAAATGAACCGAATTTTCCGCCTGCGCGTTAAAGCCCAGCGCGATGAGCCCCTGCTTTACGACGCCCTGCAGATACGACTGACGGCTGTCGATGACGTTGTAAACGCGGGCGGCGCCGCCGAAACACGGAGGCGTGGATGCGGGGTCAGGCTCCGCATCGGTAATCCACAAAGCGTCGCCGTCAGGCGCAGCGTATGGCCGGTAGTGAAAATCGAGTCCAAGCAGGCCGAACTTCCATAACTGATATGCCATATCTTTTCCGACATACGTCACCGTGCCGTCCGAGCGGACTATGATCTTTTCATCGTCGCTGCTTTCCCCGCGCGGCGACGCCTCGTCGCTTCCAGCCGTGTTCATGACCCAGCAGCCGCGGTGCTTCCCCGAATCGACGTAGTAGATCGCCCCGCTTTCCCTGAGGAGTTCGTAAGCCCTGTTCCAGAATTTCAGATGCAGGATTTCGCTTTCGCGCGGCAGCAGATCGTAATGAACATTGATGCGCGCCATTGTCGCCAGGTGCGCCGCAACGACGCGCATGGCGACGTACTGCGCCAGTTCCGCCGTCGCGCTGCCGCCGGCTTCGATAGCCTGCATCGCGCGGCCGCGCAATTTCATATTTTCTTCCGACTGCTGGTAATAATCCGAAACTTTCGCGTAAACATCCCAGCAGTAGTAATCAAATTTTCCTTCGACGGCGGAGACATCCGCAAGCGTCTTGCCCAGCATGTTTTCGAGGCCGACAACCACGTCGGCGACCTGCACGCCGGTGTTGTCCAGGTAGTTCTGCACTTCGACCCGGTGACCGAGAAAGCGCAGACAGCGGACAAACGAATCTCCCAGGGCGGCGTTGCGCAGATGCCCGATATGCGCCGCCTTGTTGGGGTTGATATTGGTGTGCTCGACGATCGTCTTGCCTGTCACATCCGGCGCAGCGGTACAACCGAAGTTCTTTTCAGAAATTCCGCGGGCAAGTTCCTTTGTAATCGCACCGCGGTCGAGGTGAAAATTCAGATACCCGCCTCCGGCGACGTCCACTTTCCCGACGCAGGCAATCGCGCCGGCGTCCGCGGCGAGTTCCTGCGCGATTTCACGCGGCGGTCTTTTGATCCTGCGGGCCAGGTCGAAAGCAACAGGCAGGGCAAGCTCTCCCAGCTCTATTTTGGGCGGCGTGGTGAAATTCAGCGAGTCGTAATTGACCTGGTACCTTGCGGCGATTTTTTCAATCAGCGCCTTTTCGAGATTTCGTGTAAGCGTCAATAGCATCTAGTTATTTCCTTTGAGAAACGCGATTTCCTTTTCGAGCGCCCTTACCCGGCGCATAAGTTCCGGAAGTTTCGCGAAAACGGCGGTCGACCGCAGCCAGTCGGAATTTTTAAAAGCGGGCGAACCGGATACAACCGCTCCGGCGGGAATATCGTGCGATGTGCCGCTCTGCGCCGTGATCACCGCGCCGTCTCCCACTTCAAGATGTCCGGCAAATCCCACCTGCCCGCCGGCCCATACGCCGCGCCCCAGCCGCGTACTTCCGGCAAGGCCCGCCTGCGCCGCGAGCACCGAATGTTCTCCGATTTCAGCCCCGTGCCCGACCTGCACGAGGTTATCAAGCTTAACTCCTTTACGGATAATCGTATCGCCGACCGCTGCCCGGTCTATGGTTGTGTTCGCGCCGATCTCCACGTCGTCCTCAATGACGACGGAACCGGTCTGGCGGATCTTGTAGAAAGTTCCATCTTTGAGCGGAGCAAATCCGAAACCGTCGCCGCCGACAACGACGCCGTTCTGCAAAACGACGCGATCGCCCGTCCTGCATCCCTCGCGCACCGTCACCAGCGAATGAATTACGCAGTCGCATCCGACGACAACGCCCTGGTACAGCACGGCGTGAGGATAAATCGTCGTTCCGCCGCCTATGCGGCAATTACGGCCTATGACGGAGTAAGCGCCGATATTCACGCCGTCGCCCAGAATAACGCCGTCGCCGATCACCGCCGTCGGGTGAACGCCGGGTTCGGGCCGGAGCGGCTCGAAGAAAATCTCCAGCGCGCGGGCGAACGCGAAATATGGATCGTCCGTCCGCAGGCTGGGAATATCCACCGGCGGCAGGTCGTTTCCAAGAATGATGGCCGAAGCCCCTGTGGTTTTTATGCGGCTGATGTATTTGCGGTTGGAAACAAACGTGAGGTCGCCCGCGCCGGCTTCGTCAATACCGGCGACCCGCGCAATTTCCACATCCCGCCCCGTCATCACGCAGCCCAGCTTTTCGGCGATATACGAAAGTTTCATTTTTCCTGCTTCCGTCCAACTATCCAACAAGGTTTTGCGGCTTTCCGGCAAGGAAGGCGGCCAGATTTTCCTCAAGAACGTGAATGAGGCGCGTTCTCGCCTCCCGCGTGGCCCATGCGATATGCGGCGTAATGACGCAGTTCGGCGCTGAAAGCAGCGGATTGTCCTGCCGCGGCGGTTCCGTGGAAAGCACATCCAGCCCCGCGCCTCCAATCCGGCCGTCGGCCAGGGCGTCGGCCACGTCGCGCTCGTTAAGAACGCCGCCGCGCGAGGTGTTTATCAGAAACGCGCCGTGTTTCATCATGGCGATGGTTTCACGGTTGATCAGTCCGGCGGTTTCAGGAAACAGCGGGCAGTGCAGGCTTACGACATCCGAAGCAGATAAGACTTCCTCAAGAGTTGAAAGTAAATGAAGGCGCCCCGGAGGGGTGTCTCGCCTGGTAGCGGAGGGTTTAGAACCCGCCGTTTTGTATATTTCCGGCGTCGCCGCGCCGGGGCGTCCGCACGCGAGGATGTTCATTCCGAAGGCCTTCGCGATTTTCGCGGTTTCGCGGCCGATATTTCCGAATCCCACAATTCCGATCGTTTTGCCGGACAGCTCCGCGAGAGGAAATTTCCAGTAACAGAAATCGCGGGAACGCACCCATTCTCCGGCGTGAACCGATGCGCTGTGCGTTCCGACGTTGTTGCACAGTTCCAGGAGCAGCGCGAAAACGAGCTGCGCAACGCTGGGAGTAGAGTAAGCCGGGATATTTGTTACCGCGACCCCGCGACGCCTAGCCGCATCAAGATCAACTATGTTGTACCCGGTGGAAAGGAGTCCGATGTAACGCAGTTTCGGCAGTTGACCGATCTCCGCCGCTCCAAGTGCGGTTTTGTTGCTGACGACGATTTCGGCCTCGCGGGCGCGATCAATGGTCAGCTCCGCCGGCGTGTAATCGTAAACCGTCAGGTTTCCGTGCCTCGCCATTCCATCCCATGAGAGATCGCCGGGATTGCTCGTGTATCCGTCAAGTATGACAATATTCATCGTTACATTCCGCCGGAAGCGAACATCGTTTCATAGACGCCGCCAAAAGCGCCCACTGTTTCTTCTTCACCGGCCAGCCAGATGACATCGCCGTTTTCCAGAATAAAGTCCGCGTGGAAATCTCTCAGGGAACTCGCCCCGCGGTCTATTCCGACTATCATGCACCCGGCGTTTTCACGGGTGTTCAGCTCGCGGATGGTTTTACCTGCCAGGCCCGACCCCTCCTCGACGCGATACCAGGAAATCACGACATGGTGGCGCGCCTCAAGTTCCGTTTCGCGTTCCAGCCTGTATTTTTCAACACGGTTGAGACATCGCTCTATTTCTTCGTCCGATCCCACAATCACGATTTTGTCAAAAGGATATAAACGCTCATTGCCGTCGGGAATATTTATTTTCTTCGGCCCGCGGATAATGGAAACTATGTTGACGCCGACCGTCTGCTTGAAATTCAGTTCGCGCAGGGTCCTGCCGACACTTTGTGAATTCTGCGCGACTTCCACTTCCTCCACGCGGACATCCCTGGCAAGCAGGTCGTCCTCCAGCTTTTTATTGAAGGAAGCCGTTTTCTCTGACAAAACGTCTTTCTCTTTCAGATTCGCAATAAATCGCTGTTCAAGGCGGCGCGAATGTTTTTTTACCGTTCGGGAATAAATAATGCCGCCGACTATCGCCGCGGAGGCGATAAACAGCATGGCCGTTTTACCGGTGGAAAACAGCGGTACCAGCACGGAAAGCACAAGTATCACGCAAATAATGATACGTACCGCGATCAGCGCCACAAGACCTATCCGGTTCAGCCGGCCATTCGCCCAGAGTTCACGGAATTCGGGAGACTTGTTCTTGCGCATCATCATGGCACGCATAAACGGCGCGATGGCGAGAATCGTCACTGCGGCGACCAGCAGCGAACCCCAGACCGACGGAACCAAACCGCGCACAAACGGCTGAAAAAACCTGGACGAGATGAAAATTACGGCGAGACTGATGCCGGTATAAATGACGACAAGGTGCAGCAGCTTCCTGATAAGCGAGTGCCAGTTTGACTTCTGGTCGATGTTGACGGTGACGCCGGCGGCGGCGTAGCCTTTAATCAGCCGCTCCCATCCGGATGGAACACGTTTTTCCACAAAACTGTAAACCGCTCCTGAAGCGCTGATGCAGTATGGTGTGGTGAACGTGGTGACAATTGAAACGGCGACGATAATCGGGTAGAGAAAATCTTCTATTACGCCGAGGCTGACGCCAAGGGTGGCTATGATAAACGAAAATTCGCCTATCTGCGCCAGGCTCAGGCCGGATTCAACCGCCACCTTCAGGCTTTGGCCGGCGGCGGATACGCCCAAAGTTGCGAAGGTAATACGCCCGATAAGCACCACCACGGTAAAAAACGCGATCACACCGGCGTATTCCATAAGCACCGATGGATCCATCATCATTCCGACCGAAACGAAGAAGACCGCGCCGAAGAAGTTTTTCAGCGGTTCAACCAGATGTTCAATGCGTTTAACCTCAACGGTCTCAGCCAGAATGGAGCCGATCACGAAAGCGCCCAGGGCGGCGGAAAACCCTACCGCCGAAGCGAATACCACCATGCCGAGACAGAGGCTGGTCGCCACAATAAGCAAGGTTTCGTTATTCAGATAGCGGTTAAATTTCTTCAGCATCGTGGGAAGCAGATAAATTCCCGCAATGAACCAGATCAGCATGAAGAACACAAGCTTCAGGACGCTGGTGAAAAGCTCCGCTCCCTCAAAATGCCTGCTGACCGCGAAAGTCGAAAGTAGCACCATCATCACGATGGCGGCCAGATCCTCAACGACCAGCATTCCAAAGACAATATGGGCGAATTTCTTCTTTTCGAGGCCCATGTCGTTGAACGCCTTGATGATGATCGTCGTTGAAGACATGGAGAGCATTCCGCCGAGGAAAATGCTGTCCATTGAGGACCAGCCCAGAAAGCCGCCTATCAGATAACCGACGACTATCATCGATCCCATGTTGATCGTGGCCGCGATAAGGACCGAACCGCCCACGCTCATCAGCTTCCGGAAGCTGAATTCCAGGCCCAGGGCGAAAAGGAGAAAGATAACGCCGATTTCCGACCAGGTGCTGATGTTAACCGAGTCTCCTACGGAGGGGAAAAAAACGAATTTCGGACCGGCGAGGAATCCCGCCACGATGTAGCCCAGCACTACAGGCTGTTTCAGCCATTTGAAAATGATGGTAACGACTCCGGCCGTAATGAGAATAAGCGCCAG
>Ga0123353_10002412_pt1 | contig 23228 bp, 13 predicted proteins | sample TergutLab28metaG_3_FD_92763 | JGI IMG/M metagenome (GOLD analysis project Ga0123353, IMG submission 92763) | Labiotermes labralis P3 segment gut microbial communities from Petit-Saut dam, French Guiana - Lab288 P3 | ecosystem: Host-associated > Arthropoda: Insects > Digestive system > Gut ... | reverse complement strand
TCCGAAGTTCGCTTGTTCCTCTGCGCTCCCGCAGTTCGGGCAGTTACGCCCCTCAATTATTTTTGTCTTCTTCATGGATATATTATAGCATACTCAACGCCTTTTGTCCACACCTGCTTTTTTTATTTGTTTGACTGGTCGGACGCGGTCAGCGATATCCGGGAGCATTTTCCGTTGGACAAATATAAAATGATCGTGGATGATACAGTTGACCTGAACGGCAGATATTTCGTCGACAGGAAAACGGGAGAGCCTTATATTTTATCCACAACATTTTTGCTGACTACCGAAAATGAATTGAAAGCGCAGGCAGTCACTTATTCCGGCAAGCTGGAGAGGCCGTCAACGCTGGAGAAACTGGAACGAGAGCGTATTCTTGATCCTCATCTTTTATTTGTGCGATCTTCTTTTCATATAACCCAAATCCTAATTCTTCAACCATGAACAAGTGATAAAAATAGCTGTTCATGTACCAATATCATACCATAAATTCGATTGAAGATCAAGCGGAATCGGAAAATAAATTGGTATTGATTTGCGAAGAAATGCCTTGTTTGCAAGGGTTAGCTGTGTTATACTGGGATTGTTCAAGTACAGCATAAAAACGGAGGAGCACAGAAAAATCTTGATTACTATTGGTTCTTCCGATTGATCCAACCAACAGCCGCATCCATAGCCACCCGGCATCCGTTTGTCTGATCCAGCGCGTTGAGCATGACGAAGTCGTGGATGATCCCCAGAACACGAATGGCGGTTACGTCCACGCCTGCCTCCAACAGCTTTTTGGCGTACGCCTCCCCTTCATCCCGGAGGACATCTGCCTCATCCGTTATAATCATCGCGTCGGGAAGCCCTTTTAACTGTTCGGCCGCCGCCCGAAGCGGGGATGCCGTGATCCGGTTGCGGTCAGACTCCGATGTGGTGTATTGATCCCAAAACCATTTCATACCGTCCTTGTAGAGATAGTATCCTGCGGCGAATTCCCGGTAGGATTCCGTATCGAAAGCGGCATTGGTCACCGGATAAAATAATAGTTGCTTATGGATACGCGGGCCGTTCCGGTATTTGGATAGGATGGTCAGCGCGGTTGCCATATTGCCGCCCACACTGTCCCCGGCCACGGTCAAAGTGTCCAAGCGCCCGTTCAATCCCAACTTTTTTACCACATGCGGCAGCATGGACAAAGCGTAATAACACTGTTCAAGCGCCACGGGGTATTTCACCTCCGGGGAAAGGCTGTATTCGGGGAAGAATACGACCGAATTCGTCCGCGCCGCCAACTCCCGCACCAATTTTTCGTGGGTATGGAAATTGCCGAACACCCACCCCGCGCCGTGTAAGTATAGGATAATATGCGGGTCGCCGGTTATGTTTGTTGGGCGAACACAATAGAGCGGAAATCCCGGGAGCTTGTTTGTCGGCCGGATTTTATAGAATGATATGTCCGCAGGATACATGTAAACAGGGGTATCCTGCGCTTGGTCGAGCCTCTTGCGGCCCTGCTCCGGCGGCAATTGGTATATGCGCGGCGGTATCGCAGCCGCATTGCAAACATCGACAGCGGCTTTTTCCAAAGGGATCCGTTTTTCCATAACGACGACCTCACAAACAAGTTTTTTATCAGTTTATGCTTGTTTAGAGGTTGTTGTGAATGGCGAAATGGATTTGCCATAAACGAAAGCCGCTTATAATACCGCCGGATCATAAAAGCGCCATGCCGCAAAAACGGACATGGCGTTTTTTCTATTTTACACCCGCCATACAAACAATTTACCGCAAACAGCTAGCGGGCTTTACATACGGCGATATATGATAGCCCCATGGTGGTGAAGTATATGAAAATAATCAGCCTGTCCGAACGGGAGGAATACAGCAATACCATCGCGCTGCATTTGCTGAGCACCGAATTCCGGTATCGGAATTATCGGAGCTTTCATGCGCTGAGCAAGGAGATAGCGGACGACGGCGAGGTTATGCTGATCTTCTGCCTTGAACGCGACGGTGTGATCGACTTGAATAACATCGACCGGATAAAGGGATCGACCAGATACCGGGAGGTTCCGGTTATCGTGCTGTCGGCGGACGGAAGCGAGCTGAGCAAGGCGAAGGCGTTCCAGCTGGGGATCGACGATTATATCGTCTATCCCTTTTCGTCGTTGGAATTCAACTCCCGTATAAGCGCGGTGGCGCGGCGGGCGTTCAAGGATAAACGCGACGGCGCGGTCGTCCATGAAAATATCCGGATCGATACCCACCGCCGGATGGTTTACGTCGGCGGCAAGGAGATATCACTGACGCTGAAGGAATATGAAATGCTGTATATCCTTATCAAAAATAAAGACAGGATCATCACCAAGCAATATCTGTTCGGCGAGATATGGAAAGATAAGAATCTCGAATCCACCCGGACGCTGGATATGCACATGCGCACCCTGCGGCGCAAGCTCGGCAGCTCGGGCAGCCTGATCCAGACCATCCGGTCGGTGGGGTACCGGCTATGATTTTACATTCATTATACAGTTGTTTACCAAAAGTTTTCGCAGCCATGATAGTCGAATTTACATGCGGGGGTATATGCTGAAGCTAACCTCAGACAAATAGAAAAAGGAGAAAACGCAATGAAAAAGCGTGCAATTAAAATGCTTTGTCTCGCACTGACCACGGCGGCGCTGGTATCGTTCAGCCTGACAGCCGTGGCGGCCTCCACCACTGCCGGCGGCGGCAGCTGGGAGAACGGCGGCGTACATAAGGACGGTACCGCATGGAATATCCCGCTGCGGGATGCGGCGCTGGTGGGGATCACCGGCAATGCGGCGGCAATTGCCCGGTTCTCGTACTTCTACGACAGCGCGGCCAAACCCTTCAACGCGGACTATGCCGGCACCACTTCCGAAAAAACCGTCAAGATCAACGGCGAGGACGCCAAGATCAAATACGCCGAGAGCCGCCAGATGGACGGCAAATTCGAGGCATACCTCGATCCGATCGACAACAAGTGGAAAACCTCCTTCGCGAAGGAGGACGAAACCGTCGGCGAAACCACGACCGCAGTCGAGGTCTACGGCACCGGTACACTGGCCGAGCGTAAGGCCAACGCTGCCGCCATCAAAGCCAACCTCACCACCGCGCTGACCAACAACCGGTTCGCGGGCGCGCTGGACGGCGTGTTCGGGCTACAGCGGGACTTCGCCGGCTCGGCGTATGTGCTGCCGGTCAAACCATCCAGATCGCAGGCGCTCCGGGTCTCCGACCTCAAGGAATTCAACGACGACGGCCCCGAAGTGACCTTCGGCGCCGAATTTGTACCGGGCAACCAGTTTGACGCCTACCGCGGCGGGTACGACGCGATGAAATTCTATGATACCAAGCAGAAAAAAGTGGTTTCGATCTCCGTTGACGGGTTCGCGGGCCTGAGTGCGGCGGTGGATTCGTATCTGTCCAAGCTGCCGGCCGAAACTGATCCCGCCAAGGTCGAAACGAACAAGCAAGCCATCCTCGACGGTGTGGCGCAGGCGCGTACATGGGGCGGCGCCGACTATATGCTGGCCAAACTAGGCGGCGCATGGGATACCATGCTCAGCGAGGGCCGTAGATTCTGGGCGTTCGGGGCCGCCGGCGACAGCTTTGTCAAGAATTATACCTATGCCTACGGCAAGGACGCCCAAAGTGTGCTGGACGGCATGAGAAGCGGCAACAGCTTCGTCTCAACGGGCGATCTAATCACCGCGCTGGATTATACCGCCGCCAACAACGGCGTCAGCGCGACTATGGGCGAAACCATCATTCCGGTTAAGGGAAAAGATACGACGGTCACAATAACCTTCACCAGCCCGAATAAAAACGTCGACCATATCGACCTGATCGCCGGAGAAGTCGGCGAAAAACCGGTCCGGTACGCCGACGGCTCCACCTCCACCATCAGCGTATTCACCGATCCGACCCAGTATTTGACCCCTGCTTATCAAACGGACACGGTCGATACCACAAAGGTGATCAAAACCTTCAACAAATCCGATTTCAAGGTCAACGCCGATGGTTCTTATACCGTCACCTTCACCCTGCCGGCCGGCGACAAGGATATGTATTACCGGCTGCGCGGTACCAACAACGCGAAAGGCAGCGCCAACTGCGACACGCAGGGCAACCCCACCGTTGATTCGCTGCTCGGCGATAACACCGAAGCCAAGGCGAAGGCGGACCTCTGGTTCTATTCCAATCCGGTCTTCGTCAGCAAACAGGTAGCCGACGGCGTATCGGTCAGCGGTACGATCAAAAAAGCCGACGGCTCGGCGCTGGCGAACCGGAGCGTTATACTCAACGAGCAGATCACCCGCACCGACGCGCAAGGCAATTACAACTTCTCGAATATCGAGGTCGGCAAGGATGTGCTGCAGGTACTGGCGGTATTGAACGCGGCGGGTGAAGCCGAGGAATATCTGGCCTTCAAGGTGCAGCGCGGCGGTAACACCGAATTCGATAAGGGCGATATCTGGCTGGCGGACAGCGTGTACGCGCTGGAGCTGGATCTCATGATCGGCGGCGCGGATATCATGATCACCGCGGTCAAGGGCGCCGCGCCCCCGGTCAACAACCCCGGCGGTAGCACCACGAATGCTGCCGGCACAACCGCTGCTCCGGGCAGCCCCAAAACCGGCGAAGCGGACATGGTTATCTACGCCGCCGCGTTCGCGCTGGTATGCGCCGCGCTGAGCGTGATGATATTCAAATCCACCCCCAAATATGCGAAGGAGGACAAATAACATGAAAAAGTTGATCGCTATACTGTCCCTGATCTGCATGATCGCCATATGCTTCACCGGCTGCGGCGGTAAGGAAGAACCCAGCGAGCCCGTGCTCGGCACGACGACTGCCAAAGCGACCACCGCCGCGACCGAAGCGCCGACCCAGCCCACCGATGATCCGGTACAGACGGAGGAACCCACGGAAACCACTGCCGATGATCCGGCAGAAGAACCGACGGCTTCCGAAACGGTGACGCAGGCAAATGCCACCGTCGCCGTCACCACCAAGGCACCGGCAGCAGCTACCACCAAGGCACCCACGGCCGCGCCGACAACTGCACCCACGGTCGCACCGAAGCAGGGCAACGAATACAAAGTCCTCCCGACCCTGTCCGGCACCGTCTCCTTCTCCGGATCCACTTCGGTTTATCCCGCCATTGCGGCGCTGCGCGAGGCGTTTTTGAAGATGTATCCCAAGGTGTCGATCCAGATTAACAACGTGACCGGCTCCGGCGCGGGTCTGGCCGACGCCCGCAACGGCAAGGTCAGCTTCGGGATGAGAAGCTCGGTCTTCAACGGTTCCGGCGACGACAACGGCACCCTGAACGGTTTCATCATGGCGTGGGACGGCGTGGCGATCGTGGTCAAGCCCGACACCTTCACCAAGCTGGGCGGTACCATCTCGATGCAGGAATTGGCGTATGTCTATGAGGGTAAGGAAAAATCCGGTTACACCGTCGACCCGGCCCGCAAGGCGGCGCTGGACAGCCTTAACCCGGTCAACCGCGAGGACGGCTCGGGCACGCGCACCTGCTTCATCGATATGCTCAAGGGGACTTACACCGTAGGCAGCAGCATGGCGTTCAAGGCCGGTATCCCGATCTCCTCCACCACCGATCAGATGGGCACCATGGTAATCAATACCGCCAACGGCATCGGGTATATGTCGCTGGGCTCGGTACCTAACAATTTGAAGGCCCTCTCGGTCAGCAAGACCGGCACCGGCGCCATCGAAGCGAATTCGAACACGGTTTTGAACGGCTCCTACCCCTTCTCCCGCCCCTTCGTCCTGCTGCGGTTGAAAACCAAAACCCTGAACGTGGCGGAAAAAGAGTTCTTAAACTTCATCTACAGCGACAAGGGACAGGAGATCGTCGCCAACGCCCATTTCGAGATGATGAGCACCCCCCAGATCACGACTGAAAAAGCAAAATATAATTGACTATAGCTCGTTGGCATTGACACGTTACAGCGGGGGGAAGCGCTCCTACTTCCCCCCGCTGCAACATACCCAAAGGATGTGACTTTTTGGATTTTTTGAACCGGCACAAACGCGCTATCCTGATTGTCCTATGCGCGCTGGCCGTCGCCGCGCTGTTTTTCCCTATTGCGACGGTTACGGTACAGGACGATGAGGGCGATACCCGGCACAGCCTCTCGGTCACCGGCTCGCAGGAGCTGACCGAATTCCGGGAGGAGCGGGGGCTGGTCGAGATGTCGCTGGACGACTTCGACGATATCTATGACCGGGTCGACCCGGACGACGACGAGATGAGGGCGTATGTCCGGGAATATGTCAGGCAATATACCACGCTCTACGGCATCGGGCAGATCAAAGCCTACGCGACGCTCTTTTTCGTCGCGGCCGTCGGGCTGCTGGTGCTGTCCTGCATGATCGCCTATGTCAAACCCCGCAGTATCATTGCGCTGCTGATGCTGTTCGCGGCGCCGGTGCTGCTGACGATGGGGCATATCTTTGTACATAATGCCGCCGCGCTCATCAACGCCGATTTCGAAGCGGTCAAGTCGTTTTGTTATCTGGATGAGAGCGTGCGCGGGCTTACGATAGATACCTCTTTATTCTTCTACCTCGCCGCGGCATTAGCCGCCGTGGTGGCGGTGTTCAACGCGGTTTTTCGCAGACCGGGCGAATCTAACAACGAATCCGAAAAGCTGGCGAGGGCGATCCTCGGCTGCTGCGCCGTGATCTCGGTCGCCGCGGTCGGATTCATCACCTTTTTCCTGCTCAACACCGGCATCCCGACCATCTTCCGGGATATCGGGGTGTTCGATTTTATCTTCGGGACCGAATGGAGGCCGACCGGCGACAACCCCGCCTTCGGGATCTGGTATTTGATCCTGACCTCGGTCTACGGCATGGCCGGCGCGGTGCTGATCGGCGTACCCTTCGGGATCCTGACCGCCATCTGCATCTCGCAGATATTGCCGCAGCGGGTCAAGGGCTTCGTATCGGTGGCGGTGGACCTGTTGGCGGGTATCCCGTCGGTGGTCTACGGCGTCATCGGCTACTATATTGTTGTCCCGCTTATCTACGATCTTTTTAAGAATGTGACCGATCCGCCCCTCGCCAACGGGTACAGCCTGCTGGCGGCGATCATCGTGCTGGCGGTGATGGTGCTGCCTACCATCGTCAGCATCACGGTCGCCAGCCTCAACGCGGTGCCGCAGACCTATATGGAGGCGTCGCTGGCGCTGGGGCTGACGAAAGAGGCGTCGGTATTCAAGATCGTGCTGCCCGCCGCCAAAAGCGGCGTATTGACGGGGGTGCTGCTAGGGCTGGGCCGCGCCATCGGCGAGGCGATGGCCATCATCATGGTGGCCGGCAACGAGGTCGCCTTCCCCGGGTTGTTCCGCTATGTACGGTTCCTAACCACCGGCGTTGTGGCCGAAATGAGCTACGCGGCTGACCGGGAGGCCGGTTCGCTCCACAAGGACGCGCTTTTCTCGATCGGGCTGGTGCTGTTCGTCTTCATCCTGTTGATCAACCTGCTGTTCAAATACATCATCAAGAGGATCGGGAGGAAGTATGAATCCGTATAAAGCCTATAATCTTTACAAGAAACGTGCACATAAAGATACGATCATCATCCGTACGCTGTGCTTTTTCGCAACGGGCGTGGCGCTGGCGATCCTGTTCGGCATCATCGCGTTTATCTTCGCCAAGGGGATCCCCGCCATCAACTGGAAATTCCTGTCCACCGCCACATCGTATGAGGAGCAGAATTTCGGTATCCTGCCGAATATCCTCAACACGGTGTACATCACCGTCCTGTCGCTGTTGATCGTGCTGCCCATCGGGATCGGCAGCGCCATCTACCTGTCGGAATACGGCAAACAGGGACGATTGCTCAGCGTAATCCGGTATACCATCGAGATTTTGTCCGGTATCCCGTCCATCGTCTACGGACTGTTCGGCGCGCTGTGCTTTGTCACTTACCTGCGCATGGACTATTCGCTGCTGGCCGGCGCCTGCACGCTGGCGGTCATCACGCTGCCGATCATCATCCGCACCACCGAGGAGAGCCTGAAGGCGGTGGACGTCACCTACCGGGAGGCGGCGTTGTCGATGGGGGTCAACCGGTTATACATCATCCGCACCATCCTGTTGCCCTGCGCCATGCCGGGGATTATCGCCGCGGTCATCCTGAGCGTCGGGCGGATGGTGGGTGAGAGCGCCGCGCTGCTCTTCACCTCCGGCACGGCGTATGAGATGCCGAAAAATCTGCTGACCATGTATGACAAGTCCGGCGCGACGCTGACGGTGCAGCTGTACCAGAGCTTTACCGAAAAACCCCACTGGGTTCCGGAGGATGCGCCCTTCGCGATCGCCGCGGTGCTGATGATCGTGGTGTTGTTTTTGAATATTTCCACCTATTTTGTGGGCAAGAAGCTGAAGAGGAAGTAATGATGGCTATCATCCAAACAAAAAAACTCAATCTGCATTACGGCGACAACCACGCGCTGATCGATATCGATATGCGGATCAATAAGCATGAGATTACCGCCCTGATCGGACCGTCGGGCTGCGGGAAATCGACGTTTTTGCGTACGCTTAACCGGATGAACGACATCATCAGGGACGTAAAAATCGGCGGCGAGGTGGTTTTCGACGGGGTCAACATCTACGATACCGATATCGACCCGATGAGCATCCGCAAGAAGATCGGGATGGTGTTCCAGAAGCCCAACCCGTTCCCGATGAGCGTCTACGACAACGTCGCCTACGCGCCGCGGTATCATAAAGTGAAGCGACGGATTTTATTGGATGAGATCGTCGAGCGGAGTTTGCGTCAAGCCGCCCTCTGGGACGAGGTCAAGGATCGGCTGAAGAAGTCCGCTCTCAGCCTGTCGGGTGGCCAACAACAGCGGCTCTGTATCGCCCGGGCCATCGCGCTGGAGCCCGAGATACTGCTGATGGACGAGGCGACATCCGCGCTGGACCCGATATCTACCTTCAAGATCGAGGACTTGATGCGGGAGCTGAAAAAAACCTATACCGTCGTCATGGTCACCCACAACATGCAGCAGGCGGCGCGCATATCGGACAAAACCGCCTTTTTCCTGCTGGGTGATCTGGTCGAATTCAACGATACCGAGCAGATATTCCGGAGCCCGGCACACAAAAAAACGCTGGAATATGTCAGCGGGCATTTCGGATAGAGCAGCTTTTACGAGAGGAGCATCAGGATGCGCAACGAATTTGTCAAAGGGCTGGCGGTGCTGAAAAGGCAGCTGACCGCCATGAACGGGATGGTCGAAAAAGCGGTCATTGCTTCGGTCGGGTACCTGATCGAGGGTGACCGCTCCTGCTTCTCCAGCGTGCACACGCTGGAGAAGCAGATCAATAAAATGGAGAAGGAAATCGAGCATATCTGTACGCGGCTGCTGATCTTCCAGCAGCCGCTGATCGCCGACGATTATAAAGAGGTGCTCTGCGCCCAGAAAATGGTCGTGGATCTGGAGCGGATCGGCGACAACGCCGAGGATATCGTCAACATCGCCGAGCGGCTGCACGGGAAGGATATGATACGGGAATACGGTATCATCCCGGAGATGTCCCGCGAAACCATCCGGCTAGTCAAGCTGAGCCTGCAGGCGTTTTTGACGCGGGATATCTCGCTTATCGAACACATGGAGGAATACGACGACGTCATCGACCGGATGCTGGATGAAGTGAAAAGCGAAATTGCCGCCATTATTCTAAAAAACCCCGCCGCCATCGACGTGGGGCTGGACGTGCTGCTGATCGCGAAATATTTTGAGAAGATCGCCGACCACGCGGTCAATATCGCCGGGCATGTGATGGGGATGGGGTGAATGTGGCATACCGGCGCAGTAAAGAATAACAGTATATAAGGGGAGATTAATAATCCACCTTTCTACAAGAACTACTTAACACCGTCCATTTATACATCCCGTTATATTGTACTATATTTTCCACATATATTGCAAGTATTATCTTGTGATATGTGTTATACTGTGTTATAAATCAAATCCGGAAAGGATGGTTGTTGGTATGATAAGAAGAAAGGTGGCGGCAATTGTGGCGGCAGCTATGACGACGGTTGCCGCATTGTCGGTAACATCACAAAACACGTCGGCGGAAACATTACCGAACGGATATGCCGTGGACATGACCGATTTGCCGCGGGTGCGCTTCGGCGACCACCCGGAATGGGAAGAGCTGTATACCGTTTCATGGCAAATTCACAAAAATAACATCAAGCAGATCCCGGCGGCGACCAACCCCGCCCGCCCGTATTACATGGACGCGGCGTTCAGCGGAAACATCTACGCGTGGGATACCCTGTTCATGATGATGTACGACAAATACGGTCTGCATCAATTTCCGACGCTGGCGTCGATGGATAACTTTTATATGAATCAAACGGATAATCCCGGCGGTGAAAACGACGGATACATCCCCCGCGAGATCATCGGCAATACCGGACAGGATTATTGGGAGCGGGAGGGTACCGGATATAAAGACCCGCGTTCGATGAACCCGCCGTTGTGGGGCTGGGCGGAATGGGAGCAGTACCTGATCCACGGCGACGCGGGACGTTTCGGTCAAATCATCAAAGGGAAAACGATATTCGAGCGGCTGGAATCCCATTTCGCCTTCATCGAGCGGTATAAAAAAACCGCCGGCGGATTGTATGGTAAAACCAACGGTTACGGCAACGGACTGGATAACACCTTCAATCAAGGCGCACCCTATGAAGGATACAATCCTGCTTCCGACGGCGGGCAGACCTACAACGACCTGAGCATTCAACAGGCGCAGTTTGCGTATTATCTGGCTAAAATTGCCGGTGCAGTGGGCAATCCCGTTAAAAAGGCATATTACGAAATGGAGCACACCCGTATCACGGCGTTGATCAATGAAAAGCTGTGGAGCGAGGACGCGCAGATGTATGCCAACCTCGCGGCCAACGGCATAACCAAGACCAACGTATCGACCCCGACGGCGCTGTGGGCGCTGGCGGCCCATGTGGCGACGCCGGAACGGGCGGAAGCTATCATCACAGCGCACGGGCGTAATTCCGAAAAATTGTTCCGGCCGCAGGGGCTGGCGACCACGGCATATGACCATCCGGGCTATCAGCCGGAAGGCGGTTATTGGCGCGGCGCGGTGTGGGCGCCGACCTCGTATCAATATATCAAAGGGTTGAGCGAAACCGGTTATGGCGATATGGCCTTTGAAGAGGCGCTGCGGCATTTGACCGCGGTGTCGGAGGTATATCAGGCGGGCAAAACCGGCGGGTATGTACAGGAGTCTACCCTATGGGAGAACTATTCGGCGGAGTATACGCGCAACGGCTACAACAACGGCTCATTGATGTCCCGGCCGGAGTTTATGGGCTGGACGGGGTGTCTTTCGATCGGGGTGATGATCGAGGATGTTTTGGGTATCCGCCCCAACGCACCGGAAAACACCATCACTTGGGATGTGCGGCTGACCGAGACCCACGGTATCGAGCGGTTATACATGAAGCACGCGGGGGTCGCCAACCGGGTGACGCTGATGGCGGAAGAACGTGTCAGCGGAAAGGACGCGGTGCAGTTTTCTGTCACGGCAGAGCAGGCGTTTACCCTGACGGTACGCAACGGCAGCCGTGAACAGACCTATGCGGTACAGCCGGGAACGCATACTTATACGCTGGCCGGCGAAGCCGGTTCTGCGGCTTATCTCGGCGCGAAGGCGCGGACACTGTCTGAAAGCGGTTTATCGGCGGCGGACATAGCCGCCGCGGCCGATTATGTGATATTCGGGTTGTATGAAGATAACAGCATTACGGATGGGTTGAAGCGGCAGGAAAGCAAAGGGACCGGATTGATCCGCAATGTGAATACGGTGGGATATCCGGCGAAGCAAAAGGGAAATCCGGTCATCTGGCGGGACAGTCCGGATATGCAAAAGCTGGGCTTTGCCGGCGCGGTGGAAGCGGTAAAACCGATACATAATTACGGCGCGGAAGGTTTTATGTTTACCGTCCCCGCTGATAACCGGCTGCGGACGGTATGGGTCATTGTCGGCGTTGAGGGGGGTACGGGTGAGCTGACGGCGACGCTGTCCGACGCGTCCTGTGAGCCGGAGGTAATCACCGTCGCAGACGGTGTGTCATTGCCGGAAGGCAGCTATGTCATGGAGATACCCTATATAGCGGCGGACGACGGGCGGTATCTGCTGGTAAAGTGGACGAATGCCGGCCGGAGCGGCAGTGTGTCGTTAAAAGGTATTATACTGACCGAGGGCGGCATTATGTACCCGCGTAAACCGGTAAATGTGACGGCGGCGGGATCGGATAAAGCGATTCACATATCGGCGCAGCCCGGCAAAGGCGACAACGTCGACGGCTGGAAAATATACTGGGGCTTCGACCCGGAACGGCTGGACAACACAGTCGAGGCAGCCACAATGCCAACTGCGCTGCCGGCGGAGAACGGGCGGCGGTATTATATCGCCGTAGCCGGTATCAGCAATAATATGGAGAGTAAACGCAGCGATCCGGTAGCGGTAATTCCTGAGCCGTCGGGTATGACCGGTGCCGAACGGGCACGGACGGATCTGGAATCGGCGGTTGAAGATGTTTTGAACGGTAATCCAGCGGATGCGGTAATTTACAGTTTAAAAATGGAAACGGTCGGCGCGGTATATAACAGCGTAATCACAGTGACCTCCGATTTCAAGGACATAAACTCTTTCGGTGTACGCCCGGACGGTAATGTCGCACGGCCGCTGCCGGGGATGCGGGACGCGGAATCGGCGCTGACGCTGACAGCGGTGTTAAACGGCGCTTCGTCGGAGAAAACGCTGCGTGTAAAAATCCCGGCGGCTGATAAAGCGGGATCTTACGCCGTCAGTTCCACGGGAACAAGATATTCCGGTAAAGTTTATCTGACCGAAGAGGGTGCCAAAGACTGGGTTCAGGTGATGCAAAATATCGACGGGAGCAACCCGCAGTCCCGCAAAGCGGGCGGCAAGGGGATCGGTACACTGCGGCGGATACATGAAGCGGTGCCGAGCGGCGAGCAGGGGATGATGACCGACGCGAACCTGTACTATATCGCCGATGACGCGGGGTCGGTGAAACCGGTTGACCGTACCGGCAGCCATATGCGCGGACAGGGTAATTATTTAGAATTTGATTTGTCATATGCCGATTCGGCGCAGCGGGTATATATCTATTGCGGTGTCTGGCACGCGCAGATGCGGCTGGATTTCCTGATAAACGGAGAAATCTGCGCAAGCGAGACGGTGAGCGCCCGTGCGCTTCAACAATTCCGGGCAGGGTTCCTGTTCCGGCTGCATTCCCCCTCGGACAAAGCGACTGTACGGATAACGCTGACCGACGATAAAAACTACGGGGTTGCAACCGGCAGCGCTTATTTGAACGCTATAACGCTGGCGGAGATTGATTCTTCATTGTATGCAATTGCGCCGGAGCATACGGCACAAATACCGGCGACCGGATTTATCGGGCGAAACGCGGGGGATTCCCCCTATATAACCGATGCGACACCCAACGGAAAAGAGATGAGCGGCTTCGGCGCGGGGACATGGCTGAGTTATCCCATTCAGGTAGAAACAACCGGTATATATACATTGTTACCGCAGTTTGCCGGTGCTGACACGGGTTTCCGGGTGCTGGTGGACGGACGCGAAAGCGTGACAGGATTGATCCCGGCGGGAGCGCGCATATTGACGCTGGTGTTTGACGGCGGAGGCGTATTGCGCACATGTGATATCAAACTGGAACGGTCTGTATTATTAGGTGATGTCAACAACAGCGGTCGGGTGGAGGTATCCGATGCGAGGATGATCCTTCAATATCTTGTGGGGAAGATCAAACTTACCGATGAACAACTGGATATCGCCAACGTCAGCGGCGGTGATAGACTGGGCGTTGCGGACGCGCGGCTGATATTGCAAATGTTAGTTAATAAGATAACCGTTTTCCCGCGGGAAATGTAGTTTCATGAGGGTGCTATTATTAAAAGAGAAGTTTTCGCCTTATGTTCACGCATTAACTTCAATATACATTCCCCGATATAGTATCTGCTGGTGTTTTTCATGAGTTCCTCACCTGACATTTTCCACGTTAATTTGGGATGCCAATATATGTGCCAACGCTCGCTTCGAGTATCCCGATCAACGTTTCATCCATATAGCCGTAGTCATCCGGGATGTTGAGGCAAACGACTTCTTTGCCGCTTATGACATCGTTATATTTCTCTTTTATCCGGCGGACATGTTTCTTCTCCATGCAAAAAATGATATCCGCCCAGCCGAGCAAGCCAGCGGTCACTTTGATGCGGGAGTTGTTTTCGGTGCCGGCGGAACGGGCGATATGGCCGTCCAAACCACCGAAAATCTTTTCGGCGGTCAGGCTGCGGCGTTTGTTTTGGCTGCATAGGAATAATAGCTTCATTGTCGCTCCTTACAATAAGGTTATAAAGGGAACTTCATTTTACACGACACGGGGTTGTTCGTCAATTTATTCACGGACAAATTTTGCCGAAGGCGTTGCTTTCGGCAAAATTTATGTTAGAATAATTCCGTCAACGATAGCAGCAACAAAACCGGGTGTATAAACAATGACCAACCCAACCGAACAAATCCAACGCCGGCGCATGCACGGGCTGTACCTGTCGCGCAAATGCGGGGACATACGGCAGATCTCCCATGAGCTGCTCGGGCTGCATTGCTGGTTCCACCGCAATGTGGCCTTCTCCGCGTTGATCCGGGGCGCCCCGCTGATTGGCTGGAAAACAGCGCTCACCAAAACGTGGATTCACCACGCGCTGCACGGTGTGGATATCGACGATCTGCCGACGCTGCTGGCGCTCAATTCCGGCGGGTGGCGCTGGGGAGAGCCGTATAAGACGATCGCCGACCGGGTCGTCGCCCTCATGGAGGACGGCGTCTATTCCCGCACCGAAATGCGCCTGATATTTGCCGACGACTATGATCGGGGGACGATCGAACGGGCGCTGTCCCCGTGGGGCGGCGTTTTTTGCGAACTGGCACGGCTGGGCAGGGTTGCCTTCCGGGATATGACCAGCCGGGATTTTGACTTGATCGACGCCGAACCCACGCAGACCTTCGAAGAAGTGCTGCCCGGGCTTTTCCGCCGGTTTCTCGCGGCTTACGGTCCGGCGACGCTCACCGACGCGGCATGGTTTTTCGGGCTTGCGAAGGAACGAAAAAAGGCGTTGTTTGCGCTGGATCTGGACAAATATGTGCGATTCGAGCACAATAAGAGCATCTATTACTACATAGACGACAACGCGGATATGGCCGACATCCCCGAGCTGATGCTGCTGTCCGGTTTCGACCCGCTCATCGTGTCCTACACCGACCGCAGCGCGGTGCTGCCGGCGGCGTATAAGAAAGCGGTCATCACGCGGTCGGGCATCTGCCTGCCGACAATTGCCGTGAACGGGCAGGTGGCGGGATTGTGGAATATCAAAAAGGGTGAACCGGTCGTGGAGTTTTTCGAAGCGCAGCCCAAACGAATCCGGGACGCCGCGTTTGAGTTGGTTGACGGCATCCGGTGGGGGACAAGGGGGCAGCTGTGATGGAAGATGTATCGATAAAATATTTGTTTGATTTATTCGATAATTCGCTGTATAATATTGTTAACCACGATGCGGAAAATTAAGCGGATAAAAAGTTATCGGGAGGAATACTGTGTTACACCGTCTTATCGCTGAAGCGACAGAATGCGACTTCAAACAGGCATTGGAAAAAGACGAACCCAAGAGTTGGCTGAAAAGCGTAAGCGCCTTTGCCAATGGCATCGGCGGGACGCTGTTTTTCGGCGTTGCCGATGACAACACTGTTATCGGTTTAATTGACGCACAGAAGGATGCAGAAATTATCAGCGAAAAAATCAAAGACCGCATTTCTCCCGTTCCCGAAATCATTTTGACCCCTTATGAGGAAAATGGCGGAACCATCCTTGCCCTTGTTGTGCAATCGGGAAGGAATACGCCCTATTATTATGTTCATGGCCGCGTTAGGGAAGCGTATGTCCGCATAGGAAATGAAAGTGTTCCCGCACCTGATTATATGTTGAACGAGCTTATATTAAAAGGAACAAACCAAACTTATGATGCGCTTGCCACGGAATTTAAGCGTGAAGACTATAGTTTTACGCTGCTGGAAGCGACCTATCGAGAGCGGACAAAAATCAAGTGGGAACAGCGAAACTACGTTTCCTTCGGACTTGAAACCGACAAGGGCTTTTTGACCCGTGCCGGTTCTTTGCTGACCGATCAACATATCGTTTATAATTCCCGCGTGTTCTGCACCCGTTGGAACGGGCTTGAAAAAGGCTCTATTTTTGACGATGCGCTGGACGATAAGGAATATGAAGGTAATTTGATTTACCTGCTCCAAAACGGACAGGATTTTATCAAAAACAATTCAAAAGTGCGTTTCGCAAAGGAAGCGCGTGGACGCGTTGATAAGCCGGATTATGCAGAGCGAGCGGTTTTGGAAGCCCTCGTAAACGCGTTGATTCACCGCGACTATATCATCAAAGGTGCAGAGGTTCATATTGATATGTACGATGACCGTTTGACGATTACTTCACCGGGCGGGATGTATAAAGGGCGGGCTATACAGGAGCAGGATATAGAAAACATCGAATCCGAACGCCGCAATCCAGTTTTAGCAGATTTATTCCACCGTATGCGGTATATGGAGCGGCGTGGCAGCGGCCTTAAAAAAATCATCAATGAAACAAAAATATTACCCGGATATACAGATGATTTGAAACCGCAGTTTTATTCCGATACATCTTTTCGCGTTGTGATTAAAAATATGAATTATAACGCTGACGGATTAAATGTCGGATTAAATGTCGGGGTAAATGTCGGGGTAAATGTCGGGGTAAAACGTCTTGATAATGTTTTCACAGCCATACAGCATAATAATACAATAACAAAAAAAGAATTGGCGGAACAGTTTGACGTTACAGAACGCACGATCGAAAGAGATATTGCCGCATTGAAAAAGCAAAATAAAATAAAACGTATCGGCGCTGATAAATCTGGCTATTGGGAAATCCTTGGCGGATAGGTTCTTTTTTAACGTTTCTAACATTTGATATGTAGTTAGACGTTAAAGCCTGTAATCGCATTCCCCCTTACTCCCGCAACACATCGGGATGCCTAACACACACTTGCGCACAAAAACCCTGTCTGCCGTCTTCGACCGATATAAGCCCCAACTAAAAACCCGGGGAAATGGCTTAAACAAAGGGCTTAGAGGGGGAGAGGGTGGTAAAAAAACTGAGTGAAAATCGGAGTAAAATCGTTGACAATGTTTTTTGTGTTTTGACAGAAAGTGTAGTTATCCGCTAAACCTTGTCAAACGCCTCCCCCTTACTCCCACCCCACATCGGGATGCCTACAGACAATTTGCGTACAAAAACCCTGTCCGTCGTCTTCGACCGACATAAACTCCAACTAAAAACCCGGGAAAATGGCTGTATAGGCGGGCTTAGAGGGGGTGAGGGGTAGTTTAAAATCCGGTTGGAAACCTAAGAAAATCACTGACAGACTTTCGCTGTACGCCACAGTAGTTGTAGTTACGGTCATGTATATTTATGGTTTTTTTATCTTTTTTTGCATAAATATGTAAATGCTGTTGTCCTGATTGTTGCGCAGGGCAACAGCATTTACTTTGCGCATAAATATGCAAATACTGTTGCCCCGGCAAACAATTCTCACACCCTTGTCAAAAAACAAAATACGTGGTATACTATTTATTCCGAAAATTCAACATTCCCTGAAAGGAGTCCCCGATGGCCTTCTTCACCCTCAAAAAGATCGCGGCGCTGGCCGGGAGCCAGCAGATTTATCTGCGCGGCGTATCGTTGTATAACGCCGGCAAGGTGCGCCATGTCGCCCGCCAGCCGAACAGGGTCGGGGACGAGTATATTGAGGGCCGGGTGGACAGCTCGGACGGCGGCAGCTATCAGGTGGAGGTCAATTTCGGGCGGGACCGCCGGCCGGAGACGGTCGCCTGCCAGTGCAGGGCTTTTGAGAAATATGAGGGGTTATGTAAGCATATTGTGGCGCTGTTAGTGCACAAATACTACGCCGATATGGTGGGCGGCGTCACGGTTTTGAGGCCGGCGGCGGCGAAACCGTCGGTCCGCAGCGACGCCGGCGTCCGCCAGCTGATTGAGGACCATCTGAAAACCGCCGAATCCGCTTTCCGGGTGGAGGCCGCCGGCCGCCGGCCGGTCACGCTGCGGGCGCAGCTGAATCTGTATAACCGGCCGCCCTTCCTGACTTTTACCGTCGGGCGGGAGCGGCAGTATATTCTGAAAGACCTGCGCCGGTTCTGCGAAAATATGGCTGCCCGGACCGAAGTGCCCTATGGCAGTCAGTTTTCGTTGGTGCATCATGAGGACGCTTTTGAACAGGCCTCTCGACCCCTGCTCGCTTTTCTGCTGGCCGCCTGTTCCGCGCCGGAACGGCAAAACGGCCGGTCGGCGATACGTTCCGGGCGGGAGCTGCCGCTGACGCCGGCGATGCTTGACCGCTATATAGAGCTGGCGGCGGTGTCCGGCGGTCCGGAGGGCTGGAAGCTGACCGACGGCAATCCGGAATTGAAACTGACGGTCAAAGAAGAGGCCGGCCGGGGCGGCTGGAGCGCCGCGCTGGGCCAGATGGGTGGCAGTATGCAGGTGCTGCGCGGGGAACAGCGGCTGTATGTCGTGATCCGCGACGCCATCTACCGCACGGATGAGGAATATGCCCGCCGGATGGGCGGATTTTTGGAGAGCTTTAACGATACCGGCAGGCTGTTTGCGGCCCGGCGGGATATGGCCGGTTTCGCCGCGGTATTGGCGGCGGCGGAGCCGTATGTGAAGCTGCGGGGGGATACCGAAAAGCTGACGGCCTTCCGCCCGCAAAAGCTGACGGCGGCGCTGTATCTTGATATGTCGGAGGACAGCCCGCTGACGGTCATTTCCGGTCGGTTGGAATGCGTTTACGGCGAAGGGGAGAGCGCCCAGACGGTATATCCCTTTTTGAGGGAACCGGCGGTGGAACGCCCGGCGGAAACGCCGGGGCAAGAACCTCCGTCCCTGGAACGGGACAGGGTGGAGGAAACCCGGCTGCGGGTATACTGCGAGCGGTGGTTCCCCCATTGCCGGGGGGATACCGGCGAGCTGACCGCGCGGTTGGATGAGGAGGCGCTATTTGATTTTCTGGCCGAGGGGCTGCCGGCGCTGGCCGGGCGGATGACGGTATATACCTCCGACGCCTTCTCCCGGGTCAGCCTCCGCCGCCCGCCCGCCATTGCGGTGGGGGTGAGCCTCAGCGCCGGACTGCTGGAGTTGGAGATCGACGCCGGGGAGCTGCCGCCGGAGGAATGGGCGGCGCTGCTGGCCTCCTATCGGAGCCGCCGGCGCTACCACCGGCTGACCGGCGGCGGATTTGTCTCGCTGGCCGACGAACAGCTGCAGACCATCTCCCGGCTGATGGAGGGGCTGTCGCTCGACAGCCGCCAGTTAGCCAGCCGGAAGGCAACGGTGCCGGTCTACCGGGCGCTGTATATCCATCAATTGCTGAAAGACCAACCGGCTGTCGCGTTCCGTCAGAACGAGGAATTCCGGGAACTGATCCGGGAGGCCGGTGAGCTGCCGGAGGACGCCTTTCCGGTGCCGGAATCATTAGAGGAAATCATGCGCGGCTACCAGAAAACCGGTTTCCGCTGGCTGCGGACGCTGCGCCGCTGCCATTTCGGCGGGATACTGGCCGACGACATGGGACTCGGCAAAACGCTGCAGATGCTGTCGGTCATATTGGACGTCAGGGAGCGGGAGGGACCGGCGGTCTCCCTGGTGGTCTGCCCGACCTCATTGGTGCTCAACTGGCAGCAGGAGATTTGGCGGTTCACTCCGGCGCTGTCGGTGCTGATCGTCACCGGCAATGCCGCCGAGCGGGCCGAAGCGGTAGAAAAGATCGGCGACTATGACGTGGCGGTCACCTCTTATGATCTGCTGCGGCGGGATATCGCGCTGTATGACCGGCTGCGGTTCCGGTTCCACATCCTCGACGAGGCGCAGTATATCAAAAACCACAACACCCAAAATGCCCGGGCGGTCAAAGCGGTCAGCAGCGAATGGCGGTTCGCGCTGACCGGCACCCCGATCGAAAACCGCCTCTCCGAGCTGTGGAGCATCTTCGATTTTTTGATGCCGGGATTTTTATACAGCTACGCCTATTTCCGCGAGCAGTTCGAGTTGCCGCTGAAAAATGCCCTGCCGGCGGCGGAAGCGTTTCCGCTTCAAAAAGCGGAAACCGCCGACCAGAGCGAGCCGCTCCGCCGGCTCAACGCGCTGGTCGCGCCGTTTATCCTCCGGCGGCTGAAACGGGAGGTGCTGAAGGAGCTGCCGCCCAAAACCGAAACGCTGTTCTATACCGAAATGGAGGAGGAGCAGCGCCGGCTGTATACCGCCAATGTGCTGCAGATGCGGCAGGAGTTAGACGGCGTGCTGAACAGCCGCGGTGAGGGGCAGTCGAAAATACAGGTGCTGGCGATGCTGATGCGGCTGCGCCAGATCTGCTGTGATCCGGCCCTCTGCTACGAAAATTATACCGGCGGATCGGCGAAATTGGAGAGCTGCCTGGAGCTGCTGCGGGAAGCCATCGGCGGCGGCCACCGGGTATTAGTCTTTTCCCAGTTTACCTCAATGCTGGAGATCTTGGAAAAACGCCTGACAAAGGAGAAGATCCCCTATTATCTGCTGCGCGGTTCCACCCCAAAGGAGCGGCGGGCCGAATTGGTGAGCCGCTTCAACGCGCAGGACGGGTTGACACCCGTCTTCCTGATCTCGCTGAAAGCCGGCGGCACCGGCCTGAATCTGACCGGCGCCGACGTGGTGATCCATTACGATCCCTGGTGGAACTATGCCGCCCAGAACCAGGCCACCGACCGCACCCACCGGATCGGCCAGAAACGGCCGGTACAGGTGTATAAACTGATCGCCAAAAACACGATAGAGGAAAAAATCCTGCGGCTGCAGGAGCGCAAACAGCAGCTGGCCGACGCGGTGGCCCGTGAGGGAGACGGCATCCTGTCGGCGATGAATAGGCAGGAGCTGTTGGAACTGTTTGAGTAAATTCGGGGCTCGTGCAGGACCGCAGGACGCGAAGCGTCCTGCGGTCCTGCTTATTTCGCCTGTTCGCTGATTCTGCCTGACTGCGAACAGCGAATTCGCGAAATACTATAAAATGGCGCGCCGGGGAGGACGCTCCCTGCATAAATGTGTACGCGTTCATATAAAATGAGATCACCGTGAATAAAATTGCTGTAACGCCTTGACATTCCCGGTGCGGGAGGTATATAATGTGATTTGGAATATGTTTTAAACATATTCCAAAGATAACAATTTGCGGTTCACTTTTAATTTTCGAAAATGAGAAAGGATGAGAAATTCCCATGAGCAAAAAGTTACTCGCGACCCTGATGGCATTGGCCATCATCGCCGGTTCGCTGGCGACGTTTGTCGTATTCAACGCGTTCGCGGCGGGCGAATACCATGACGGCAGCCTCAGCGTCGGGCTGCCCGGAGACAACCGCCTCACCAAGATGAACGGGCAGGAAATCATCACGATGGCCGGCGAACACAGCGTCGCCAAGCTCCGGTTCGCCGAGGCGATGGGCATCCCTGCCGGCACCACCCTCACCGATCTGACCATCAAGATCCAGTACAACTATTGCAAGGAATACAACGACAGCTGGTGGCGTATGTCGGATGCCGGGTATGTCGACAGAAACGACCGGCATGAGATGTTCTGGTGGAATACCAACGACAGCTTTTTTAAGGAGGACAGCAACAAGGGCTGGACAATGGCCACCGTCTTCGACCTCACCGGCACCACCTTCACATACGGCGGCGTACACGAAAATAACGGCAACTATATCACCGAATACACCGTCAACGAGGATCCCGCCGGCTACGATATTACGCTGGAGAATAATAATGTCTTCTATATCAGCTATATCGAGGTGACGGTCGAAGGCGCAAAGGCCACTTGGGGCGCGCCGTTCGCGGCGAAGGAGGGTCCCAACTTCCTGCCGCTGACCTTTAACTGGAAAGCCGGCGAGAGGCCCAGATGGACGCCGGATGTTGTCGACGGATATTCTGTGCTGCGGTGCAACAACGACTTCTATCCCTCCCTTTTCATCAACAATGTCTTTGAGGTCATTCCAATGGGTACCGATCAGATCACCTGCGAGGTGGTATTCATGCCGCTGACCGGCAAAGCGCTGGATGATCCGGGCTGGAATGATACGGCATTGAACAATGATAACGAACAGATCATGTTCAGTTATAAAAAAATCTCCGAGGGCGGAGACGAGGATCTGAGATTCAATACCGGTTCCCTTGAGCGGGGTGCCTGGTATATGCAAATGTGGGAAGCCCCCAATGCCTACCAGGCGCTTCAATACGGCCTTAACGTCCTCACGCTGAAGGCCTGTTCAACTTACGGCGGCATCGCGGTCCGGTCTATCAAGCTATATGATCCCGACAACCCCGACACCTACCTGCTGTGGGATCCGACCTATGAAGACCCCATTGTAGAACCCTCCCTCACCACCCCGAAACCGCCGGCGACCAACGTGGCGCTGAACAAGACGGCTGACGCGTCCCATGTCTATGACCGTGACGACGTATACCACGGTATTGAGCACGCGGTAGACGGAGATATCAATTCCCGCTGGGCCACCGGAGACGATCTGGGCGGCGGAGACGCCAATATCGAACGGTGGTGGATGGTAGATCTGGGCGGGCTGTATGATCTGGAGAATATCAAGATTTTCTGGGAAGAGGCATATGCCAAAGACCTGAAGGTTCAGGTCTCCGCCAACGGCACAGATTTTATCGACAAAATCACCAAGACCGACTTAAACGTCGTCCACTCTTTCAAGGGTGAAAAGGTAGAAACCGATTGGGACTTCCCGGCCGGTACCCAGGCGCAGTATGTGAAGATCCTGATGACGAAGGGCGTATTGTTCGGTTCCACCTTCTACGGCTATTCGTTCTACGAGGTAGAGATCTACGGCACCCCCGCCGGTGGCCCGACCGACCCGACCACCCCGACCGACCCGACCGGTACCGAGCCGACCACCCCGACCTCCGAGCCGAC
>Ga0123353_10002411_pt1 | contig 23229 bp, 16 predicted proteins | sample TergutLab28metaG_3_FD_92763 | JGI IMG/M metagenome (GOLD analysis project Ga0123353, IMG submission 92763) | Labiotermes labralis P3 segment gut microbial communities from Petit-Saut dam, French Guiana - Lab288 P3 | ecosystem: Host-associated > Arthropoda: Insects > Digestive system > Gut ... | reverse complement strand
GCTGAAGCTGCTGCAGGAGAAGAACCTGACAGGGTTGATCGACCTGCTCAACCACAAAAACAGGGCTAAGGGAACCCTTCCGCCGATCATCTACCCGTGGCTGGATACGCAAGCCATCAGCAACAGCCTGTATAAGGGCTGCTGGTGGTCGCAGAAAGACGCGATCTGCATGTCCAAACGCCTGGAGCAGTTCATCGAGGACGTCTGGCAGATCATCACCGGCAAAAAGGTGGGCGCGGTACCGCTGATTGCGGGCGGAGCCTCCGTGGCAAGCGGCTACCTGCGCGACCTGCTGGGCGACGCCCTGTACACCCAGAAGAACTTCGACCAGATTATCAAACTGCTGAAGGACGTCATCGATGGCATCGACTTGGATATGTTGATCATCCCAGGCTCGACGCTGACGCTGCGCAAGCTGCTGGAGGATGCCGTCATCGTCATGATGGGCGACGAAGAGCTTGACTTGCTGGGCATTCTTGAGGAAATCCAGGCCTGGAACAAGACCATCGTCATCCCAGAAAAGGGCGACCAGACAATCTTCATCAACGGACTGATCGACTTCCTGAAGCCCATTTTGCCGCTGCTTGACTTCGTGCTGTTCGACAAGGATATCAATATCCTCAGCGGAAAGGGCATCATCAACCACAGCATGTACGATGACGGCTTCATCACAGCCTTCGGCTACAACGGCTACCTGTACGGCTTGATCCCGATTTACGAGGCCCTGCTTAAGCCGATGAACGCCCCGGCCAGCATTATCAAGGACAAGAGCGACATCATGGCCATGGACGGCGAGGCGAAGCTGCGGGCCCTGCTGGATCCCCTGCTGTACGCGGTGGAACAGCTCGTGACCAACCCGCTGGATAACCTGCTGAAGATTCTGCCGAACGTTGCCTACTTCGTGCTCCCGAACAGCCTCGGCAACGACCTGCTGCAGGAAGCCCTTGACCGCGTGATGTATTCCCTCGACACGGTTGTCGCTGAGCTGGCCGGAACGAACGGCCACCTGTTGCCCACGTTCAGCGTGACCGCTCTGGTTGACGAGCAGCTGGTCAAGATTGGTATCCCCGGCATCGACTCCAGTCTGCTTGGCAAGCTGCGCATCGGTACGCTGACTGACTACGCGTCCCGCTCCGGCGCCGGTATCACGACTTATATCGGCAGGTATCTAGCGGTGCTCACCGAGAAGGACAGGGCGGACCTGCTGACGGTCATCCTGAAAACCGTCGTCGAGGTGGTGCAGAACGACAAGAACCGCGAACAGATCGTAACCCTGATATCCGACGCGATTGGCGTATCCGGTTTCGGCGGCACGTTGATTCACTGGGGCATCCACCTGATCCTCTGGTGGCATAGGCTCTGGGGCACGAACTTCAGCCTGCACAGAATCTTCAACCTGATGAAGTTCATCTCGTTCTTCATGCCGATCATCATGTGGCTGCGCAAACTCCTGGCCGGAATCTTCGGATTCTAAACAACAAGCAAAAGCCGGCTGCCAGAAATGGCAGCCGGTTCTCTTTTATAGGGCGGGCGGTTGTGGTCAGCCGCTGTTACTCTTACGCCATAGTCTCCAGCATGTCCATCGTGACCTCGTACCGCGTGGCACGCCCATGCAGCAGGGCAGCGAATTCGTTGGCCATGAACTCACCCATGCGCGCCACCTCCTCGCCCATGCTCCCCGCGATGTGCGGTGTGAGAATCACATTGGGCAGGGCATAGAGCTCGCTGCCGGGCGCGGGCGGCTCCGGATGGGTCACGTCCAGCAGGGCCGTGCGCCCCGGCGCCTCCTTCAGGGCCCGGATGAGATCCGCCTCCACCACCTGCGCGCCGCGCCCGGTGTTGATGAATACAGCGTTGGGCCGCATCAGCCGGAACAGCCCGTAATGCAGCATGCCCCGGGTCTGCTCGTTATCGGCCAGGTGGTTCGAGATGGTCTGGCAGCCGGCGAACAACCCCTCCAGGGAACACCGCGTGACGCCCAGTTCCCCCGCGCGGGCATCGCTGAGATAGGGGTCGCAGGCCAGGACCTCCAGCCGGTAGGAGCGCAGCATTTGCGCCACCAGGCTGCCGATCATGCCGCAGCCGATGAGCCCGACCCTCGCGCCGAAGTTCCCCGGGAAAGCCTCGGCGCAGTGGCGGGCGGCGGGGCGGCCGGCGGCCTTCATCATGCCCTCGCTTGGGAAGAAACCCTTGTTGGCCAAGAGAATCTGCGCCACGGTGAATTCGGCCACGGGCACCGCGTTGGCGCCCCATGCGCTGAACACCCGCACCCCGCGGCGCAGGAAGGGCCGCGCGAAGCCCTGCACGCTGCCGGCGGCGTAGAAAATCGACCGGAGTGAGGGGAAGTGCGCTTCGATTTCAGCCTCGTTCAGGGCAGGCATGCCCCAGGTGGAGAAGAGCACCTCGACATCGCGCAGGTCCAGCCGTCCCAGCATGTCACGGGAGACGACATCGGGCGCAAGCGTGATTTCGCGGGCGAGCTGTTCCCGCACGGCGGCGCTGTACACCCGGTATACGAACGCCGGCGGGCTGTTTGTAAAAAAGATAGCCTTCAAACGCACAACCCCCTGAGATGGGCGGCGTCCCGGGCGCACTGCGCGGGGTCGTCATCCCTGACGAATTCGATGAGGGCCGCGCGGGCCTGGCCGCCGATCACATCGAAATAGGCCCGCCACTGGGGCAAGGCAGCCTCCAGGGGCAGGCTGACGCCATCCCCGGGCCGCTGGGCCACATGCACGTGTACGTTTTCCAGCCAGGGCAGCACCGCCGCCAGCCCCTCCAAGCGCTGTTCGTGCGTAAGGTCCGGATTCGGCTGCCAGTAGGTGCGCACGTTATCACGCCCCACCGCCGCCAGCAGGGCCAGAGCGCCTTCGCTGGTGTCAGTCAGCGTGTTGCGATGGTACTCGAACGCAATGGTGATACCATGCCCAACCGCCATATCCGCAATGGTTCTCGCGTCGTCAGCCGCCCGCGCGAACTCCTCGGCGCTGTACCGCGCGGAGGCCTTCGTGCCGGCCCACACCCGTATCGTGCCGGCGCGCAGCTCCTTGGCCGTGGCCAGAACAGGCTCGAACGGGCCGCCTGCCCCCAGACGATAATAGGAGCCGTAGGACTGTACAGACAGCCCTGCGCTCACTGCCGCCTGATAGACCTCCCGCGCGAGCGAAATCTCGCCCGGGGGGACGTGGATGTCCCCGCCCCATTCTATACAGTCAAGCCTGCATTTCCGCGCGATTTCGATGACTTCCCGCCAATCGAGCTTCCGGAATGTCACGGATGTCAGCCCGCATTTCATGTTCTGAATCCCTCCCATACAGTTTCGAACCAGGTGTCCCGCGCGGGGATGGGCCGCACGGGCACATGTTCTGAAATGAATTTGCCATTTTGCATGCGTGTGTGAACCACGCCGCCGCCCTCCCCTGCCCCCATGGCCGAGAGCATCGCGGCCTGCGTGAGCAGGGTATCCCGCGCGAGGAACAGCCCGGGGATTTGCGCGGGCGCAGCGATGGCGCAGCGGTCAAAAAACGCCTCGAGGGCCGCGATACGGCTCTGGACCATCGAATTGAAGCGGTCCGGATTCCGTGCATGGGCGCAATGGGCACTGAATTCCTCCTGCCAGCGCGTTTTGAGCCGAGTGGGATCCTCACCGCCGCGGCCGAGCGCGGCCCTGATATGCGCGAGCAGCTGTGCCGCCCCATCGACCACAGCTTCCTGCGGCGCGGGCTCGGCGCTGGGCAGCTTCGCGATGTGCTCCGCCGCCCGCATGGAGCCCACCTGTGCCGCGTTGAGCGCTGCGCCCCCCGGGCGGCAGGCCCCGAAGGTGCCCGCGGCCTCCCCTGCGGCATAGAGCCCGCGCACGCAGCTTTGCCAGTCGGCGTCCACGGCTATGCCACCGTTGCAGTGCTGCGGGCACACGGCGATCTCCAGCAAATCGCGGCGCAGGTCGATGCCGTGATTGAGATAGAGCGCCACGGCCTGCGGGTTCATCCGCGCCAGCCGGGCGATGGGCGTGGGCAGCAGCGCGCCCGAGCGCTCCAGGTATTGACGCGCCTCGCCGCCCAGCGCGCTGAGGTCAAGCCCGGTTGGGCCGCTGCGGTAGTCCAGGTAGACGCGGCAGCCCCTTTCGTGGATTTCCCGGTGGACCAGCAGGTCAATCCGCGAGGAGGCTTTGGTCGGGTCGAAGGGCCATTCATAGCCCTTTCGGAAGACCATGCCGTGGGCCAGCCGGGCGGGCAGGAACTCGCGCGCCGCGCCGTCCCCGCCCACGCTGACGTATTTCGGGATCACCTGCTGGTAGGTGCCCGACAGGTTCCACCGGAATTGCACCGAGGCCAGGCCGTATTGCCACGACAGGAGGTTGTCGGCGCCGGCGCCGGCCTCCAGGGCCATGCCGGTCATGCCTGCCTGGTTTTCGGGGTACACCGTGCGGCAGTAGACCCCCGCCGGGCCCCCGGTGGCGAGAATCGCGTGGTTGACGCAGAACAGCGTCAGGCCATGGCCCTCGCTTTCCAGCCGCGTCAAATCCAGGGCGAGCACGCCCAGCAACGCGTTTTCCCGCGCCACGAGCCGCACGGCCATCATATTGTCGAACAGTCGGACGTCCCTATCAGCCGCGCTTTTTTCCAATGCCTCGGTCATGAATTTCGAGGTCAGCGGCCCGGCGGAGGTGGCGCGCGCCGTGCGGTCGTGGTCCGTGCGGTAGCCGACATACTCGCCGTAGCGGTTGGTGGGGAAGGGCACGCCCAGGTTCGCCAGCTTGAAAAAGCACCTGGCCGAGCAGGCCGCCATGGCCAGGGCATGGTCGCCATGCATGCCGCCGCCCGCGAACAGGTCCGCCGCCATGCCGGGCACGGAATCCGCGGCGTCGCCGCCCAGGGCGAGCTTGTAGTAGGTCTGCTTGTCGCTGCCCGCGTTGCGGGAGGTGCCCCGATCCTTCCCATCGGTCAAAATGGCGATATCCCTACGCCCGAGGTCGTGCAGCCACCCGGCGGCGTTGAACCCCGCGCAGCCCGACCCGACGACCAGGGTATCCAGGCAATATACCGGCAGGCGGCAGCCGCCCGCGCCGATCCAGGTTTGCGTCATATTACAGCCTCCGCAGATGGAATCCGCCGTCGGCGTTGAGCACCTGCCCCGCGGCGAAATCCAGCCGCCCCGAGCACAGCGCCAGCACGCAGTCCGCCACGTCCTCCGGCTGGCCGAAGCGCCGGATGGGGGTCAGCCCGCCGTCGATGAGCGCCTGGTATTTCTCGCGCACCGGGGCGGTCATGTCGGTCAAAATGACGCCGGGGCGCACCTCGAACACCGGGATGCCATGCCCCGCCAGGCGGTCGGCGAACAGCTGCGTCACCATGGAAACCCCCGCCTTGGACACGCAGTATTCCCCGCGTGAAACGGAGCTCGTGTAGGCCGAAATGGAGGAGATATTGATGATGCGGGGATGGTAATCCGCGAGCGTATCCAGCAAGCCCAGCATGGTATTCGCGGCCCGCTGGCACATGAAGAACGTGCCTTGCAGGTTGATGTCCAGCACCCGGCGGAAGCTTTCCTCGGTGGTTTGCAGGAGGTCCAGACGCTCCAGGGGGGCCACGCCCGCGTTGTTCACCAGCAGGTCCAGGCGGCTATAGCGCCTGTGGATTTCATCGAAAATACGCCCCCTATCTTCTGCATTGGAAATATCGCAGGGGATGTAGTCCGTACCCTCCATAGGCCCGGTGCCGGAGCGCACGACGGTATAGCCATCCCGCGCCAGGGCCTCGGCGATGGCCTTGCCAATCCCCCGCGTGGAGCCGGTAACCAGTGCGATTTTTTGCTTCATGCTTTCACATCCCTTTCGTAGATTGGCAGGTAGGCGCCGCCGTCCCGCACCACGCAGCCCGCCGTGCTGCCCGCGCGCATGAGCTGCGAGCATTTTCCGCAGGCCACGCAGCATTGGCCGGGATCGAAGCCGCCCGTGCGCAGGACGTCACGCGCAAATTCCGGGTAGGCGAAGGCCTGCCTGCCGAAGCCCACGAGCTTGCAATCGCCCTGCTCCACCGCGCCTGCGGCGAGGTTCGCGCCGAATTGCCGCAGGTACGTGGGCCCGGAGGCCAGCACCGCCAGCGCCGGGAAGGCCCGCTGCACCTGCCCCGTCAGGCGGAATATGCGCGCCACGCCCGCCAGGGGCGGCTCGGGCGGCCGGTAGGGGCCGCGGTCGAAGGGGCGGTTCACATGGGGGTTCACGTAGGGGCAGCCCATGGTAATATTCAACAAAGGCATGCCCAGCTGCTTGTGCAATATGCCTATCAATTGCAGGGGTTCCTGCATATTTTCGTCCGCGCCGAAGCCATAAGGGTAGGCGTCGCCGTCGTAGATGTTCAGGCGCGAGGTCACGATAAAGCCGGAGGGCGCTGCCGCCTGCGCCGCCTTCACGCCGTTGACGAGCAGACGCGCGCGGTTCTCCAGGGGGCCGCCGTAGAGCCCCGGGCGCTCGCGGGCGGACAGCAGCTCGCACAGGAGGTAGCCGTGGCAGCTCTTGACGTCGATGCCGTCGAAGCCCGCAGCGGCGGCCAGGCGGGCGGCTTGGCCGAATTTCCCCTCCAGGGCCTGGAGCGCGTCGTCCACGAGATGATCCGCTGGCAGGCTTTCCGGTTTGGAGTAGCGCCCCGAATGGGTCGCCTGTAGAATGATCGGCGGCGCGAAGCCGTTCTCTCTCAGCGAAATCTCTTTGATCATCGCGACGATGCGCCGGAAGCTGTCCAGGTTCCCCGCGTTGATCCAAAGCTGGCGCGGGTTTGCGCGGCCCTCGGGCACGATGGCCGTGGCCTCGAACCAGAGCAGCCCCGCGCCGCCGCGGGCGAAGCGCTCGTAGCGGCGGATGGTCAACGGGCCGGGCTGGCCGTCGGGCGTGCCGTCGCAGCCCTCCATGGGCTGAATGGCCAGGCAGTTGCGCAGGGTAACCGGGCCAATCTCCAATGGCGTACCAAGGACATCCGTGCGTTCCGACAGCGGGAGGGTCAGCCCCAGGGTGTGCGCTTTTTCGCGCAGTTCTTCCAATGTCATACTCTTTTCACCTTCACGCACCACAGCATAAATGCATACCAGTATTGGCTTTTGAACAGGCATCTGCCGCTTTTGACGGTCACGTTTTTCAGGGTGACCAGCTCTGTTTTCGCGTAGGGGTACGGATTGCGCCAGCCAAAGTTGGGGTTGATATATCGGAGGATATACGGCCCGAGGTTGAAAAACGGGCGGTCGCGGTCGTCGATCACAAGGCCGTCGATGGTGACTTTTTGGGGCATCATGCAGGGATACCCGAAATCGTGCGTGCCGTCGTTGTCCGCGCTGATCAACGCGGGGTTTGACCCGGCCGTGACGAATTCGCAGCCCCGTATGGCGATCTCGCCGTCCCAGAAGCTGCCGTAGTCAGGGCGCAGGCTGATGAACGTGTTGCTGCCGGTCACCTTCGTGTTTTCCAGCAGGAATACACCGAAGCCCGTCACGGATACCATACGCACCACCGAGTTCTTTACGGTGGCGTTCACAGTGCCCATGTGCGCGTCGAAGCGCGAAAGCTCGCAGCCGTCGTACACGAGATTTTTGCAGAAGTTCGACCCCATGATGCCCCACAGGCTGGTGTCCATCATGTCGTTGAGCTGCTTGCAATGCAGAAAGGTCACATTGGCGGCGCTGTTGACGTTGATGTCGTAGGTGCCCATGCTCACCTCGGTGCCCGCGCTGCCTATGGTCCGGTAGGTCTTGTGCCCCGAAAGCAGGCAGTTTTGCACGGTGACGTTGGCGCAGCCCGAGATCGAGATGAAGCCGCCGTAAGGCGCGCCGTAGTCCAGTTCCCCGGTGACGGCGTGGGAAAGCCCATCCACCACCACGTTGGAGCGCGAGACCTGTATGCCGCGCCCGTAGTACGTGTACTCCGACGGGGCCTGATTGGCGATGGTGGTGAACGCCCCGCCGCGCACGGTGAGCGTTTTGGCATCCATGGGGTAGGCCGTGATGGAGCTGATGTTGTCGTAGTCCCACACGATGGGCGCGCGCGCGTCGATATTGCCGGCTTCATCCACGATGAACATGTCGGTCTGCGCGGTGCCATCGTTCTGGTTGGCCCCCTTGCGGATGTAGCGCAAGGTCGTATTGTCGGCGGCCACGACCACGGCGGCCTGCCCCAGGGGCCAGTCCAGCTTCGCCTGGTTTTTCCGCAGCGTTGTCACGCCCGGGACGGGCACTGCGGCCAGCTTCGACGTCACACGGAATATATTATACCCCCGGTCGGCGACGCCCACAATCGCGTCGTCGATGATGAATTTGGCGTCGCCCCAGTCGGTGTCGGTCTGAATTTCGGCGGTTTTGTGCCCGGGGCCAATATAGTAGGTTGCCCCCGGGTCGGCCTTGACGGGCAGTCCCGCTGCGTTGGCGGCATCGTGGGCCGCGACGATGGCGCCGAAGTCGTCGGCCACGCCGTCGCCCACGGCCCCGTGTTCTTTGTAGGTGATGTATTCCATGGATTGTACCCCCTCCTGTGTGTCAGCCGCCCCTGCCCCCGTGACGCCGCACATCGCGGCCAGCAGGCAGGCCAGAAACATGCTGATGGCTCTGCGCATTTTTCTGCTCCCTTCGGCATGATAAAAATCCCCCTCTTATGATACCATAAAAGGGGGGGCATGTAAATCATTATTTTTCGCGGATTACCCCGCCGTTTTTGCGATCTCCCCGCATAGCATGCCCATTTCCCGCAGGTGCCGGGCGATTTTCTCCCGGAATTTGCGTTGCCGGAATTTTTTCACCGGCGGGAAAAAGCCCTTCTGCAGCTTCCAGATTCTCTGCTTGTGCTTGAAGAATTTCTTATACAGGGGCAGTATCCTCTTCGCCGCTGCGATCTTATACTCCTTCGCCGCCTTTTTGACGAAACGCAGGGCGTCGCTGGTGCACACGGTGCAGTAGGGCGCGCAGTGTATATCCCACGTGATACCCAGGCCGCTGATCTCCTCGTCGGTTTTGCCTGCGAAATTGGATTCGTCCAGCAGGGTGTCGGCCCAGATCTCGAAGGCGCTTTGGCCGAAGAGCAGGTCGTCGGCGGGGGGCAGGGTCAGCAGGGACGGGATGGAGGCGATGGCGTCGCGGTAGACCTCGCGCATGGGCGTCTTTTCGATGGGCTCGCCCACGAAAAACAGGCCGTAGGTCGTGTCCAGGCCGTTCGTGATGGCAGTGTAGCCGTCGTCGCCCACCTCCACGCGCTCCGGGCCCGGGTAGAGGTTGACGTACAGCGTATCGCCCCCGTAGCCGCCGATGAGGCAGCCCTCGGGCAGGGGGTCGCAGTGGCCGCCGTCGTCTATCGCCACGTTCCCCATGCCCCAGGCCAGCACCGGGATGCCCCTATCCACCGAGGCCTTGATGGCGTTCATGACCGCTCGAAAGTTATGCTTGATATATTCCGTAGAAAGGTAGACGCAGCCGCGGCCCATGGCGGCATAGGCCTTCTTGATCACCTGCGGGGCGAAGAAGGAGTTGGTCACGCCGCTGTCGCAGGATTTCCGCTGTGTGGAGTACAGGGGGGTGAACATGTCACCGGTGATGGCTGAGTAGAAGTGGAGGCTGTCGATATCGCTGCCCAGCGCCCTGCCCATGGAGCACAGCGCCGAGGCCAGGAAATAATTTTCCCAGGGCTGGATTTTGCGGTAGTTTAGGATGCGATTGCTTGCGCGCGGTGGCTCGCCCCCGGCAAAGGGGTCGGCGATGGCGTCGCTGGGCGGCGCGCCGGTCTGCTGCAGGGCCTGCGCCAGGTTGAGCAGCATGGGTTTCGCCTTCGGGCTGTAGCTTTCCGGGGACGCCGACAGGCAGTCGAAAATCTCCCGGTCGATCGCCTTGAGCCGCTCCACGTACGTGGCGACTTTCTCCCGCAGCTCGCGCCGGCGCAGCTTCGAGAAATCCGTGATCCTGCGGTCGATTTTGCGCAGATCCCAGTCGCTGCGCTGCGCGCCCTGTATCAGCCCACTCATGCGCTCAATGGCGGGGCAGATGCCCGGGTGCACCAGCCCGGGGCACTGCGCGGCGAGCTTTTCCAGGTAGAGCCGCAAGTGGTTGCGGTAATATTGCAGCAGCAGCACGCCGCAGGGCTTCAGGAAAACCGACACCGCGTGCGGATCGCCCCAGCGGCTGTCGTCCCGGAGCCACGCGGCCATGGCGTCGAAGGCGCTGAAGCCTGTGTGGATCGCCTGCCCCTGCGCGGTCACGCTGGTCATTCGGCTGAAGAGCGCCGCCGTGTCTTTGATGTGCGCATAGGCCCTTTCGCCCACGAGGCGCCCGCCGGTCTTTTCGCCCACGACGACGATGCCATGGCATTTGTCGTACCAGTCGTCCACGCTGTAGTACGTCTCCTCGCCGTCGTAGCCCTCGGGTTTGCCCTGCGGCGACCAGAAGGCCCGTAAATACAGGCCCTCGCCGCCGTCGTAGTAGCCGGTGATCAGGCAGGTGAAAACCTGCGCCGTGAGCCCGAAGCCCAGCACCGGGCGGCCCGCGTCGATGGAGGCTTTGATCCTCTCCGCGTAAAAATCCTTTGTGTATTGGCGGGTTTCGCCGGAGATGTCCTGCTCGTAATAGTACTCGCTCCCGTAGCCCAGGGCGGCGAAGGTGCGCCGCGGGATCTCAGGGACGACGCTGATCTCGTCGCAGCAGGAGCCGGCCTGCCACGGGAAGCACAGGCCCGCCCCGCTCAGCGCGAACAGCTCCTCGTCCTCTATAGGATCCTGGAGATACGCCAGCAGCTGCTTAACGCAGCCGATGTAGCACACCGCCGAGGTGACGCCGTAGCGCATGCGCGGGATGCCCCGCAGCACGTTTTCCGCCAGCCCCTGGGATTGCGGGCCCGGTTGCCCCGCCGCCAGCTTCAGAATCTCGGGCTTGCGCTTCGGGCTGTAGCCCTCCGGCGTACGGTCCGGTTTCTTCGCGGGTTCGCTCATTTTTTGCGCCTCCAATGCTCAAGAATCTCCGCAACAATCACGCGCACTTGCTTTTCAAGCCCTTTGTTTTCCCGCAGCGCTTTCACAAGGGCCCGGCGCTGCGCTGCGTTCCATGTTGGATTTGAATTGCCATTGAAGACGGAGCTCGTCTTCTCGTAGGGAACCGCCGCGAGCATGTTCTCCAGCATGGCCCGGTACAGCGCCGAGGCCTGCAGCAGCAGCGCCCTGTTTTCGCCCGTGAGCAGAGCGGCGCTATCGCGCAGGTAGATGTGCGCCGCCCGCCTGGCGTCCATCAGGGAGCCTATATGGTACTGGTCGTTGCGGCATTTCGCCCGGTACTGCTCCTCGTCCAGCTCGAAGCCCGCGATCATAATATCGTAGGCGTCATAGCCCTGTTTGTATCCCCCCGGCTTTTCCGGCGCGAAGGTTCTCAGGCAGGTTTCCAGGGAAATCCGCAGGGCCTTTCGGGGATTAAGCGGCCTGCGCTTTTTGTCGTAGAACCGCAGCAGCCCGTTGGGGTACTCGCCTGGATACTGGTTCGCGAGATAATACCGGTTATCGGTATAGGTTTCGTCGCCGGCTGCGCCCTCGTAGTCAAAGTAGGTCCGGCCAAAGAACCGTATCCCGCCGCCCGCCTTTTCGTACCCGGTCAGGACCGTCCACTCCGGCGCGGCCCGTTGGCCGCACAGCAGAACGGGGAACCCCCTGTCGAGGTTTTTCATCACGTTCGCGTCGCGCTTTTTCTCGTTTTTCAGGCAATACGCCCTGATCCCAAACGCCTGCGGGGCGTTGTGCTCGCAATTGGCGCCCACCTGCGGCATCTCGCTGCTGGGGTCCCAGTCCTCCCCCAGGATAGCCTTGTAGCAGGCGCCCGACAGCCCCATGATCTCCTCATAGCTTGTCCTGACCCCCATTGCGCCGAAGATCAGGGCCAGCGCGCCGCCATAGGTGCAGTCCTTCCACTCCCCCCAGCGCAGCATGGGCAGGCCGTCGATGTAGGAGCCACCGTTCGCGGCCCTGACCTCACAGGTTTTCCCCGGTATGATTTCCGCCGCCAGCTTCATGATCACCGGTTTTGCCTGCGGGCTGTAGCCCTCCGGCAGCCGGCCTGGTTTCTTCGCGGGCTCGCTCATTGCTCGTTCGCCCCCTTCACCCGGATCGGGAAATACAGGTCCATCTGGTGGTAGCCCATGGCGTCGCGGGCCGCCGGCGGCGAGGTGATGTTCCCCAGGCTGCGGCGTTTGTCCGTCTCATCCAGGGCGAAACAACCGCTCCTGCGCACCCACTTCTGGATGCCCTTGTAGACCCGGTTGTGGTCCCTGCCGTTGGCATCCACGCTGATGGCCACTGCGTAGAGCCCGCCCGGGAAATCGATCACCCCGAAGCCCCCGGTGTCCTCCGGGACCTCCGCCACGGCATAGCCCCACTCGAAGCTCCCCTCGGGCGAGCACCACATGAAGTCGCGCGGGTAGAATCGGTCCGCGCGGGTTTTGTCGTAGGCGCTGAACCATTCGTCGAAGCGCCCAAACGCGGTGGGGTCCGCCGTGGCCGGGCCGGACGTCACCATCCGACAGGTGGGCAATTCGATAACCCGCACGGCGTTGCGGTCTTTCGCTTTGATCATGGCAGTCTTACCTCCCTTTGCGGATTGGCACTAGAATATCCCACGATGGGCCGTCGATGTGCTCGAAATCATCGTAGATTTCGAAATCCCCGGGGATGTCCCAGTCGTTGAAGCTGTACCCCGACGCCTTCAGCCACTCCCACTTCGGCGCGGCCCCGTGCTCCCGCTCGCGGAAGACGGCAAACTGGCTTTCCGGTAAATCCTGCACGGCGCAGCCGGGGGGCACGTCCCCGAAGCCGGTGACCTCCACGCCGAAAAAGTACATGCGCTTCGTGTGGTTGGCCGGATCGTCGTAGTCAACATCGGGGTCGCCCGTCCAGAAGCCTATGGGGCGGAACGGCAACACCTTATTTTCGATGCTGTCCAGGCTGATTCCCAGCCTGTGGATGATCCCGTCCATCTGCGGCGAGAAATCCTCGCGCAGGTCGATGCGGATCTCAAAGCCCACAAGCCGGAAGCGCTTGCGGATGATTGCAGGCTCGATGACCATCGCCGGTTTCCTCCCCGTCGCTTTATCGTAAATTTTCTTTGCCGCTTTCAGTATATCCGGCTTCGCCTTCGGGCTGTAGCCGTCCCCCTTGATTCGGATCGGCACATATATGTCATACTGCATATAGCCCATGGCGGCAAGCGCGGCCTTGGGGCAAAGGCCATGCCACAGGACATAGCGCCCCGCGCCTTCTTCGGCCATAGCGAAACAGCCGCTTTTTTCTACCCACTTCTTGATGCTTTTATAGGCGGGCTCCGCCGCGCCGCCGGCGAAATTGGCCACGGCGTACAGCCCGCCGGGGAAATCCATGACCCCCCAGCCGCCGGTATCAGCGGGCGCCTCCGTCACCGCCAGGCCCCATGCAACACCCTTCGCCTGCGTGTCCCACCACATGAAATCACGAGTGTAAAAACGGTCACGGCGCAGTTCGTCCTGGGCATTCCACCATTGCTCAAAGCGCCGCATCTGCTCACATTCTTCATTCGGGCACACACCCGACCACACCATTTTGCAGGCGGGCAGCTCGATGATGCGCACGGCGTTGCGCGCTTTCGCCCGGATGGCTGGCGCTGCCGCTTTGATGGCGGGCTGCGGCGCGGCGTCCACTGACTTGCCGGCCGCTTCCGCCAGCCGCAGGATCTCCGGCTTGGCCTTCGGGCTGTAGCTGTCCGGCTGGCGGCCGGGCTTCTTCGCGGGCTCGCTCATATAATCACCCCTATGTATGGATAGTATAGCTCTATAGTACCACGATTTTTCGCCGTTGTCTTGTCCATTTGTACCATTTTTCACTTTTTAATGGGCCAGTGGAGTTTTATCCGGATATTCTTCTCGTCGAAGCCCCTGTCGGCCTCATAGACGGCAAAGGGAGCGGCTGCGGCCTGCAGGCCCAAGCCCTCCATCCAGGCGGCCAGCACCGATTGGTACGCCCCGCTGTCGCCGCAGCAATCGCCCTCCAGCACGGCGTATTCCCCCGCCGGGTGGGTGACGAGCTCCACTCCGCAGTCGGGGGGCAGCCGCAGCGGGGCCATTAGAGTGATGCCGCAGGCGTAGGAATCGCCCCGCACCAGGCGCAGCCCCGGCCCACCCTCCGGCGCGGCGGATACGTAGAACTGCCGGGCGCTCTGCGCCAGGGCGGGGTGATGCGCCGCCAGAAAGGCCATCACCGCCTGGGAGGCGGCCTCCTCCGCGCCAGCACCGGCCCTGCGGGCAACCAGGAAGTGCATGTCATCGCAGCGGCACAACCGGATTTTGTGGAAGCCGGGCCGCTTTTCCACCGGCAGATAGAGCGTCAGGCGCTTCACCTGCCCGTTCGCGTGGATGTACTCCTCGAACCAGGGCCGCGGCCCCTGGGCGAACATGCTGGCTTTCAGCCAGCCGTCGTAGAGGTAGTCCCACGCGGCGCTGATTTCGGCCTCGATGTTGGGGCAGGAGGTCTTGGCGAAGGCGCCGGTGAATTCCGGCTGGTCCGCCCCTTCAGCCGGGGTCCCTGGCGAATCCGCGGATTCGCTGGGGTGACACTCTATATACAGCTCATAGCAGAGCTTCGGACCCCGCTGCGCCCCGTTGCGCCCGAAAATCCGCCCCTGATAACCGGGCTTTTCGGCGAACAGCCACGCCAGCGCGCGGTTCTCGATGCCTTGCAAGCGGCTGTCGTAATAGCGCAGGCGCAGCGTGGGCGGGATGGTCTCCGAGGATACCGTAACCGTATACGCCTGCCGCCCGCCGCCCGGGGGGAAGTAGTACTCCTGGCCGCCGGCTTTGTATTGCAGCGGGGACTGGCCGGTGGCGGCCTTCACGCCCTTGCACAGGGCCTGCTGGGAGCCGAACCCGCAGTCCTGGGCGATCTGCAGCAGCGGCAGGTCCGTATGCTTGATCAGCGCCAGGGCCCGCGACAGCCGCCGCTTGCGGACGTACTCCTTCACGCTGTGCCCGGTGGCGCTGTAAAATTCCCGGTACAGCTGCGTGCGGGAGACGAACCCGGCCCCGGCCAGGTCCTCCACGCGCAGCTCGCCGGCCAGGTCCCGCTCCATGGCGTCAAGAAGGGAATCGAATGTCATGCTGTCATCCTGCCGCATAAGTTTCACCCCGCCGCGCTGATCTCGTAGAATACCACCCCGTGGCGCTGCAATGTCGGCGTCAGCGTGATTTTGCCGCCCTCCACCGCCATCACCGTTTCGGTGTATTTCAGCGCGGCGGCCTGTTCGTAGCGCGGCAGGTTGTCCCGGAAAAACTGCTTGTCCTCGTCCCTGAGCAGCACGTTGAGCGGGTGGTTCGAGTACTTCGACCAGTCGTAGTCGTCGTCGGTGAGGCCCCGGGCGGTCTGGTCCGCCCACCACAGCGGCCAGAAATTCGCGTGCCCATCGTCGATGACGTACTCCTTCACGTTCACCGTACCGCCGATGCGCCCCAGGTTCGCGATGGTCACGCGCACAGGCTCAGCGGTTTTCGCGTCCGGGTCGGGGTGAAAATTGTAGACCATGAAACGAGCCGTGTTCGTCGCGCTGTCGTACCCGCCGATGCCGTCCACCTGGCCGCGCCAGCGCCTGGCGAACCCCCGGGCCTTCGGCTGGATGTAGCGGTCGCGCTCCATGCTGCCGCCCAGGCGCGCGATGTGCGTGCTGACGGGCTCCGCGCCGTCGTCCCACAGGTTGGTGGCGCCGTCCCAGTTGGCGAACCAGTCGATGTCATGGTCGATCATGGTCTTGAACATGCGCGCGTCGGCGGCCCCCTGGTAGCTCATGGCCACCACCCGGGCCGACAGCGGCTTGCCGTCCGCGCCGGACAGAATCCGCCCCTCGTCCACGCCGAAGCGCAGCCCCGTGAGCCCCGCATCCGCCGCCCACCGCTTCAGCTGGCCGATGCTTTCCGCCAAGTCCTTCTGGTCCGCGAATTTGCCCGGCTCCCTGTCGTAGAACGAGGAGGCCAGGAAATCCAGCTGCGTGCCGGTTTCGCCGGTGGCATAGTTGGTCCCCTTGGCGCAGTGCTCGATGAACTCGGCCACGGGCCACATGCCCTGCGCGCACTGCATGGCGTGCGCGCCCACCGTCAGATTTTCGCGGCCCAGGGCGTCCTGCAGCGCGGCCACCGTGGTGTCGTAGAGCTCGAAGTAGGCCAGCTTGGTGGCCTGGGGGTCAAACTCGCCGCCGGGCCCCGGGATGCCGAACCAGTCGCCGTTCTCGTACTCCGTGAGCACGCCGAAGGACCAGGCGCGCACCTCGGCGATACCGAATTCCTCCACCAGGGCCTCGGCGATCGCCTTGATGTAGGCGTAGTACCGCGTGAAATCCTCCGGCGGCAGGGTGTTGACCCCGAACACGCCGATGTTCGGCGCGGCGCAGAACTTCAGCGGCACGGCCCCGGTCTTGACCATCGGCTTCATGCCCAGCGCGGTGATGTGGCGGCAGGCGGCCAGCAGCGGCGCAAAATCGTAGTCTGTCAGCGTCGTGCGGTCCAGCGGGTCGAGGAACAGGTCCCGGGTTTCGTTGCCGCCCGTGGCGGTCATGATCTGCAAGCGCCGGGCAAAGGGGTAGCGCCCGGCGAATTGCGCGGGGTCCGGCTGGATATCGCTCCAGCGGCCCTGCATCTGCCAGATGTTGATATCGGAGAATTTGTTGCCGATGACCTCCCCGGCCTTTTCCAGGTCGAAGGCCAGCGTCCGGCGCAAGGGCCGCATGACCCAAAAGCCGGCGCCCAGCAGCGCGATTGCCGGCGCGATGACAAGCAGCCGCTTTGTAGCTTTTTTCATGGAATACCCCTCTTTTTTTAACAATCATATCACAATCCCGGCCGGAACGCAAGAAGTTCCTCGCGCTCTTGCTAAATGAGGAAATATGTGCTATACTGTAGAAAAAATTTGCGCGCGGGGGAAGTTGAGTATGAATCATTCCTGTAGAGTTTCCGTGGCCGTGCCCGTGTATAACGCGCAGGAGTACCTGGCCCTGTGCCTGGATTCCCTCCTGGGCCAGACCATGCCCCGGGGGGACATGGAGATCCTCCTGGTCAACGACGGCTCCACAGACGGCAGCCCCGCCATCTGCGGGGCCTACGCGGCGAAGTACCCCTGCATCCGCTATTTCAGCACGGAAAACCAGGGCGTGTCGCATGCCCGCAATTTCGCGCTGCGGCGCGCCTCGGGGAAGTACATCCTGTTCCTGGATTCCGACGACGCCCTCGCGCCGGAAACCCTCCAGGGCGTGGCCGATTTCTTCGACCGGCACTATGACGAGGTGGACCTGGTCACCTACAGGATCCAGGCCTACCGGGGCGGGAAAAAGCTCGCGCCCCATTTCCGCTACCGTTTTTTGCGGGAAAGCGGCGTGTATGACCTGAATGAGTTCCCCTTCATCACGCAGACCACGATGAACGTGTGCGTAAAGAATCTCGGGCAGGCGAATCCCCTGTTCGATACCGCCATGGAGCGCTACGAGGACCAAAAATACATCTGCAATGCCCTGTTCGAAAAATTCCGCATCGGCTATTGCGCCGGGGGGGAATACCGCTATAACAGAGACAGCGAAGGCAGCGTCACCGCCACGCGCTCCCACGCCTATTACGCCTTCGAGCCCGTCACGCGTTTCTGGGAGGAGCTCTTCGCCCGCTGGCCGGCGGAACTGCCGCCCTACGTGCAGGCCATGTTTTTCCACGACATCCGGTGGAAAATCCAGATGGATATCCTTTTCCCCTACCACTATCCCCCGGCGCAGTTCGAGGCCGCCAAGGGGCGCCTGCGGGCCCTGCTGCGCCGGGTGGACGACAGCATCATCCTCAACCACCCGGAACTGGACCCCTTCCACGCGCAATATTTCCTGCGTTGGAAATATGACGGCGAGCCGGTGAAATTCCTGGCGGGCCCGCGGGATTTCGGGGTGAGCCACGGCGGCAGCCTGCTGTGCATGGCCAAAAGCGTCGAGCTGTTCGTCACGAAATTCAAAATCAAGGGCGGCATACTGCACCTCAACGGCTTTCTGAAATCGCCGGTGTTCAACTACACGCAGCCGCCCCGGCTTTTTGCCCTGCCGGACGGCAAAAAAAGCGGGGAATCCGAGCTCCCCCTGCGCCTTTCCCATACGAGCTATTACAAATCCACCGTCCAAACCAATCGGTTCTGGGGGTTTTTCCTGGACATGCCCCTGGAAAAACTGTCGTCCCTTTCATTTGCGGTGGAGCTGGAGGGCCGGCCGGTGGGTTGCCGTATCGGCTTTTTGCATGATTCCCCCTTCCAGCCCCGCTTCCAGCGCAGGGGCGTATTCTGGGATGGCCTGGAAATCCGCTTCGAAGCGAACGCGTTTTATTTTTCAAAGGCCACCACTGCCGCGCAAAAAATGCAGCATAAGAAACTGCGCCGTTTTTACCTGATCCATTCCCTGCGGGTGTTTGCCGTGCGCGAGGCCCTGCGCCTGCGGGAAAAATTCTATCAAAAAAGAGGCAGGCGGCCCCGCGTGTGGCTCTATTCCGACTGCCCGAATGTGCTGCGGGACAACGCCTGTGACCAGTTCCTCCACGACTTCCCCATCAAGGATGGCGTGAAGCGCTGGTATATCGTGGACGACAAGCGGGACCGCAGCGCTATTTTCAAGGGCAAAAGCGCCCGGCATGTGCTGCGCTTGGGCAGCTGGCGGCACAAATGGCTGTTCCTGCAGGCGGAAAAAATTCTGGTGTCCTACAGCGAACCCCGCACCTACGTCCCACTGACGGTGACCCATGTGGCCGATTACCTGCGCTATGAGCTGGTCTACCTGCAGCATGGCGTATTGCACGCCCACCTGCCCTGGAAATACTCCCTGGACCGCCTGCGCCTGGACAAGATGGTGATCTCCACCCATTTCGAGCGGCAAAATCTCATTGACAATTACGGCTTTCGGGGGGACTATCTTCTGCCCGCAGGCATGCCCCGCTTTGAGCACATGGACCGCCATGCGGCCCCGCGGCGCAAAATCCTGCTGGGGCCCTCCTGGCGCAACTATCTGGTGGGCACTACCGCCGCGCAGCAAAGGCTGCCCAGGCACAGCCAGTTTCTGGATTCCGATTTCTACCGGGGGATCATGGAATTCCTCGACAGCACAGAGCTGACCGCCCTGCTGGAGCGGCACGACTATACGCTGGAATTTCAGCTGCACCCCATCATGCGCTTTTATGAGGGGCATTTTTCTTTCCAGTCCACACGTGTCAAACTGGCGCCGCCCCAGGCCCCGCAGGCGGACTACGCCGTTTTCATCACCGATTTTTCCTCCTTCCTCTTTGATTTCGCCTACCTGAAGCGCCCAATCCTGCATTTCATGCCGGACATGGACATGTTCAAGGCGGGCATGCACGGCTACCGCGAGCTGGACCTACCCCTGGAGGAGGGCCTTGGGCCCCTGAGTGTCACCGCGCAGGAACTGCTGCGCACCCTGGAGCAGCTGCTGGAAAACGGCTGCCAGGCCGCGGAGCCCTATCGCTCCCGCGTGGAGGGGCTCTTTTTGGACCTGGACCGCTGCTGCGATAAAATTTATGAAGCGCTGAAGGGATGACAGCAATGCGTACAATCAAAATCGATTTCGATACGATCACCGGCAAAATCAAGCCGATGCACGCCATCAACAACCCGCCGACGGTCCCCAATGACACTTACGGGCTCTACGCGAAAATACAGGAGGCGAACATACCCTACGCGCGCCTGCACGATACCGGCGGGCGCTACGGCGGCGCGCGCTACGTGGATGTGGGGAATATCTTCCCTGATTTCAGCGCCGACGAGAACGACCCGGCCTCCTACGACTTCGCCTTCACCGACGCCCTGCTCGCCGCGATGGACACCATCGGCCTGCGGCCGTTTTACAGGCTCGGCTGCACCATTGAAAACGACCACAAAATCAAGGCGTACCGGATCTACCCCCCTGCGGACCCGCGCAAGTGGGCGCGTATCTGCGCGCATATCATTATGCATTACAACGAGGGCTGGGCGCAGGGCTTCCGCTACGGCATCGAATACTGGGAGATCTGGAACGAGCCCGACAATCAGCCCGCGCCGGAGGACAACCCCATGTGGCGCGGCACGCAGGAGCAATTCTTCGAGCTGTACGGCATCACGGCGCGCTATTTGAAGGACAGGTTCCCCGGCTTGAAGATCGGTGGCTACGCCAGCTGCGGTTTTTCGGGGCTGGAAAGAACGGAAGACCCGCGCCAGCAATATTGGCTGGAATTCTTCCACAACTTCATGAAGTATATCTCGGCAAAATGCTTGCCGCTGGACTTCTTTTCATGGCACAGCTACGCCGAGGTGAAGGGCATCACAGGCTGCGCCGCCTACGCCAGGGAGCAGCTGGACCGATACGGCTTTCCGCGCGCGCAGAGCATATTCAACGAATGGAACCCCCGCGGCAACCTGCACAGGGGCACGGCGCTGGACGCCGCCAATGTTGCCGCGGTGCTGTGCGCCATGCAGAAAAGTCCCACGGATATGTGCATGTATTACGACGGCCAGCTGCACTCGTCGTATTGCGGGCTATTCAGCGCCGACAACAAGTGCGTGTTCAAGGCATACTACGCGTTCAAGGCCTTCGGCGCGCTCTATGCGCTGGGCAATGCGGCGCATTCCGAAACGGACGACAGCGATCTCTACGTGTGCGCGGCAGTTAGCGAAGAGCACAGGGCGGCGCTGGTGGTCAATGCCTCGAACGAACGGAAGGAAGTCATGTTCGATGTCCCCGGCTGCGTTGCCGCATGCTTCGCGACCGACGGGGAACATGACTATGAACGCATAGATATAGATATCACCGGGGCGGTTGTGCTTCCAGCGTATGCCGTGTGGTTCATCACTCTGTAAAAATCCCGCCCCCCAGCGTGCTGCCATGGCATATGCTGTTGCCGCCGTATCGCCCGCGGATACCGTCCACGGTCCGCTCCAGCCGCTCCGTGGATTCCGAGCCCCCCGGTTCGCCGAACAGCGAAAGCTGCTCCACGGCCTGATTGGCGGGCAGCAGGTGCTGCGCCGTCACCGTCAACAGGCGGATGGGCTTACTTTCGGGCCAGGAGGCGCGCAACAGCTCCAGGCAGGCCCACGTCAAATCCGCGGCTAAGTAGGTCGGCGGCACGCTCTTCTGCCGGGTGATGGATTTCAGGGCGGTATCCTTGATGGTCAGCTGCACGGTGGCGCACTTCAGCCCAGCGCCCCGCAGGCGGGCGGCCACGTTTTCGGCCAGGGGGATCAGCCCCGTGCGCACCTCCTTTTCGCCGGCCAGGTCCCGGCGGAAGGTCATGCCGCTGCTGATGGACTTTGCTGGGTCGTGTTCGCCCACGAGGGCCACGGCGCTGTCGTCCAGGCCATTCGCGCTGCTGTGCAGGTAATCGCCCATCTTGCCAAACTGCCGTTGGAGGAAGCCCTCGCCGGTACCCGCCAGTGCGCCGATGGTGTGGATACCGAACCTCTCCAAGGCCTGCGCCGTGCTGCGGCCCACCATAAAGAGCTCCCCCACCGGCATGGGCCAGAGGATTTCCCGGTAATTTACGCGCGATATCTCTGTCACGGCGTCCGGCTTCTTGTATTCCGAACCCATCTTGGCGAAAATTTTGTTCCAGCTGACCCCCACGGAAATCGTGACGCCGGTCTCCCGCGCCACGCGTTTGCGGATCTCATGGGCAATGGCAGGGGTATCGTTTCCGAAGAAGGTCATATCCAGGAAGCTTTCGTCTATGCTGAAGCGCTCCACCTGGTCGGTATAGGTCTCATAGATGGCGTTGATGCGCCCGCAGAACTCGCTGTAGGTCCCGTGGCGCGGGGGGCACAGCAGCAGCGCCGGGCACTTCTGCCGCGCGCTGTGGATGGTCTCGGCGGTCTTGACGCCGAATTTTTTCGCCCGCTCATTTTTGGCCAGGATGATCCCGTGGCGGTTCACGGGGTCGCCCGCCACCGCCATGGGCACCTGCCTGTATTCGGGATGGAAGGTCTCCTCCACGCTGGCGAAGAAGGCGTTGCAGTCGCAGTGGAAAATGATCCTGTCGGCCATACGATCACCGCACATTTGTTTTTCTGGGGTTAGTATACCACCTTTGCGCGGAAAACGCAAGGGGTTTTGGTACAGGCCCAAAAAATATTTGACATGCCCCCGCAAACGTTGTAATATATTCATATCATCTGTTTGCGGGGAGAACCACCATGCCAACCATCCGCCCCTACCAGCCGAAAGATAAGGAAAACGTGCGCACGGTCTGCATCCGGACCGGACCGGGGTCAGCGCTGCAACCGGGCCCTGCGCGTAAAACCCTGCTGGCCACCTACTGCGACTACTACATCGAGTGCGAGCCGCACAACTGCTTCGTCGTCGCGGACGATGCAGATAAAGCCGTGGGCTACATCCTGTGCGCCGAGGACTACTGGCGCTACCGGGCGCGCTTCCTGCGGGAATATGTGCCCCGGGCGCAGGGCCTGCGTCAACTGGAGAACTGGGGCGCGGCGTGGCTGCCGCGATTGTTCGCGAAGAGATACCCCGCGCACCTGCACATCGATATCCTGCCGGGCTACCAACGCATGGGCCTGGGCAGCCAGCTGATGAATACCCTGACGGCGCAGCTGCGGGAAAAGGGCATCCCGGGCGTGATGCTGGGCGTGGGCGCGGGCAACGAAAAAGGCCGCAATTTTTATCGCAAATATGGCTTTAAGAAGCTCCTGCGCATCCCTGGCTGCGTGGTATTGGGGCTGGAATTGACGGAGGCAAACGCATGACGGACTATCAGATCGATCACAAAATCATCCGTTCTGGGTTTGACAAGGCGCACTGCTACGTGTTGGCGCGGGCCAGCGCCCTGCCGGACGGCACGCTCATCATGACCACGCACAGGCTGCTGCTGTCCTGCTGCGACGAATGCGAGCCTCTCGAGTCCATGGTCAGCACGGACGGCGGGGCCACATGGTCCGAGCCGAAACCGGAGCCGCACTGTGGCGGGGAGCACGCCTTCGGCGCGCTGACACACGCCCGCCACTGGAAGACGGGCGCGCAGCTCGGCATCGGTGTGACCTGCCAAAAGCGCAGCCTCCACACTTCGGAACTGGTGTGGCGCAAGACCACGTACAGCGTCTATGACACGGAAAATATGTGCTGGAAGCCGGGGCGGACCCTGCAAATGCCGGCGGAGGAGCGCTTCGTCGACTGCGGCGCGGATGCCTCCCAGTGGGTGGAGCTGCCGGACGG